>ENA-UOJN01001253-UOJN01001253.1-human-gut-metagenome-genome-assembly--contig:-C125IIP-NODE-1253-length-18588-cov-10.164355_pt1 | contig 18588 bp, 15 predicted proteins | sample MGYA00242350_ERZ723897 | MGnify/ENA metagenome assembly ERZ723897 | reverse complement strand
CCGCAGCTGCGTGTCAGAAAAGAAGATTTTAAAATATCATTTGCTTTTTTAGCGGATCATCTCCGGGTAGGGCTGCCGCTTTCGATTCAGGACTCCATTACGGGCGTCGGAATGATGGTATTTCAGAGTGCGCTAAACGGGATGGGTGCAGATGCGATTGCGGCATACACTGCATGTAGTAAGCTGGAAACCTTTGTCGAGATGCCGATGTATTCGATCGCAGTTGCCATGGTAACGTTTACAGCACAGAATTTTGGTGCGAAGCAATATCAGAGAATTCGAAAAGGAATGAAGGTTTCCCTTTTGAGCTGTCTCTTTTTCAGTGTTGTGGTAGGCGGATTGATTATTGTGTTCTGTAAGCCGCTCGTTTCGATTTTCGTTGGAAGCGGTGCAGTAGAGGTGATCCGGCTGTCCAGAATTTACAACAGTATTGAAGCCAGCTGCTTATGGTGTGCGGCACTGTTGTTCACCTACCGGGGCGCGGTGCAGGGAACCGGAAATACGAAGATCCCGATGATGGGCGGATTTTTGGAGCTTCTCATGCGTGTTTTTGCAGCACTTTGCTTAAGCCGTATCTGGGGCTTTCCGGGACTGGCAATGGCCTATCCGCTGGCGTGGATATTTGCGGCACTGTTAAACATGTGGTATTATCGAAAGCTGGACAAAAATGATTTTCAGCGTACCAGAACTTCATTAATATGAAGAAGAATATGTTCTATGAGATAGAGGAGGACGAGTTGCTCGTCCTCCTTTGTCATGTCGGAAATCGGCTGCAGGAGAGTGATGTGGAGAATTTAGGTAATGCCGCGTCCCTGCCCGGACGAAAGGGAAAAGGCATTGTGTTTGGCATCGTAAGTGACCAGTGCATGGCTTTCACGGGATACGGTATCATCGTCTGGCAGGGAAACATCCATCGCGGCAGCCCGGCCGATAAAGTTTCTTCCTGAAATGAGACGGAAATCCGTTCCGCGGTGTGGACCTTCGATGCAGATCAAAAAGCCGACTGCCGGATCAATACCGATTTTCTTTTTCATCACAGCGACTGTTTTTCCGCTGTCGAAGGCTGTCGCAGCTGCTGCAGCAGGATTGCCCGGAAAGGCAGCCACTGTCTTGCCGATATCCGCTGCAGCCATCGTCTTTCCGATCCCTGCATTCTTCTTGCAATACGGACAGCTTTCAAATCTTGCTTCATCATAGAAATGACCATTATCACACTGCTTCATAGAGTCCTCCTTGTTTTCCGTTTTGCAGTTTTATTGTTACCTTCAGTCTACGCGTCGGGCGGTCATCCGGGTATGCCGTATGCGCGCCAAAACGGCGAAAAATGCGGTTTGGCGCTGGTGCGCCAGGGAAAAAATCAGAAAAAGCCGAACATCTTGGCAATGTCCGGCTTGTGACGTATTCGGATATTTTAAAAGAGCTGGTTCCTGAGACTTAGGGAAATATAATTTCAGCTCCGGTTACAGGTTTTTGCGCTGCCATTCGATGTAGGACTGGTACAGTCCCATCCGGGATTTTGCACCGACCTTTTCATAAATGGATGTGATATAGCGCTGACAGGTTCTTCGGGAGATGAAAAGGCTGTCGGCGATTTCCTGGATGCTCTTTTCTGTGTTGACGAGTTGGTCAAAAACAGACTGTTCCCGGTCAGTCAGGGAAAATGCCGTGGAAAATGTGGAAAACGGGTCTGCATTGGGAGTGTTCTGTGGATAATCCGGATCGGAGGAAATGTCCGAAGCCGTAGAGGCGGACGAATCGTTGCCGAGGGCGGCCTTTGTGTTATGGCTTGCGTTCGCTTCGCAAGCTGCCTGCATTTTGTGAGTCATAGTGCCGCCTGTCTCAGTCTGTACGCCCGGCGCATTTAACATGCTATAGGCTGCGATCAAAATGCTTACCGTTGCGAACAGGACCAGAGCCGTGATAATCAGCGTGATGCTGCTGTTCGATGCGATCAGGGAGAGAGACAGGTTTGAGACCAGGGCAGCGCCCGCATTGTTGACAGCACGCCCCATTCCTGCCCAGAGGCGCGGGCAGCGGGTATCTTCGGACAGCGCCAGAAAAGAGGTCGTAAAGAATACGACGAAAAATCCGGAGGACAGGTAAAAGACGATCAGTCCGATCAGGAAAGAACCGCCAAGCTGCAGGATTGCGACGCTGAGCGTGGAAAGCATCATAATGCAGTACATGATGAGATTCATGAAACGTCTGTTATGGAGGTCAAACAAAAATCCGGCAGCAAGTCCGCTGCAGGCGAGCAGGATACGAGGCCACTGACCGATATCCATGGTTCCGTCTGCGTGTCCCAGTGTAACGGTGTTGTCCAGCGTACTGAAAATACAGGTCATAAAAATGACGAGAAAGATCAGCAAAACGAGCTGCGTCCGGCATATGTGGACAGGGATTTGTCACATCGGACACCTGAGGGCTGGAATTTGCAGTGTCCGGCATCTGAGAGCTGCGGCTTGCCTCCAGGTGCTGAAACCGGAACAGGAAAAATACGATAAAAAGGAACGCGGCGCAAAGCAGCAGCTGTTCTGTCAGGGCAGAAGAAATCAGACTGTTGTTTAGAAATTGCAGCAGGATAGCAAACCCATAGGAAATGCCAACCATGCGTGCGAAATATTTTTTGTCAGAAATTTCACAAAGAAAATGGTAATGCACTGCGCTGCCGAGGATGCCGAGAACCAGAAACAGAAGCATTCCGACGGCAGTCAGAAGACCGGGCGGAACAGGACTGCCAAGGATTACAAAGCAGACGATTGCCAGCATTGTAAGTGTGAAAAACACAGCGCTGTGCAGACGATCGCGAAAAAACCGAAACAGCAGCGGATAGAGGCAAAAGCCGACCGCACTGATACCGAGCGCATAATTCTGGACGTTTACCGTCCGGGCGCTGGAGGCGTTTTGAGCGATCCGGTTGACATAGAAATATTCTGTGCTCAAAAAGAGAAATGTAAAAACCGCCAGCATGGAAATGGCGCGGAGGGATGAAGGTTTTGTAAGTTCCTGTTTCATAAAAGGGAAGCTCCATTCGTATCGTTCACGAGTGTCGGTTGACAGCTCTTTAAAAGGGAAAATGCTGTAAACCTTGAATCGGACTTCTTTTTCGTTGTATAATTCATTATATAAAATTTGAAAAAACAGTGCAATCGCTTCGCGGCAGAGAACTGAGAAAAGGGGTAACGGGAAAGAAAATAAAAAACAACATCATAAATTTTAAAAGGGAGAGTAAAAGGTATGTATGAAGAGACACAAATGGAGAAAACTTTCCGGAAATTAAAACGTCTGGAAAAAATGCTGCATGATCGGATGTTTATTCCGGTGGACCAGGTGGAAATGAGCGTCTGGACAACGAAGAAGCCGGTGCACGAGGTGCCGGATCGAGGGCTGTTTGGTCCGTGTGAAAGGGGACGAAAGTGGCTGGAGGAGGGATTGTATTGCTGGTTTCTGGGCGATTATACCATACCGGAAAAGCTGGCAGGACAGACACTTTTTATCTTTCCGAAGATCAAGGGCTATGAGGGGATGCTCTGGGTTGACAAAAAGCCCTATGGGAACTTCACCTCTAAGGTAATTCAGAACAGCTACGGATATCATTACTGCGACCTGCTGACAAGGGGAAAGGCGGCAGGGGAGCGGCTGGAAATCGCGCTGGAATATTATTCGCATCATTACGTGCGGGGGACGCAGCCGTTTGAGGAAAGCGAGAATGTGTTTGAGATTGCGTACGATCAGGTGGACATCTGTGTGAAGGACGAGATTATCTGTAACCTTTTCTATGATCTCCACATCGTAAACCAGATGGCAGAATTCCTTTCCAAAGAGCAGTTCCGCAGAGGGGATGCAGTTCGCGCACTGTTGAAGGTACACGAAATGATTGACTACGATATCGATCTGGCAGATCCTGTCGAATGGCATGAAAAAGCGCAGAAAGCAGATGCCGTTTTACAGAAGGTTCTTTCCGATCACAACGGACCGCATGCAGGCTTTGCAGGTCTGATCGGTCATTCTCATATGGATACCGCCTGGTTATGGCATCTGGATGAAACGGTGGAAAAGTGCGCGAGAACCTATGCAAATCAGCTGGCTTTAATGGATCAGTACCCGGATTACAAATTTATCCAGAGCTCTGCGGTGCACACTTCCTGGATGGAACAGTATTATCCGGCAATTTTTGAGGGAATGAAAAAAAGGATCGCAGAGGGAAGATACGAGCCCAACGGCGGTGTTTGGGTAGAGTGCGACTGCAATATTCCCGGCGGTGAATTTATGGTGCGCCAGTTCTTATGGGGACAACGCTATACGATGAGCAGATTCGGCTATCGTTCCAACTGCTTCTGGCTGCCGGATACCTTCGGCTACAGCGCAGCCCTGCCGCAGATCATGAAGGGCAGCGGCGTGGATTATTTCCTGACAACAAAGATGGCATGGGGCGATACGAACGAGTTTCCGTATGATACATTTTATTGGGAGGGAATTGACGGTACGAGGGTGTTTACCCATACGAATCGTACCCACATCTGGCCGGATGCACAGCAGCTTCTGGAATGCGTCAATGGCTGCAGGGGCTATGGCATCAAGGATAAAACTGTGACAGACAGCAGACTGCTTTCCTATGGCTTCGGAGATGGCGGAGGCGGTCCGGAATTTGAAATGGTGGAAATTGCAAATCGATTAAAGGATGTAGAGGGGCTGCCCAGAACGGAGCATATCCGTGTCGGTGATTTCATGCAGAAGCTGGAAAAAGAGAGCTTCCGTCCTTCCGTTTATGCAGGGGAGTTGTATCTCGAGCTGCACCGCGGCACGCTGACCAATCAGCACCAGATCAAGAGAAATAACCGGAAAGCGGAGATTGCCCTTCGAAATCTGGAATATATGACCGTCCTTTCTGCATTGCAGTCGGGCAAAACGATCAGCGGGGAAGCGATTGCACCTCTGACCGAGCTTCTTTTGCTGAACCAGTTCCATGACATCCTGCCCGGAACCTGTATTCCGCGTGTGCACGATGAATCGCTGGCACAGACTGGGCATGTGATCGAGGAAGCGATAAAGCAGACAAAGGAACTGCTTGCAGACATGGCAGAGGAAAACAGCGCGGCAGATGGCGCAGATCATGCATTTCGGACGATTTACAATACCCTTTCCTTCGACCGGAAAGATACGGTTTATCTGCCGATTGAAAAAGACAGCCACATCGACAGCACATACGGACAGCAGATCGTTGAAAGGCTGGATGGGCAGGACTACCTCGCGGTAGATGGACTGAACGTTCCGGCATTTGGCAGCCGCAGCGTAGCGCTGGTGGGTGGAGCGCCTGTTGAAAACGCTGGCTGTGAGGCGGCAGCTGCGTTTGTCCTGGACGGCGATCATCTGCAGACGCCTTACTACGATGTGATCTTTGATGAAAGAGGTTACATTTCATCCCTGATCGACCGTGAAAACGGCAGACAGCTAAAGGGAGAGGGCTATGCACTCAATACGTTCCTTGTGGCGGAGGATGTGCCGGATTCCTGGGACAACTGGGATCTGGATGCGGATATCGCGGACAAATGGAGAGACTGTGCGAAGCTTTTGAACCGTGAGGTCATTTCCTGCGGAGCGGTTGAACTGCGGATCCGGAGTGAATATCAGCTGACGAAAAACAGCAGCCTGCAGCAGGATATGGTATTTTACAGTAAGGATAGAAGAATCGTTTTTGAAACGGTGATGAACTGGCAGGATGACCACCGCTTCTTAAAGACAGCGTTTGACACTTCGGTTCAGAGCCGTTTTGCGAAACACGAAGTTCAGTTTGGGTATATCGAGCGTGCAACTTACCGCAACACGTCCTGGGAAAAGGCGAAGTTCGAGGTTTCCAATCATAAATATACAGACCTTTCTGAACCTGGATACGGCATTGCAGTTTTGAACGATTGCAAATATGGCGTCAGCGTGGAAAATGGACGCATCTGGCTGTCGCTGCACAAAGGCGGCTGCCGTCCGGACTACAGAGGCGATAAAGGAATTCATGAATGCACTTATGCCTTGCTTCCGCATAACGGCGGCTTTGGCGCAGAAGCAGTCGTACAGCCTGCATACGAGCTGAACATTGCTCCGGTTGTTATGCCCGGCAGAAAAGAGCTGGAATCCTTCGCCACCGTGGATGCACCGAATGTTATCGTGGAGGCGATCAAGCCGATGGAGGATGGAAACGGCTATGGGCTGCGTCTCTATGAAGCGGAGGGAACTTCCGTGCGGACAAAGCTTCATCTGACAGAAACCGGCAAAAAAATCATGCTGACGAATCTGCTGGAAGAGGAAATCGAAACGCTTCCGGGCGGTATGTTTGTTATGGGAGACGAAGCATCTTGATGAAAAATGCTTCGCCTCTGCGATATGAGGGGAAAAACGGGCGCTGGAAAAGGTGGGGGAGCCAGCGCCCGACTGTCCAAAAGGTATTGGCAGATTAAGAAGCTTCCGACAGCAGGAGAATCATGCGAACCGGGAAGGCGCTGTCGTTGCCGTTTGCAGCATAATTGACTTCGAAACTCAAAGTCTGCGCATTGTCGGGCGTCATTACAATCTCTGACTGCGTGCCGTCAGTGTGAAGCGCAACCAGACGGTGTCCTGCAAGCAGGGAAGCCGGAACGGTAAAGCGCACGATGCCGGTCGGCTGTACTGCCCGGTGATGTTTGATCACTGCTGCGGACATAATGCCTACGCCGTTGTCAAGCGTGCCGATGCAGAGAACCGGCGATCCGGCAGGAAGCGTTCCGGTTACAGCCTGTGCGGAAACATCGGAAACCGGCGACAGGAAATCTTTGCCGTCTTTTTTACCGCATGCCGGGCAGAAAGAGAAGTTCGACAATCCTGCGGACGGAAGAGAGAGGGTAACCGAATGACAAAAGCTTTCTGTAGAGACAGCAGAGCTTTCGGTCTGTCTGAAACCGTTGGAAACAGAAGCAACAGGCTCAACTGCCGGAGCAGATTCCGGCACAAGGGTCGGCGTTTTTACCGTATTGAGCTTTACATTACTGCTTTTGCCATCGAGAATATCCGAGCCTTTTGTTCCGTTGATATTTGTATTTGCTCCAATAGAAATATCGATTGTGCTGGAAGCTGTACCGCCGCCAATGGCGATATCGGAAGAACCGTCGATATTGGAGACAGCCGCGTTGCCGGAAATTTCGATTTTACCGGTTCCGGTCGGTTCAGAAGAAGCTTCACCGATCAGGGGAGTTCTGGAAGTGCCGAATTTGGTGTCACTGCCGATTTTTACCTGGGCGTTATCTGTTATGGTAATGGTTCCGTTCATCGGGGCTTTGGCAGGGTTATAATCCGGATTGGCTTTTTCAGAAGCACCGATGGCAGGATTGCTGCAGGACGTGTTCTGGGAAAAACCGTTGGAGCCGATTGCGGTAACTTTGGAATTATCCTTTATTGTGATTGTTCCGCCGGAAAAGGTGCTGTCCCATCCACTGCCGATTCCGGCGGATGCGGAACCTCCGGAGGCAGTAACCTCAGCATTGCCGCCGATGATAATATCCCCGTTATAATCTCCTTTTTCTCCGCAGCCGATGCCGGGACCACACCAGGTGGCATCTGCGTTGACTTTTGCATTTCCATCAATGGTAATCGTGCCGGTAAAATTGCCTTTTTCGCCGGAACCGATAGCTGCAGAGCCGGTATCGGAAGGATTATAGTATTCTCTTGTTGCGGAGATTGTTACATCATCGGTGATGTGGATAGAACCGGTAAAATCTTCTTCTCCCTGTCCGGTGTCGCTGCTGTATCCATTGGAGCCGATTTTAGCGCCATCGGTCCAGCCGGATAGCGTGAGGGAACCGTCGCCGCGCAGGGTGAGATCACCATCGCTGACATGGATCATGGACGGGGAGGATTCGTCTTTGCGGTTAATCGTATTCGTACCGCGAACCGTGATGTCTGCCTTGGAGTCGCCTTTGACATCAATGGCAGATTCCTGGGAATGCTTCAGGTTGATGTCCTCAATCGTGATGTTCGCTGTCGCGTCATCGGAGGTTGTGATCGTAATGGTGCTGTCGGAAGCAACATCGGAATCCCGATTGGTAAAGGTCGGATCGTTATCTCCTATGGTATTGTTGTTCTGGGAAACGGTCTGCCCGCTCTCAGAAGCGCTCACGATGACGTCACCGTCTTCCATATACCAGGTGGCAGCATAGGCGGTCGATGAAAGAGAGCCGGAAAGAAGAGCGATCGTCAGAAAAAAGGCGGAAATTCTTTTCTTTTTCATAGACAAAGTCTCCTTGGAATTGTTCTGTTTGGATGTAGGGCGAAAGGTGTGCCGTGTATCAGAGTTTTAGTCCTTTTGCCCAATGTTTCATTCTAATTAAATGATACTATAAGTCTCAAAAGAATAATAGCCGTTATTTTCTCAAAAAAACCAGTGAAATCAGACAACGGTTTGGTTTACTCGTGACATTTCCCAGTTTTTTCCCTTGACACGATGGAAAAAGTCGATATAATAAATTGAAAATGATTTTTAATTTCAAAATGAACCGCGGCGGTTTTGGATATCGCCGTGCGGGAGTATGCGCGGATGCCGCAGTGGTTCACAGGGGGAGAAAAATGGCAGAACGTGTCAGATATAGAACGAAGCAACAGGAGCTGATCCGGGATTGTCTGGAAAAACACAGCGACCGGTTTGTGACGGCGGAACAGTGTATGGACTGTCTCAAAGCCGAAGGAATTCACGTTGGACAGACGACGGTTTATCGGGCTCTCGACCGTCTCACAGAGGAGAACGCCGTGATCAAAATTCCGGCAGTGGACGGCGCAGGCGCGCAGTACCGCTATATCGGAGAATTGAGGCCGGGCAGCCCGGGGCGGCTTGTCTGCCTGCAGTGCGGAAAGATCATTCCTCTGGAATGTAACAAGCTCCATGGATTTTCCGAACATATCCTGAAAGAGCATGACTTTGCGCTGGATTCCTCGCATCTGATCTTTTACGGCTGCTGTCGGGAGTGCCGCAAATTCAGGGAAACACAGGAAGGACTGCAGGACAGAAATGAGGATGAATAGAAAAAAGCAATGCGGGAAGCATGCTGTGATTTCCGGCATCAGAATGCCGCAGCTGCGCTGCACACGGGTATCGGAAAGCGGCATCCTGCGTCGTGTGGCGTTGGCGCTCTGCGCGTGCTTACTGTTTACCACAGTGTTTGTCGGCTGCGGCACGGAAGCTTCTGACGAACCGGTGGATCCCAACAAGCTGCAGGTGATGGCGAGTTTTTATACGATGTACGATTTCGCACAGAAAATTGGCGGCGAGCACGTCCAGGTGACCTGCATGGTGCCGTCCGGTACAGAGCCCCACGACTGGGAGCCGTCCACAAAGGATATTACCCGGATGGAGCAGGCGGACGTTTTTATCTATAACGGTGCTGGGATGGAGCACTGGGTTTCAGACGTTCTGGCGGGGCTTTCCAATAAAAAATTGATTTCCGTGGAAGCGTCGCAGGGAGTGAGCCTGCTGCGCAGTGCAGAGGAAGAGGACGGTCACGACCATGAGACCGCGCATGCCGATGAGGACGAAGAGGACAGTCATGACCATGGGACCGCGCATGCTGATGAGGACGGTCACGATCATGCGGATGAAGAAGACGCCGCTGTGAGCAATGCGGCCGCGCATGAAGACGATGCCGCCGACCACACTGTTGTCGCCGCACCGGACGGTCATGACGCCCACGAGCACGGCGAGTATGACCCGCACGTCTGGCTGGACCCGATGAACGCAAAGCAGGAAATGCAAAACATCTGCGCAGCGTTTTCCAAGGCGGATCCGGAGCATCGCACAGACTATCAGGCAAATTATGAGAAATGGGCAAAACAGCTCGACGAGTTGGACAAAACCTATCAGACGACGCTGGAAAATCTGTCGGAGCGAAACATCGTTGTGGCGCATGAGGCGTATGGATATCTGTGCAGGCGTTATAACCTGACGCAGGTGAGCATCGAGGGCATGTCGCCGGATTCCGAACCCGACCCGGGACGGATGGCAGATATTATCGATTTTGTCCGGGCAAACAACGTCCGTGCGATTTTCTTTGAAGAGCTGTCCGGCTCGAGGACGGCGGAAACGGTAGCGGCGGAAACGGGCGTGAAGCTTTTGACCCTCAGCCCGCTGGAGGGCTTAAGCGACAGACAGGAAGAAACCGGCGGAGATTATTTTTCCGTCATGGAAGAAAATCTGCAGCAGCTGACAGAAGCTTTGCGGTAAGGAGCAGACATATGAATGCGATAGAAATCAAAAATCTGCACTTTTCCTATGGAAAGGAAAATGTGCTGGACGGCGTCAGCCTTTGCCTGAAAGAAGGGCGGCTGGCGATTCTCGCAGGAGAAAACGGGGCAGGAAAATCGACGCTTTTAAGGCTTTTATTAGGAGAGCTCCCGATCGGGGAAAGCCACAAAGGGGATCAAGAAGAAGGCAGCAGCGACGGCAGCATTGAGATTTTAGGACAAGACATCCGACAGTTTAAGGACTGGTCGAGCATCAGCTATGTGCCGCAGAACGGGATGGGTGGCTGGAAGGATTTTCCGGCATCCGTGGAAGAAATCGTACGCGCAAATTTATATAAGCAGATCGGATTGTTCCGGTTTGCGGGGAAAAAAGAGCGGCAGCAGGTAAGGGCTGCGCTGGCGCAGGTGGGCATGGAGGAATACCAGAACCGTTTGATCGGCAGACTTTCTGGCGGGCAGCAGCAGAGAGTGCTCCTGGCACGCGCCCTGGTCAACGAGCCGAAGCTTCTGATTCTGGATGAGCCGACGTCGGCATTGGATGAAAAAAATGCGTCACACTTTTACCGACTGCTCAAAAAAATCAATGCGGAGAAAAGGATCACCGTCCTGATGGTGACGCATGACCTCAAACGTGCATCGTCTTATGCAGATGATATCTGGGTGCTGGAGGACGGAAAGGTAAAACAGGAAGCTGGGAAAGGAGACGGACAGGCATGAGGATTTTTGAGTATCTGTTTATGCAGCGGGCGTTTGTTGTCGGAATTTTGCTGGCGGCGGTCGTGCCCTGCGTCGGAATGGTCGTTGTCTGCAAACGTCTTTCCATGATCGGCGATGCACTTTCCCATACGTCGCTCGCCGGCGTCGCGGCAGGACTTTTGCTGGGCGTCAATCCGGTGGCGGGCGCAGCGGCAGCCTGTGTGGCAGCGTCCTTCGGCATTGAGGCGATCCGCAGAAAGCTTCCGCGCTATTCGGAAATGTCGATATCCATTATCATGTCAGCAGGAATCGGTCTGGCGGGTGTGTTGTCCGGTTTTGTGAAAAATTCGGCAAACTTCAATAGCTTTCTGTTCGGTAGCATTGTGGCGATCAGCGATGCCGAGATGATTTCAGTCATCGTGGTGTCCGTTGTGGTGCTTGCGTTATTTTTGCTTCTATATAAAGAACTGTTTTATATTTCATTAGATGAAAGAAGCGCACGGTTGGCGGGCGTGCCGGTCGGCGTCGTCAATTTTATCTTCACGATTATGATTGCAGTGACGGTTTCGGTTGCAGCACGGACAGTAGGCGCGTTGATGGTATCGTCGATGATGGTCGTTCCGGTAGCTTGTGCGATGCAGCTGGGAAAGAACTTTAAACAGACTGTATGGTACGCTGTCGGTTTGAACGTGCTGTTCATGATTATCGGGCTGTTTGCGGCGTTTTATCTGGGCTTAAAGCCGGGCGGCACAATCGTTTTGGTGGGCGTTGCAGCACTTCTGATCATTTTTATCGGGAAACGGATTGTGTTCGGAAAGCAGGAGTGAACAGTTCACCCGCGCCATTCGCAAAATCGCATCTTCGATGCTTTCCGCTGCTTCGCAGCTCGTTTTTGCTCATGGAATGGCGCTCTCTTCGAACCTTCCTGCAAGCAATTTTCCATGCGAGCATGAAAATCTGCTTGCAGGAAAATTCGAGTGAACTGTAAGACACGAATTGACACAGGAAAAAAAGCGTGCTACCATGTTTGCAGTCAATGATGACTAACAAAAGAAAGCTATGCCGTACGACAGGTAGTATAGACGTATCCTGCGCCGGTCGAAGGAGGAAACGAACATGATGAAAGCATCTGATGCAAAGAAAATCGGTTTATTTTTAGGAGGCGTATTGTTCGGAACAGCCGGAATCAAGATCCTTTCCAGCAAAGACGCGAAGAAAGCATACGTACAGTGTACCGCAGCAGCGCTTCGTGCAAAGGACAGCGTTATGAAGACCGTAACAACAGTTCAGGAAAACGCTGGCGATGTTCTGGCAGAAGCAAAGCAGATCAATGAAGACAGAGCTGCAGAAGAAGCGGAAGCTGAAGTAAAAGAAGAAGCCTGATTCAGGGCAGTGGGGGACGGAGCCGGAGACGGCGCCGTCCTTTTTGACGGAGTCCTGTTTTCTGAAAAAGCGCGAAGCGTATCAGCGAAGTGGAGATAAGATTGAAAAATAAAATTTTCAATCGCGAGATTTGTGTCTGCGCGCACTTGACACAAACTTGACATGCGCAAAAAGCGTGCGCAGAAATGAGCGGAAAAAATGAACTTTAAAATCAAACACAAAATTCCCGGGCGAATCCGGGTGCATATGGGGCAGTCCAGAATGAGCTTTGATCAGGCGGACACCCTGCAGTATTTTCTGGAAGCACAGCCAGGTGTGACAAAAGCGACCGTATACGAGCAGACGCAGGATGCGGTGATCGAGTATGACGGCGAATTAAAAGAACTGATGGAGGCGCTGAAAAGCTTTCATTATGAAGACGTTCAGCTGCCGGATTCCGTCCGTTCCAGTTCGGGACGTGCGTTGAATGTAGAGTATAAAGAAAAACTGATCGGGCATGTGGCAAAACGGTTATTTACAAAATACATGCTTCCCTTACCGATCAGAAATGTGTATACTATATGGAAAGCTTTCCGTTATATAAAAGAAGGCGTCCTATGCCTTTCCAAAGGAAAACTGGAAGTCCCGGTTCTGGATGCGACAGCGATTACCGTATCGATTCTGCGGCGGGACTGCTCGACGGCAGGATCGGTTATGTTCCTGCTTGGTCTGGGTGAAATCCTTGAGGAGTGGACACATAAAAAGTCTGTCGGCGATCTGGCGCGCAGCATGTCGTTAAATGTCGGTAAAGTGTGGATAAAGACCCGGGATCAGGAAATCCTTGTGGATTCTGCATCCGTTGTGCCGGGCGACCATATCGTGATCCATGTCGGCAACGTCATTCCGTTTGACGGCGTAGTGGCAGACGGCGAAGCGATGATCAACCAGGCTTCCATGACCGGTGAATCCGAGCCTGTCCGCAAGGAAAAGGGGGGATTCGTTTATGCCGGAACCGTTGTGGAAGAGGGCGAGCTGACGATTGAGGTCAAGGCGGTTTCCGGCTCGACCCGTTACGAAAAGATCGTTACGATGATCGAGGATTCCGAGAAGCTCAAGTCCGCAGTAGAAGGACGTGCGGAGCATCTGGCGGACAGGCTGGTTCCCTATACCTTCCTTGGAACCGGTCTTACATGGCTGCTTACAAGAAATGTTACCAGAACGTTATCCGTACTGATGGTTGATTTTTCCTGCGCATTAAAGCTTGCGATGCCACTGACTGTCCTGACAGCGATCCGGGAAGCAAACGCAGCGAAGATCACCGTAAAGGGCGGAAAATATCTGGAAGCGTTTTCGGAGGCTTCCACCATCGTATTCGATAAGACCGGTACGCTGACCAAAGCGCAGCCTACACTGCATTCTGTTATCGCATTCGGTGAGGAAAAGGAAGACGATCTTTTGTGTCTGGCAGCATGTCTGGAGGAGCATTTTCCTCATTCGATGGCAAAGGCGGTTGTGCGCGCAGCGGCAGAGCGTAATCTGGAACATGAGGAAGTACATTCCAAGGTGGAATATATCGTTGCACATGGCATTGCCTCTTATGTTGGGGAAAAGCGTGTGGTGATCGGCAGCGCCCACTTTGTATTTGAAGATGAGAAGTGCCGGATCCGTCCGGAATACCAGCAGTGCTTCGATGAACTGCCGCTGCAGTATTCCCATCTGTATCTGGCAATTGACAACGTGCTGGAAGCAGTGCTCTGTATTGAGGATCCGGTGCGTGAAGAGGCAAAACAGGTTATCCGCGAGCTGAAACGGGAAGGCTTTACAAAAATCGTCATGATGACTGGCGACAGCGAGCGAACAGCAGCGGCGATCGCAAAACAGATCGGCGTGGACGAATACCATGCGGAAGTTCTGCCGGAGGACAAGGCGAACTTTGTCCAGCAGGAAAAAGAAGCCGGACGCAGGGTAGTCATGGTCGGCGACGGAATCAACGACTCCCCGGCGCTTTCTGCGGCGGATGTCGGCATCGCGATTAGCGACGGTTCGGAGCTTGCGCGGGAAATTGCGGATATTACAGTCGGTGCGGACAGCCTGCAGGAGCTGGTTTACCTGCGCCGTTTAAGCAAAGAAATGATGCGTCGGATTCATGTCAACTACCGTGCAATCCTTGGCATCAACGGCAGTTTAATTGCAGCCGGTGTGACCGGGCTGATTCAGCCTACGACATCCGCGCTGCTGCATAATACTACAACACTGGCCCTGAGCCTGAGAAGCATGAGCTGGAAAGTTCCGGGAGAGGCAGGGCAGGAATAAAAGAACGGAGACAGAGAATGAAAAAGGCGATGATTGCCATGAGCGGCGGCGTAGATTCGAGCGTTGCGGCATGGCTGATGAAGCGGGACGGATATGATTGTATGGGCGTTACGATGCGCCTGTTTGCCGGAGAGGACAGCTGCGAACGAAAAGGGCATACCTGCTGTTCGTTAGATGACGTGGAGGACGCAAGAAGCGTTGCACGTCAGCTGGGCATTCCGTATTTCGTGTTCAATTTTACGGAAGATTTCGGCACACAGATCATGGACCGCTTTGTCTGCGCCTATGAAAACGGATTCACCCCGAATCCGTGTATCGACTGTAACCGTTATATGAAGTTCGAGAAGCTGATGAAGCGGGCAAAGGAGCTGGATTACGATTACGTTGTAACCGGACACTATGCCCGAATCGAAGAACAGGACGGAAAGTTCCTCCTGAAAAAAGCCATCGATGAAAAGAAAGACCAGAGCTATGTGCTCTACAGCCTGACGCAGGAGCAGCTTGCACATACGCTGTTCCCCCTGGGCGGCATGACGAAGCCGCAGATCCGGGAAATGGCGGAAGAACAGGGACTGATCAATGCGCGCAAGCATGACAGCCAGGATATCTGCTTTGTACCGGACGGAGATTATGCTGGATTTATTGAACGATACACCGGCAAAAGCTTTGAGCCGGGCAATTTCGTAGATCAGGAAGGACATGTGCTGGGGCAGCATAAGGGAATTATCTGCTATACGATCGGACAGCGCAAAGGGCTGGGACTAGCCCTGCATGAGCCGATGTATGTGTGCAGGATCGATCCAAAGACCAATACGGTAGTCCTTGGACGCGACCGGGATCTGTGGTCAAAAGAGCTGACGGCGAAAGATTTCCACTGGATCAGCGGTGAGGTGCCGACGAGCACGCAGCGCATCAAAGCGAAAATCCGTTACCGTCACCAGGAGCAGTGGGCGAACGCAGAGATCACCGGACCGGACAGCATTCATCTGGTCTTTGACGAGCCCCAGAGGGCAATTACCTGCGGACAGTCGGTTGTACTTTATGATGGCGATGTTGTAGTGGGCGGAGGAACGATCAATGGATTATGTGGTTCTGGATCTGGAATGGAATCAGGCGTCTGATAGCCGCGATGCCCGCAACAGACTGCTTACGTTTGAAATTATTGAGATCGGTGCGGTAAAATTAAACAGCCGGATGGAAATTGTGGATACCTTTGAGGAGCTGATCCGTCCGCAGGTTTATGATACCATGCACCATATTACGGAAAAGCTGATCGGCATTCACATGAAAGATCTCTCCGGATGTCGGACATTTGATGTCGTGATGAAGGACTTTCTGGCGTGGTGTGGCGAGGATTTCATGTTCGGTACCTGGGGACCGCAGGATCTGACGGAGCTTCAGAAAAATATGCGGTTTTTCGGTATGGAGCCCCTTGGAAAAGGACCTGTCCGGTTCTATGATATTCAGAAGCTGTTTTCCATCGCCTACGAAGATCAGAAGGTGCGCAGAAGTCTGGAATATGCGGTAGATTATCTGCAGATTCCAAAGGATATTCCGTTTCACCGGGCGATCAGCGATGCGGTGTATACCGCACGGGTATTTCAGATGATCAAAGACCCGATTGCATTGCAGCGGGTTTCCTTCGACACGTTCCAGCTGCCGGAAAATCACCGCAGCGAGGTGCATGTCGTATTCGATAATTATGCAAAATATATTTCCCGACCGTTTCCGGATAAGGAGGCGTTGATGGCGGATAAAGAGGTTCTTTCAACCAGATGTTATCTGTGCCATCATAACCTTCGCAAAAAAGTCCGCTGGTTCTCGCCAAACGGCAAGCACTATTACAGTCTGTCGTGGTGCGATAAGCACGGTTGGATGAAAGGAAAAATCCGCGTGAAAAAAGCGGACGATGACATGGTTTACGCCGTCAAGACGACGAAGCTGGTCGGAGAGAAAGAGGTTGCCGCCCTGATGGAGAGAAAAGATCACATCCGCCAGCTGCGTAAGGAGCACAGACACCGCGAAGCGCAGGAAAAGCTCGGGAAACGGTGAGGCGGGACGCTGACATCGGAGATACGCCGGGGAGTCCATATAATAAAATAATACGAAAAAAACGCCGCAGACCGGTTTCAAAAGAAATGGTCTGCGGCATTTTTGTGCATCCCGTTCTGTGTCTTACGCGAAGGGATCGGTGTAACGGTCGAAGTCGATGATTTCATCTTTGCGGTTGCGGTGTCGTTTCATGATATCGCGGCGCTTGCGATTGCGGCTGTGTCCGATCAGAATGGAACGGATCACCAGAATGACGATCAGGATAACCGCGACAATGCTGACTGCAAGCAAAATTTTACGGACGTTTAAGAAAATAACATTTCCCCCCGGTGTGGAAACTGCGGTCGGAGAAGTTGTGGAAGCGACGGATTCAGACGCTGCGGTGCCAGCCTGCGCGCTCGTGGCGCCCTGTGTGCCGGAGGAACCGTTTGCACTGGAAGCATTCACATTGCCATCCGTGCCGGAGCTGTCTGTGCTGCTTTGCGCATTAGAAGCGCTGCTTTGTACGCTGTTCGCATCTGCCTTGGAAGAGCCATCCGCTGTTGCGATGGCTGCGCTTTCCGTTTCAGAAACCGGTTCTGCACTGAAATCAAAGGGCGTTATGCTGGAAAAGAGGATCGGCGCGCTGCCGAGATCCTGACCTTCGTAGGAGTAGTGGATGACAGCGGCCTGTCCATCCTTCAGGTTATCATAGCTCAGCTCGGAATCCAGATCGGCAAAGGTGAGCGTATCCGGAAGGAGAACTTTCGCATCCGGGTCGATAGAAAGGATGTCGGACTGATTGAACGTATTTGCGAACAGGTCGCCGTTTTTTACCTGATAGGTGGTGTCTTCTTTGGATGCTGTAACAGAAGAAAAGTTGCTGAAACCGTAATCAAATAAGCTTATCGTATCCTTGAACTGCTGCGGGGACTCCTCCATCATAACGACGCAGATCAGCTTCAGCCCGTCTTTCTGGGCGCAGGAAACGAGGTTAGAGCGAGCGTTTGCGGTGTAGCCGGTCTTACTGCCGACGAGATATTCGTAAGCGTAGGTTTTACCGGGCAGCAGCTTGTTTTTGCTGTTCGGAATCAGATCCTGTGACAGCGTTGCGCTTGCCGGGATTTTGTAGCTTGCCGTGTCAGACATGCGGCAAAGCACGTCATCGGAGAAAAACTTCTGTCCGATCAGAGCGAGGTCATGGGTGGAGGTATAGTGATTGTCATCATGCTTGCCATTGGTATTGACGAAATGGGAATCCGTGCAGCCGAGCTCCTTTGCGGTTTGGTTCATTAAATCTACAAACGCTTCCATACTGCCGCTGATATGTTCGCCGATGGCATTGCCGCATTCACTGCCGGAGCCCACCAGCAGACCGTAGAGGGATTGTTCCATCGTGATCGCTTCACCGGCTTTGATGCCGATGTTGGAATCACTTCGCCAGTCGATGCTGTGCACCGCGGTATCGGAATATTCGATCATCTCATTTAATTCGCTGTTCTGACGCGCAATGTAGGCAGTCAGAATCTTGGTTGTGCTGGCGGGATAGAGCTTTTCATGGATATTTTTGGCATAAAGGATTGCACCGCTGTCCGCATCCATCAAAATCGCGGAGCGAGCGTTGAGAATCGGACCCTCCGGCCAGTTTTTGATTTCGTTGCTCTCAACCGGGATCGAAAGGTTGGCCTCCGCCAGCGCCTGGTAATCGATGACCTCGGCGCGAGCCGTTAAAACAGCGCCACAAAACAGATTGGCGCCGACTCCAAGTGCTATCATAAAAGAAAAGAAGGATCTTTTCTGGAAAGATTTCATGTAATGTACCGTCCTTTATTGAAAGATAGTAACATCATACACTATTTCCAGGCGGATTTTAAGGGTAGAACAGCAAAAATCAAAATTTTTTAAAATTTAGACTACAGTTTCCTCGCACCA
>ENA-UOJN01001245-UOJN01001245.1-human-gut-metagenome-genome-assembly--contig:-C125IIP-NODE-1245-length-18689-cov-8.854352_pt1 | contig 18689 bp, 5 predicted proteins | sample MGYA00242350_ERZ723897 | MGnify/ENA metagenome assembly ERZ723897 | reverse complement strand
TCAATTCATACGTTTTGGGATATTCACCTGATATAACAGGTATTTTTATCGGCTCCAGCGGTGTTACAAGCACCAAAGTTACTGGAGGGGCTTATAACGCCAACTTTAACATGGTTGGTAAAAATATTATCGGAAATAACACCGGAACTGTTGAAAATGTTAATACTTGCGGTACTGATACGCCATTTGTTAATTCATATGCAAATCTTTCTGGCGTAGGTTCATCTTCTAAATCAGAAGCTAATACTGAAATTATCAAAATAGTTTCAATTGACGTAAATACAAGCACAGTGTTTGAAACCTCGACAGCTATTGATGTAAAAACAGAAACAATAAAATCAACTGCAACTATCACAAGCACGAGCAGTGAAATCCAATATAAATATACAACAATTTCCGGCGAGTTCATGAATGCAATAACTCGTATTGATACTGTAAACATGACTTCTCTCAGTGATATAAAAGCCCTAAATGGAGCTCTAGAGAGCGGAACGTACGCAATACGTACAACAGAGGATTTGAAATTACTCCAAAACTGGTCTAACTTTGGATTTTTGACCGGAAATTATTATTTTGTTCTTGGTGATAACATAAACCTGATGAATCAGTCTTGGACTCCTATTGCATATTCAAATTCTTCCCGTCTCAATGCAACTTTTGATGGAAACGGGTACGAAATTTCTAATTTAAGTATCAAAGGCTCTTATGAAAATGCGGGTTTGTTCGGAATGATTACTGAAGTAAAAAATCTGGGGCTCAGAAATGTTATTGTTAACAATACAAATTCCAACGGAAACACCGGTGCAATTGCAGGTAATTGTACTAATGTAACGAATTGTTATGTAACAGGTAGTGGAAGTGTAACAGGATGTTCTAACACTGGAGGCCTTGTCGGTGTCGGTGAAAAAATGACATCTTGCTATTCAGATATTAATGTAATAGGAAATGGTACTCATGTTGTCACCGCTACCGGTGGATTAATGGGTTCTATCTATTCCGGTGCAACAATTGCTTACTGCTACACAACAGGAAACGTTACTGCAAAAATCGGTAATGTTGGATTGTTTATTGGAGACGAGCTTTTGGCTATTAAGAGCAGCTATGCTACAGGCACTTTAACTAAAGATGGAACCGTTGTAAATGGATTTTTCATAGATATGCACGATAGTAGTGTTCTTACATCTCTCAAATATAGTTCTTTCTACAAAAATACTTCCGGAAAATATGTGTTCAATGGTTCTAACCTTTCCTCCATGCCTTACAACTACAATACAAAACAGGATATTGTTGATGTAAGAGCTCCTTATAAAGTTCTTTTTAGCACCACATATACAGCCTCAGGTACAGACGGTTCAATTGTGACTACGACTATTTCAACTAAAACCGAAACAGTTTCCGAAACTCAGACCGTTCCTGTTACATCTTCTGTTGCTATGACTTCTGAAACAACTTTCTCGCAGTTGGGCATGACTTCTGATAACGAAACTATTTCCGGTGTATACAATGGCAAAGCCTTTACACTGACGATTACATCAGCTGATACGGTCGGAGATATTGCCTCGGCACTAGGTGATTACGGAATTACTGCAACGGTAAGAGGCGGAAGAATTTATATTAATGATTCCGAAAATGCATATATCACAAATATTTCTTCGGCTGTAAAAAATGCTCTTGGTATTACTGCGTCTATGGGTAATGGCTCTTCTTACACTGTGACAACTCATACAACAGTTACTACCAATACCATTGCCAGCCAAACTACAATTCACGTAACTTCGACAGTCCAAATGAGTGAAGAAACAAAATTCTCCGAAATTGGCATGAATTCCGATAACGAATATATTAAAGGAAGCTATAACGGGAAGAATTTCTCTATTGCTGTGACACGCTCAGATACAGTAGGCGACATTATTGAAGCACTTGCTGATTACGGCATAAATGCGTCTGTAAGAGGCGGAAAAATTTATATTAACGAATCAGAAAACGCTTACATAACGAGTTTTTCAAATGGTATTAAAAACGCACTTGCTATTAGTGCATCCGGCGGAAGCGGTTCTACATATACTATTACGACAATTAAAACCTATGCAAATACTGCTCCGACAAATAATGTACTTGGAAAGGTAACTGTGACTTCTGCTGTAACAAGAGATACTGAGCTTTCTGATTTGGGCGTTACAACCGGCGAGTACAATATCTGGAACAACGGTGTTAAGTATACTGCACTAATTTCTTCTGATGAAACGGTCGGGTCTTTGCTTGATACACTGGCGCAGTTTGGTATACAGGCAAGTATTGTTAATAACGGAAATACTTCAACCATTAGACTTACAGGAAACGGTAATGCTTATGTTGCAAAATCCGCATCTATAAATAATGCTTCAAATGTTGTTGATGTTTTATTCCCTTCTGCAAATAAGACAACAACTTACAATTACAATGGCAATTTGCAGATTTACAGCACTGTAACAACGCACACAACAGCAACAGAAGACACTCTACTCAGCGAGTTTGATACCCCGTGGGGTAATACAACTTTAAAAAATGCCGGAATACTTGCTCTTGAGGTTAACGGAGAGTCAAGAAATATTACTATTACTGAAAATGATACTTTCGGAACTCTGATTGATAAATTACAGGAGGCAGGTGCTGAGGCTGCACTCATTGGCGGACGTTTATACATAAGCAGTGCAAACAATCTTTCTATTAACACTGCCGCATCAACTTCTGCACTGGTTAATCCTAATGCAGCTATAAAGCTTACGAAAACTGCTTCTCTTGATGATTTTACAGCAAGCGATTCGGCTATCGTAGAAACAGAAACGATTATAGAAGAACATACCGGTTCTGCTGCTTCTTATGCAAATTTAGACACAAAACTCGGGCTTCTGAATATTTCAAGCGGAACTATTTCTATTTACAAAAACGGGGTGAAAGCTACTATTAATGTAAATGAAGATCAAACTTTTAGTGATTTAAGAGCACAAATCTCCGCTAAATTCTCTGATGTTGATTTGAGCTTTGAGGATGGATATCTTGTGCTTAAATCTTCTGATAAGAATGCAGAACTCGATTTTGGCTCTACAACTGATACTTCTAACTTCCTTGCAATTACGGGACTTAAAAAAGATAAAGATGACAAAACCCGTGTTACAAGTGCAAGACAGCTTTATTGCGTAAATGCAGATTCAAAAGTCACAGAAGCTGGACTGTTCAAAAAAGGCGATGTTACTGCAGGTACTTTCTTTGTTGGTGATCAGAAATTTACAATCGATGAAAATACAACAATTTCAGACATAATTTCTATGATTAATTCAAGCGAAGATTCTAATGCCACTGCATACTGGGATAGTATTAATGCTCAGCTTGTAATAAAATCAAGAACCACCGGTGCTGCTCTTATTAATATAGAAGCTGGAACAAGTAATTTTACTGATATTCTCGGGTTTACACAATCTGAATGGAATGCTGACGGAACGCTTAAATCTACCAAGCTTAAAGTAGATTCACAAACACTTGGCTCCAATGCAGAGTTTAGAATTAACGGAACTTTATTCACCGCTACTTCTAACACAATCGGAAGTGATATATCAAGAATTAAAGGTGTTACTATAGATTTAAAAGGGCTGACTGAAGGTTCGGCTGTAACTCTGACTGTAGAAAGGGATAAGGAATCTCTTGCTTCCGCAATTTCTGATGTAGTTGATTCTTACAATGAACTTATGACAAACGTTGATAAAGAGCTTGCGGTAGACGGTTCTCTGCACAGTGAATCAATGCTTAAACTTATTAGAAATAGGCTGAGAAGTATTATGACAAGTTCTGATGCAGGTGCGGCTGTCTTTAGAAACCTAAACCAGATTGGTATTACAACTGACAAGGCGTCAGCAGGAAGTATAAGTACCAGCAATATTACAAAACTAACTTTTGATAAAGATAAATTCTTTGATGCTCTTAAGGCTGATGAGGATGCTGTTAAAGCTTTGATTATCGGCGGTACTGATAATACCGGTATATTTACAAAAGTTGAAGAACTTTTAGAAGATGCACTTAGAAGTGTTTCCGGTTATTTTGACTCAACTGCCAATAGTCTTCAAAATAAAGCAAAACGAATTGATAAGAAAATCGCTGCAGAAAATACTGCTATTGAAAAATACAAAGCAAGATTAGAAAATAAATTTAATTCAATGGATATGTTAATCGGGCAAATGCAAAATCAATACAGCTCATTTTTGGGTTCATAAAAAAGGCGGTTTGGAAATTTTCCAAACCGCCTTTACTTCTAGTTAATTATATCTCCGTAACCCTCAGGATTATTCAACAAATCATAATTAATCTCATTTTCGTTATCAGCGATTGCGGCCGCGACAACAGCATCGGAAGTTACGTTGAGAAGTGTTCTCATCATATCTGTAATTCTTTCGATAGTAAATAAGAACGCAAACCCTGCAACAAGCTGTTCAGGGCTTAAGCCCATACCATTCAGTACAAGTGCAATTGTGATTAAACCGGCTCCCGGTATGCCTGCACAGGTTGAAGATGCGATAATTGCAAGCAGAGCAATTTGAACAACAAGGAACGGAGTGAGTGCTACGCCGTAAGCCTGTGTTAAGAAGATTACCGCAATTACCTGAAGCATTGCAGTTCCGTCCATATTAAGCGTTGCTCCAAGAGGAAGAACAAAGCTTGAGACTTTATGTGAAATACCTCTTTTTTCACAACATGCAATTGTTAAAGGCAGTGTTGCAGAAGAACTTGCAGTGCCGAAAGCTACCATCATTGCTTCAGCCATTGCTGCATAAAGCATTAATACCGGAACTTTAGAAAATATTTTTAAAAAGATTGGATATACTATAAAGAACTGTATTGCAAAACCGAGAGCAAGAACACCAAGATATTTTGAAATACTCATAAATATATCTATGCCGAAAGATGAAACAGCAACAGCTGTAAGTGCGAATACGCCGGGTGCAGCGAAGCACATAATCCAGTCGGTAATTTTCATTGTAGCTGCGAAAATTGACTCAAAGAAACCTACAAACGGCCTGTTAATATCGCCTACTTTTGCCAGTGCTATAGAAAACATAACAGCAAAAACGATTATAGGAACCATATCACCGCTGGCTATTGAAGCAAGAGGGTTTTTCGGAATAAATCCTAAGAAAATATTAAGCAGATTACCTTTTTGCGCTTCTATTGTAGCAGCAACCTGAGCCTGAATATCAGCAGCTGTATCAATATTTATATAATGTGCTGCGCCCAGTCCGGGTTTAAGCAGTAATGCAAGTGCAGCACCAATTGTTACTGCTGCGACAGTAATAATTGTATAGTAGAAAATCATTTTTGTTCCCAGTTTCCCGAGCTGTTTGCTGTCGCCTATACTTGTAATTCCGATTACTATTGCCGAAATTACAAGCGGAATAACTACCATTTGGATTAGTCTTATAAATACCTGTCCGATAAAAGTTAGAGTTGTCATAATAACCGGACTTGGTTCCTTATGAAGCCAAATTCCGACAAGAACACCCAGAACAAGACCGGCAAAAATATGCCAGTTTCTCTTTAAGCCTAGCCCAAGTGCAATTAACACTTGCATGTGAAATTTCATATATAAATCCTCTCATATACTTATATAACTAGTCTATTGTACAATTATTTGAAGCAAATGTAAAGATTTAGTTACCTAAAATACTTTCTCCGGAAATCTTTTCCCCTTTTATAACATAACGTGCTGTTTCTGTTTTCATAAGATGGTTATCAACCAGAGAAAAAGATTCAAGGCTTAGTGTATTGATACCCGAAAAAGTATTATCAGAAAGTCTGAGGGTTATGGTATCCGTAAGCATTTTGTTATCGTATGGAGCTTTTTTAGAAAACACAATCAAGTTTCCTTCAACAGTTTTTAGTGAAACTTCTGCGTGCGCTCCGCTGAAAGGATTTGACAAAGTGACTTTATCTCCTGCACGCGAAAGAGTCCAAAAATCTATGCTTTGCGGTTTGAAAGTGCCGTAGCTGTTTGTATCTTCAAGTTTTGCCGTTACTCTCCAGCTGCCAAAAAACGCTTTTGGAATGTCGTTTACAGATACTCCAGCCTTAAGTGTAAAGTCCTCTGCTGTGACAACTGCACCAGTTAATAATATTAATAATAAAATAAAAAGTTTTTTCATAGATTTATTATACCACTTATTTTTATGTTATCCTATTATTATATTTACACGAGCGAGGGATTATTATGACAGAAACTAAGATTAAAATTGATGATTTGCCGACTGTTTATGATGCGAAATCAACAGAAGAAAAGATGTATAAATTTTGGGAAGACGGCGGATATTTTAGAGCAGATGCTCATTCCAACAAACCTCCATTTACCATAGTCATTCCTCCTCCGAATGTAACAGGTGTTCTCCATATGGGACACGCGTTGGACGGAACTTTGCAGGATATTTTAACCCGCTACCACAGAATGAGCGGCTACGAAGCTTTATGGCTTCCGGGAACTGACCATGCCGGTATTGCAACTCAGGCAGTTGTGGAAAAAGAACTTAGAAAAGAAGGTTTAAGCCGCCACGATATAGGAAGAGAAGAGTTTCTAAAACGTACCTGGAAATGGGCAAATGAACATAAGTCAGCTATCCTGAACCAGTTTAGACGTTTAGGTGCGTCTTTTGACCGTTCAAGAGAAAGATTTACTTTTGATGAAGGCTGTTCTGAAGCTGTAAAAGAAGTTTTTGTAACACTTTATAATAAAGGTTTAATTTATAAAGGTGCGTATATTGTAAACTGGTGTCCTCGCTGTCAGAGCGCTATTTCTGATATTGAAACTGAATACGAAACAGAACAAGGGCATCTATGGGAAATTTCTTACCCGCTCGTTGGTGAAGCCGGTGCAATCATTGTTGCTACAACAAGACCGGAAACTATTTTCGGCGACGTTGCTATTGCAGTTCACCCTTCTGATAAAAAATATTCTGAATTAATCGGAAAAACTGTTATGATTCCGCTTTCAGGCAGACAAATTCCTATTATTGCAGATGAATATGTAGATAAATCTTTTGGTACAGGTGCGGTTAAGATTACTCCTGCACATGACCCTAATGACTACGAAGTAGGCAAACGCCATAACTTTAAGCCAATCTGGGTTATTGATGAAGAAGGCAAGATGAAAGCCTGTGCAGAAGTTCCGCCTGATTATCAAGGTCTTGACAGATACGAAGCGCGTAAGAAAGTTGTTGATATGTTGAGCTACAATAACTTCCTTCTGCGTGTAAAAGAGCACGAACATAACGTTGGTAAATGCCAGAGATGCAACACGACAATTGAACCGCTTCTTTCTGAACAATGGTTTGTAAAAATGGAACCTCTTGCAAAAGAAGCAATTGCAGCCGTAAAAGACGGCAGAATTACTTTTATTCCTGAAAGATGGGAAAAGAATTACTTAGGTTGGATGGAAAATATAAGAGATTGGTGTATTTCAAGACAATTATGGTGGGGACATCAGATACCTGCTTATTACCACAAAGAAACCGGAGAAATGGTTGTTGCTAAAGAAAATCCGGATCCTGAAAATTATGTACAGGATACTGACTGTCTTGATACCTGGTTCTCGTCAGGATTATGGCCGTTCTCTACAATGGGCTTCCCTAACTCTGAAACAGACGATTTCAAAAAATTCTACCCGACATCAGTTCTTGTAACAGGTTTTGATATTATTTTCTTCTGGGTTGCAAGAATGATTACAATGGGATTGGAATTTACTGGTAAAGCTCCATTCTCAAAAGTTTATATTCACGGTTTAATACGTGATGAAAAAGGCCAGAAAATGTCAAAATCAAAGGGAAATACTATTGACCCTGTTCAAATTATTGATAAATACGGCTGTGATGCCTTGAGATTTACAATGACATCTCTGTGTACATACGGCGGTCAGGATATCAAGGTTTCTGACGAAAGATTTGAGTACGGCAGAAACTTTGCTAACAAACTCTGGAATGCTTCAAGATTTGTACTTATGAATCTGGATGGAGTTGATAATAAACCGATTGACAGAGAAAAATTAACTCTTGTTGATAAGTGGATTTTAAACCAGCTTAATGAAACTGCAAAGACTGTTAATCAGTATATGAAAGAGTATAGAATAGGTGAAATTGCTCATGAATTGTATGACTTCTTTAGAAGCGAATACTGCGACTGGTATGTTGAAATTGCAAAAATTCAGCTTCAGGACGCAGATTTGAAGAGAAATACACAACGTGTTTTAAGATACGTTCTTGATATGTCACTTAGAATGCTTCATCCGATTATGCCTCATATAACAGAAAATGTTTGGGGCTTAATTCCGGGAGAAAAAGAAACAAGTGCATTGATAATTGCTAAGTATCCGGTTTATGAAGAAGCTATGAGCTTCCCTAAAGAAGCTGAGGAAATGAAGCTTGTGTTTGAAACAATTACATCACTGAGAAACGTAAGACAGAGTTTCAATATTCCAACTTCTGCAACTGTTGATGTAGAAATAAGGGCAGAGGGTAAAGAAAAAGAAATCTTTACTGAAATTGAAGCATATATCCGCAGACTTGCTAAAGTTAATAATATAACTTATGCGGAAATGAATGCGCCAACCCCTCCAAAATCTGCTGCGGCAGTAGTTTCTGCTTCAAAACTTGTAGTTCCACTTGCTGATTTGATAGATTTGGATGCAGAGATTAAACGTCAGGAAAAGAAACTTGAAAAATTAACAAATGAAAAGAACTCTTTAGAAGGCAGAATGAAGAACGAGAAGTTTGTAGCAAATGCGCCAAAAGAACTTGTTGAACAAACAAATGCTCGTATTGCCGAAATATCTGCACAGCAAGATGTTATAAAGGATTTGATAGATTCATTGAAGTAGCTTGTAGTGTAGAAATTGAGGTAGACCTTTAGCAACACTTCTAGCCGGGGGTTGTAATGGAATGCTGACCGACTGTTTGACTACGTACGTAGTACCCTACTTGCATAAGTATAAATATATGCTATAATATGTATATAAAGTAACGATGTAATGTTTTCGACAGGAAACAACAATTTGCAATGAAAAAATTTAATATTTTACAATGTAAGGGCGCTGCTTATTTTAGCGGTGCGGGCGTTGTTGCATTACATTGCTGCTTTTGTAGACTATTACAATAAAGCAGGACGTAGCAGTGGCAATATCATTCAGCGGATTAGCATCCGGATTAGATACTTCTTCTTGGGTTGAATCGCTAGTAGCATTGAAGCAGGCGAAAATTGATACGCTGGAAGAACAAAAAGAAACGGTACTCTTATCACGCGAAACATTGAATAATATAAAATCATTTTTCAATTCTTTCCGCTCTGTAATAGAGAAGGTAACGGATGCGAAGTACGGTGTAGCGTCTATGGATATTTTTGCCCAGAAACTTGCGACATCATCTGATTTAAATATCCTGACAGCGAGTGCAACAACAGAAGCTGAGGAGGCTGAATATAATGTTCTTGTGGATAATCTTGCGACCAGTACCGAGGCTGTAAGCGGATTGAAAGTTTTAAATACAATTATTGAAACAGCAACGGCAGTCGGCAATACCAAACTTGTTGATTTGGGGATTAAAGTTGGTGAAATTGGTATTGATAATAACGGTATATATAATATTATCCAGATTGAAAAGAACGACACAATAGAGAGTTTTATAGCGAAACTTCATAACATCGGAGTTGATGCCACCTATAATTCAAAGACTGGAATATTTGGCATAAACCTTGATGACGGCAGTATTGATGATACTTTAACCATACATGATGACGGAAGCGTGGGAACAGGCATTCTTGATATATTTAATCTTCATGAAAAAGGCGGTTATGAAAGTACTTATTTGCAAACTTCGACATCTGAAACAATTGTAAATGCCGCAACAAGTTCGACAAAACTTTCAGAGCTAGGAAGTATTAAGGCCGGTAATATTCAGGTAAAGGCAAATGGTACAAGTTATAATCTTTCAATCGATGGCAATACGACCCTCGGGGGGCTTGTAAGCAGTCTTAATTCACTTGGAGTTGATGCAAAACTTGCAAGTAATGGTGTATTAACAATAAATGATGCAGAAATTGTTGACAGCGGAAATACCGGCATAATTACTGCTCTTGGCCTTGAAACTGATATTAATTCTAAAACCCAGACAGCATCGGGGTTAAAGACGGTTGTTGTGACGACGACTGATGCTGCAGCAACAGGTGCAACAAAACTCTCAGAGCTAGGCAGTATTAAGGCCGGCAATATTCAAGTTAAGGCAAACGGCGCACTTTATACTATTGCAATATCAGTTTCAACTACATTACAGGGCTTGATAGATGCATTGAGTGCAAAAGGCGTTGATGCTTCCTTATCATCTGACGGGGTATTTACTGTAAAGAACGCAGAGATTATAGATAGCGGAAACACTGGTTTGATATCAGCTTTAGGGCTTCAGGTTGACGTAAATTCAAAAACACAAAGTTCAATTGATTTGCGTACTGTTGTTACAACGACAACACAGGCAGCTGCAACAGGTGCAACAAAATTATCACAGCTTGGTTCAATTACAAACGGCAATATGCTGGTTAAGGCGAATAATACGACTTATACAATTGCGATTAACACATCTACAACATTACAGGGATTAATAGATGCTCTAAAGGCAAAAGGAATAAGTGCTGAACTTTCCGGTGACGGGACTTTAACAATCAATGATGCCGAGATTATTGATAATAATACAGGAATCATAAACGCTCTTGGTCTGGAAAAAGAAGTAAGCTCTAAAACACAGACAGCAAATAATCTGAGTTATAAGAGTGTTATTACAACATCTTCAGAGGCGACTTCTTCAACGAAACTTGGTGATTTAAGTGTGTGGTCTAAAATTAGTACAAGTCCGGTTCTTACAGCTAAAAATACATCCGGCGGAACTACTTCAATCACTCTTACATCAACAATGACTATTGGCGATGTAGTAACAAAATTAAACTCTGCCGGCTTGAGTGCTGCGTTCAGTTCGAGCGGAGTTCTTGCTGTAACAGGCGGTGAAGTAAGCGGAAATGCTGCAGAAGCTCTTGGTATAAAGAGCGGCTCTGAGAATACGAGCGGAGTCTGGGCAAATGGAAATACTTTGTTCACACAGGGTGTAAATTATGCGGTTGCATCAAATACTCTCGGTGAATTAGGCATTAGTACAGCAAAGCCTTCAAGCGGGTATGCTCTTGCTGTATATAATTCTTCAAATGCTCTAGTGAAAGAAATCAGTGTAAGTTCATCAACAAGAATTGATGATATTTTTTCAGCATTAAGCCAATATGGTATAACAGGTACAATAGATGAAGGCAAAATAACTCTTAAATCGAGCAACGGAAACTATGTCAAGGGCAGTGTTGCAGATGCTATGGGAATTTCAACCATAACATCCGTTATTGTCAGCAGTACAAATGCGTCCTCAACTTCTTCCATTAAGTATACAGTAACTCAGGTTGTGAGCGGAACTACGACTTTTGCACAGGCAGGATTGAATGCTGCAGGTAAAGTTTTGGAAATTAAAACAAAAGAGAATGGAGTAACTCAGGCCTACATAACCATTGCTTCCAATTCAACCACATTTGACAGTATGTTTTCATCACTTTCCAAGTATGGTTTTTCAGCAGCTATTAATGATGGTGTGATAACTTTATCATCAAGCCAGTATATAGTTGGCGGGAGTATGGCAGAGCTTTTGGGTATAGAAACTTATGCGACATCGGATGCTTATACTGTTGGAGAAGCAGTTACATCTACGGCGCAGCTTACTTATACAGCAACAATAGTTGCTGATTCAAGCTCATTAATAAAAGATTATATTTCTTTAGATTCAAACAGTGCAAATAATAGAATACGTATTTATAAAAATAATGACTTAGAATATGTTGATTTTACGGTAACATCATCAACAACTTTTGGCCAGCTTATGTCTGCAATGGAAGCGCAAGGTATATCTGTATCAATGAGTAATGGTGTTTTGTCGTTCAATACTCCGCAGTATGGTGCCCATGCAGAAGATATTCCGGCATCAGGCGGAATTTTATCTAAACTTGGAATTGGTAAAAAGGATATAGGTGATATTACTGTACCTTTGAGCCAGACATCAACTATGCCAATTACGTATACAACGTATAAGAATTATACTTTGGATAGTAACAGTACAACGACTCTTGGTGAGCTTGTGACAGCGATGGCCGCTGGCACAAACTATACACTCATTTTAAATACTAGAAATAGTCGATATGTAAATGGCAGATATGAGGACTATGACATCTCCATGTACACTATGACAGTTACTGCTACAACAACCTGGAGTGAGTTCTATAATGCTTTGAGGTATTCTTATAATACGTGGGTATATTGGAATAGCAACAATAATACAATGTATTTGGGCTCTAGTAGATACTCTATGACCGGAACTTTTTCAGACCTTGTCGGATGGACAACTACAATCAGGGCTAATGAAACAATTACAGCAAAAGACTATACCGGCGGTGAGGTGCAGGCATATGTTACAAACAGCTGGTCTATGACATCTTCGGATAAAGTTTATTATACAATTATTACAAATGGAAGTGCATCTGCTACAACAATTACAGCAAATACAACTTTTGTTCAGCTAGGCTTGCATGATGGCGGAAGTAGTTACCAAACCTATAATATGTATATTAGTGGCAAATCTAAATCTTTTACAATCAGGTCTAATACTACAGTAGGAGATTTTATGGAATTCATAAAAACTAATGGCGGACCTGATGTGACATTAAAAGATGGAAAACTTTCGTTCAGCTCTAATGGAGAGAAGTATCTGAGCTCTATAAATTCGAAACTTAGGGATAGATTTAATTTACCTGAATATGGCAGCTTTACTTATGGCATAACTTCAATCAGGCAAAATACTACTATGAATGATATTTTAGGTATAAGTTCTGGCGTTTATTATTTAGACTTTGAGTACTATACTCCTTATACATGGAGTGGGGGTACAGGGTATAACTCTGGTTATCAGACTTTTTCATTAAACAGTAGTACAACCATGGCTGAAGTACTTGATTTCTTGAACAATACAGTTGGAGTGAGTGCTACGCTGGTTAATGGCAAGCTTTCAATTAAAAAAGGAAGTGGCGGAAATATCTTAAAAGATATACGAGTATCTTCAACTTCTGGTTCTTATGAAAATCCGTCACTGGCAGAAGATTTCAAAAAAGCTCTGAAAATCGAGGTCGGAAAGGGATACACGTATACAGCTTCAGGGGGCAATGATTTATATACCACAACAACTTCCAAAACTCTGGGTACAGCATCGGCAGAAAACCTCGTAATAACTGCTGAAACTAAATTAACAGCTCTTGGATTTGATTATAATAGAGGATATGAGATTTTGTCATATAGAAAAATGAATAGCGCAACCAGCTTTTCTAATTCTACACTTTTCTTTACTGTAAACTCAAGCTCAACTGTTGGTGATTTGCTGGCAGCTATTAACAGTAATAGCAATTTTAATGCTACATTAAAAAACGGTAAACTTACTATTACCGGAAAAAAGATTGATAACAACAATATGACTTATATAACCAGATATAATTCAATATTTCAGGATATATTTAAATTGGAAGATGCCGGTAACAATGTTTCTTATAAAATGGGCGATGTTTACCAGAATACAAATTCTAAAACTAATACAAGAGTTGGCGACAAAAAAGCCGAAAATGATTCTCAAACACTACGGCAGCTTGGCTTAAAAGCAAACGCTACGATCTCCATGAATAATACTGAAGGGAATGTTACCTGGAAAATTATTACTCCGGATATGACACTGATTCAATTTAACAAAATTCTTGGGGATTATGGTGTTAGTGCCAGATATGATAATAGTTCAGGTAAACTTATTATCGGTTCATTAAATGATACAGAATGGGTTGAGTCAATTTCAGATAATCTAAAATCCGTGCTTAAGCTTAAGGGTGTCGGTACAGGTTACACGTATCAGGTTATCGGTAATGCTGCATATGAAAATACTTCATCAAGAACTATTAAAACAGTTACAACACATACGGCAACAGCGACTACAACATTAGAACAGATTGATGGTTTCCAGAACGGTAACGGCAATATTCTTGTGCACAAAGCTGATGGCAGTACTGAAACTTTATATGTAGATTCAACTTCTACACTGCAAGACTTCTTTAATCAAATAGCAGCTTACGGACTCAAGGGAAGCATAAATTCTGCAGGTGTTGTAACTATTACAGGGAATGGAAATACATTCTTATCAAGCGCCTCTGGGGGGTCAAATCTTGTATCGCTGTTAAAACTATCTCTTAATAAAACTTCTACCACAGGTACTGTAAATACAACAACAGGAACTATAAGCTCTACTGCTCAAGTTATAGCAACAAAAGATACTCTGCTTGGCAATCTTGCTTATGCAAACGGTACAAAACTGACTTTTGATTCAAGCGGGTTTGCTTCATTAGTAATGCAGACAAAAACCAGAGAAGGTTTGTTGAAAAACTTTACTGTAAACTTCTCGAAGACTTCCACGCTGGGCTCAGTGCTGGATGCCTTCAAAGCTCAGGGCTTGAACGCTTCTATAGACGCAACAGGCAGATTTTCAGTAAGTACTGATTCTCTTTCTGATTTTAACATCTCTGGTGCACTTGGTACATATCTAATGGGAGCTTCTTATAATAAATCTTATGAAACAAAAGGCGGTACACCGCTTTCAGCTTCTTCTGTTAATACTGTAACAGCAGCCGCGACAAGGGAAACTAAACTTGCAGACCTTGGAGTTACTACAGGCGAATACAATATCTATAACAACGGGGTAAAATTCACTGCACAGATTTCTTCTGATGAAACACTCGGCTCATTTATTGATACGCTAAGCTCGTTCGGTATTCAGGCCGGATTAATCAATAACGGCTCGACCTCAAAGCTTATTATTACCGGCAGCGGCAATTCGTATATAGCAAAATCAAACAGTGTTTCAAATTCTTCTAATGTTGTGGAAAAACTCTTCGGAAGCAATACAACGGCAGATAGTTATAAATATACAGGTAAAGAAATCTTAACATCAACTTCTACATCAACGCAGGCCGCAGATTCAACTGCTCTCCTGTCAGCTTACGGAGTAACAGCAGGTGAATATTATATTTATACAAACGGTAACAGGCATACTCTGCAAATTTCTTCTGATGAAACAATAGGTTCATTAATGGAAACCCTGAGCAGCTATGGTATAAAAGCTGAACTTGTTAAGAATGGAAACAGCTCTAAAATTGTACTTACAGGCAGCGGTGATGCTTATATAGCTCAATCAAGCAATACTTCTAATGCTTCAAATATAGTAAATAAACTGTTTGGCGGAAGCTCGGCCATTGTTAATGAATCAAGCTATACAGGCTCTCAGCGGGTTACCACAAAGGTTACTGCAACTGTAGCCGCTTCTGAATCGACATCGCTGGCAAGTCTTGGTGTAACTGCCGGTGAATACTATATTTACAATAACGGAGTAAAATATACTGCGCTTATCTCTTCTGATGAAACTTTAGGTTCATTTATGAATACTCTTAAATCTTTCGGTATCCAAACCGGACTTATTAATAACGGAAGCTCGGCAAGTCTTGTGCTGATTGGAAATGGCAACTCTTATGTCGCAAAATCAAACAGCGTTTCTAATGCTTCTAATGTCGTTGAAAAATTATTTGGAACAGCCGGTCCTGATTCAAGCTTCTCATATACCGGCTCCGAGCTTCTTTATAAAACCGTTACACATACCGCTACGGCAACAGAAGATACTCTGCTCAGTGTATTTGACACCCCGTGGGGGGATACAACTCTTAAATCCACAGGAAATCTGGCACTTCAGGTAGACGGCAAAAATATTGCTATACAGATTACTGATACGGAAACTTTCGGCTCATTAATAGACAAGCTTGAAGCTGTCGGAGTGCAGGCATCATTTGTCGGGGGTAAACTCTATATCAGCGAAATGAACGGTGTTTCTATTCTAGCTGATGGAACGACATCTTCAATAATTAATCCGAATGCAAATATCCATCTGGCTTATAAAAGTTCTATGGATGGATTTATGGAAAGTACCAGTGCAATTGTCCAGAAAACAACAATTGTTGAGGAAAAAACTCTGTCTGCTGCTAATTATGCAGGGCTGGATACTCAGCTAAAGACGCTTAATATTACAGGCGGAACATTCTCTATTTTCAGAAACGGAGAAAAAGCTACTATAAATGTAAATTCTGATAATACCTTCGACGATTTACGCTCGCAAATAGCTTCAAGATTCTCTGATGTTGATTTGAAATTTGAAGAAGGAAAACTTGTTATATACTCAAAAGATGATGATGTCGAACTTCAGGCAGGAACAACTACAGATACCTCAAATCTTCTCGCAGTGACTGGATTGGCTGAAGATGAAGAAGGCCGTTCAGTAAGTGCACGTGCACTCTACTGTGTTAACGAAAGTTCTGTTCTGACTCAAACCGGACTTTTCCGTAAAGGTGATGTTAAGGAAGGTACTTTCTATGTAGGGGATCAGATGATTACGATTACCAATAAATCCACGCTGTCTGATATTATCTCGCAGATAAATTCTTCTGATACCGCAAATGCAACTGCTTATTGGGACAGCATTAACGGAAGGCTGGTTATCAAATCTCGCTCAACAGGTCAGGCGTTTATTAATATTGAAGCAGGTACAAGCAACTTCACTGATATTATGGGATACACAGAAACAGAATGGTATGCTGACGGATCTGTGAAAAAAGCACGTATGGTTACTGACTCGCAAAATCTTGGTGAAAATTCGAAAGTATCAATTAACGGAACTACATATACCTCGACTTCTAATATTCTTACAAGTGATATAACACGTATTAAAGGTCTTACTATTAATTTAAACGGGGTAACAAGCGGTTCCGCTGTCAAACTTACGGTTGAAAAAGACAAAGAAACCGTTGCAAACTCACTTTCTGATATTGTGGATTCATATAACGAACTTATGAAAAATGTTGATGAGGCAGTTGCAAAAGACGGAAGCCTGAAAAACCAGACAACATTAAAAATGCTCAGAAATCAGATTAGAAGTGCAATGATGAGTTCTATAGGAAATGCATCTGTATTTAAAAATCTTGATGCGATTGGTATTTCTGTTACTTCTGCAAGTGCAAATAATGTTTCTACTTCAAATGAAAGTATTATCAATCTTACTTTTGATAAGGACAAGTTCCTTGATGCATATGAAGCTGACAGTGATGCTGTTAAAGAACTGCTGATTGGTACCGGAATAAAAGGTAGTTCTACTGCGACAGACGGTGTATTTACAAAGGTTGAAAGTATTGTGGAAAACTCATTGCAGTCTGTAATAGGCTATTTCTCTATTGCCGATGCCGCTTATGCCCGTGAAATTAATAAAATTGAGAATAAAATTGTAAGCGGAAATGAAGCTATTGAAAAGTATCGGGCAAGGCTTAATAAAAAGTTTAACTCTATGGATATGCTGATTTCTAATATGCAGAACCAATACAGCTCGTTTCTATCTTAATGCCTTGCGCAAACCTCTTTTTTAAGTTACAATCAAATTTGAATAAGGAGAGGTCTATGTCAGACGATAATGTCATTAAACTCGGGGGTAAATCCAGGGGTAAACTCAGGGGTAAATCCGATGGAAACAATAAGAACGAAGAAGTCTGCTGTAGTTTCTGTGGAAGGTCTAATGAGGAAGTTCTGAAAATGGTGAAAGGACCGGGGGTGAATATTTGCTCCGAGTGTGTAATGATTGCGGTACAGTACCTGATTTTGCAGGATAGAATGCTGTCTTCCGATGCACAAAAAATTCTCGATGCTTTCTGGCATAAAAATTAAAGATGAGGTTTTATGAATAAAATTCAAATAAAAGCAGAAATTCTTGCTACTTTGACAGCGTTGATGACGTCAACGCAGCCGCAAGCTTCTTTGATTACTGACTTAAAAAATATTGATGATAAAAAAACTGTTCTCGAGGTGTTAATCAGAGAGCTGGTTAATGCGAATGAGCAAAAAGCGGTGATGATTTGCTGGCTTTTGATGGAGCTTATTGATAAAGATACGCTGAATGATGAACTTTGGAATGTTATTAAAGCTCCTGAATATAACGACCATGTTAAGATGATAGCTTTTAACATGCTTAAAGACCTTGGTAATAAAATTGATTATGAAGTAATCAGCGGATATTTTGAACAGTTTAATGAACTTATTAACAGGGAAACAAAGCAGCTTCTTGAAACGGCTATTATGAATCCGGAAGCACAGATTGATTTTATGGATTTTCTGAACGCAATCAGTGACAGCGATAAAATTATTCTTATAAAATCTCTTGAAGAAGATTATGCCTATGATGCCCTTGCAAATATCCTTATTCCTGTATTTTTATACTATATTGATACAGAAGTCGGGTATACAGCTCTGGAAATTCTCGGCCGTTCTAAATCACAGCTTGCTTATCATGCGCTTGAAAATGCAAAAAAATATGCAAAAGAAGATTTGCTCTCAAGGATTAATAAGGCTCTCTCTGAACTTAAAATGGCCGGTGTAAGGGTTGATAATACAGAAGAATTTTACAGAAATATTCTGCAGGAATCAAAGCCGTATAAAATTT
>ENA-UOJN01001219-UOJN01001219.1-human-gut-metagenome-genome-assembly--contig:-C125IIP-NODE-1219-length-18910-cov-13.225723_pt1 | contig 18910 bp, 20 predicted proteins | sample MGYA00242350_ERZ723897 | MGnify/ENA metagenome assembly ERZ723897 | reverse complement strand
TAAAGTCACAGAATACTAAATAAATAACTCTTTTTACAAATTTACTGTTCACAATAACTGTCACCAACCACTTTCTGTTACAGCAGCCAATATAATCAATATAGCCAATATATTTATTTTCATAAATTCGAAAAACGGTTCTATGTTAAAATATACATAATTATAACACAGAACCGTTTCTTTTTTCAACATATTTCTTATTATACTTTTTATTCTTTTAAAGGCTTGCTAAATTCAGTATTTCGGGATAGCTTTCGGTCATAAGGCCGCTCATTACCGCAAAGCCCTCTGCCCCCTGCTTTAACACAAGGCGGTAATTGCTTTGGTTTATTCCTCCTAACGGATATACGGGAATTTGAACGCTTTTTACTACCTGTGCAATGCTGTCTGCCCCCCTGGGCGGCAAGCCCTTTTTACAGTCGGTTGCAAATATATGACCATAGGTTATATAGCTTGCCCCCAGGCTTTCAGCCCGCTTTGCCTGCTCTGCACTGTGTACAGAAGCACCGATAGCCGAAAAGCTCCTTAGCCTTTGGCTTTCATTTTCCAGCACGCTCATAGGCAGATGTATTGCCTTATGCTCAAGGTGCAGTGCCACATCTACAAAGCTGTGCAGAATTACAGGCATATTGTAACAGCGGCATATGCTTATAACCTCTTTTGCAAGCTTACAGTACTGCTCACTTGTTAAATGCTTTTCCCGCAGTACAATACCGCAAAGCCTGCTCTGTGCAAGGGTTTTTATATGGCTTAAAAAATCGTATTTACAGGAGCTGCTGTTGGTTATACACAGTATTTTACACATATATGTAGTCACTCATTACAGGCTGCATACCCTTTGATTTTATCATATCATACATTTCCTTTACGGAGCGTCCGTCATCAATTTCAAACTGTTCGTCACCCTGCTGCTGACCGCTGTGTGCTCCAATGCCTACATTAACTCCGGCAGAGGTTTTAGTAGCCGCAATTTGAATAATATTATCTCTGAATTCAGCACATTCTCGGCTGGATATTGTAATATTAGCAAACGGCATAAATATTCTGTAAGCACAAATTATCTGCAAAAGCTGTCTTTGGTGTACATCCTTTGGATTAATTTTATCATTATTAATAATAGGTCTTAGCCGTGGGCAGGAAAAGGCAATTTCTGCATATGGGTACTTACGCTGTAGTAAATATGCGTGGTAGCCTGTTGCAAAGGCGTCCTTTCTGAAATCGTCCAAGCCTAAAAGTGCCGCAAAGCCTACTCCCCTAATGCCGCCCTTTAAGGCTCTTTCCTGTGTATTAAAGCGGTAAGGGAATATTCTTTTATGACCTGCAAGGTGAAGCGTTGCGTATTTGTCTGAATTATATGTTTCTTGGAACACGGTAACAAAATCAACGCCGCAGCTATGCAGATAGGCGTATTCGTCACTGTTCATAGGGTATACCTCTACCCCAACCACCTTAAAATATTTAGATGCTATTTTGCAGGCCTCGCCTATATATTTAACATCGCTTTTCGCTCTGCTTTCACCTGTAAGAATTAAAATTTCCTGCAAGCCTGTTTCTGCAATGGTTTGCATTTCCTTTTCAACCTGCTCCATTGTCAGCATAGCACGCTTAATTTTGTTGTGGCAGTTAAAACCACAGTAAATGCAGTAATTTTCACAGTAATTTGCTATATACAAGGGTGTAAACATATATACCGAATTGCCAAAGTGCTTTCTGGTTTCAGCCTTTGCCCTTTGTGCAATGTCCTCCAGCAAAGGTAATGCCGCCGGTGAAAGCAATGCCTTAAAATCTTCAGGTGACAGCACATCTTTTGCAAGTGCCTTTTTAACATCTGCCTCAGTATATGCGTTATAATCAAAGCTGTTCATCTGGGCTATAACCTTGTCCATAATCTCGGAGCCTATGTCCTCCATACCCTCCATATATTTCATATGGTCGGTTAGCTTTTCTGTATTTTCTGTATTCATAATATCCCCCTTAGATTAGTCCTGCAAAAAGCCTGTAAGCGGTGACGAAGCAGAGGCGGAATTTTCAAGAACTCTGCCCATACCTGCCAAATATGCCTGTCTGCCGGCTGTAATAGCATTTTTAAATGCCTCTGCCATAGCTGTAATGTTTCCGGCTGTTGCTATAGCAGTATTTGCCATAACTGCATCTGCACCCAACTCCATAGCCTCACACGCCTGTGACGGTCTGCCTATGCCTGCGTCAACAATTACAGGCAGGTCGATTTCGTCAATGAGTATTCTTATAAAATCCTTTGTGCACAGTCCCTTGTTTGAGCCTATAGGAGCACCCAGCGGCATAATGCAGGCCGCACCTGCATTTGCAAGTGCTCTGGCCGCATAAAGGTCAGGGTACATATACGGCATAACCACAAAGCCCTCCTTTGCAAGAATTTCTGTTGCCTTGCAGGTTTCGTAATTGTCAGGAAGCAAATATTTAGAGTCGCCTATTACCTCCACCTTTACAAAATCTCCACAGCCCGCCTCACGGGCAATTCTTGCTATTCTTACAGCCTCATCGGCATTTCTTGCTCCCGAGGTATTTGGCAGCAGTGTAACGCCCTTTGGAATATAGTCCAAAATATTTTCCACATTGCCTGTAACCGCCCTTCTAAGAGCCAGAGTAATAATCTCTGCACCTGCGTTTTCTACAGCGGCTTTTATTAAATCCAGTGAATATTTTCCCGAGCCCAGTATAAATCTTGAATTAAACTCGTGTCCGCCTAAAATAAACTTATCGTTGTTCATAACTATTTCTTCCTTTCAAAATTAAACATCATAATTTTCTGTAATTATTCTTAAAATCATATTCGCCATATGGCCTGCACATATACTTACCCTTGGTGCCATAAGCCCACAGCCCTGCCTTGCTGCGGTTACACCGTCGCCGCATATGTACAAGTGACTTCCTAATTTCCTTGTAGCTATGGCATTACTGCTTTCAAGCCCTGCCATACCCGAGGACGCCACAATATATTTATCGGGTAAATTCTCCAAAACCGCATTTACAGCCATAGCCTTACACTCCGGTTTGTCAAACGCCTCGCAAATAACATCGCTGTGCCTGACATAATCAATAATATTATCCTCGGTTAGCTTTACTGCGGTAGTTTTTACCTTAACATATGGGTTCACCTGTTGAATTTGCTCCTTTAACGCCTCTGTTTTCAGCATACCTAAATGCTTAATCATATACTGCTGTCTGTTTAGGTTGCTTGGCTCTACAACATCATAATCAATTAAGTGCAGACTGCCCACACCTGTTCGTGCCAGCTGCAGTGCTATGTTAGAGCCGAGTCCGCCTAGGCCCATTACAGCAACGCTTGCCCTTTTTACCTTATCGTGAACCTTAGGAGTGTGCCGTGCCGTAAGCATTGCCTCGAGCTGCTCCTTGTTCGGGAGCGTACCCCTTGGTATTATAAACACGCTGTCGCCGTCTTTTATAGGCGTATCCTCACTAATCTGAAAGCCGTTTATAATTACCACCCACTCCGAGGTAAAAGGACTTTTCTCCGACAGCTCACTTACACAGCGGGCGTTAGTAGCATGGCTCTCTCCGTTTAAGGTTATATTCATATTAGCCTCCGCCTACAAAGGACAAAACCTCAAGCGCATCGCCCTCCTTTAAAGCTGTGTTTTCGTATTCGCTTTTAGGTATTATTTTACCGTTAAGCTCTGCCACAACTCTTTGGGTATTGTAGCCCTGTTCCTTTAAATATTCGTTTAAATTACACTTAGTAAGCCGCACACTTTTGCCGTTTACTGTTATCATATAGATTAATCACTCCTTGCTGTTAAACAAATATATTTCGTTAAGCCTCTTTACACGAACATATATTTGCACAAAAGAAAAAAGCTCCACAAAAGTCTACACCCGTGGTGGTGTACCCCTTCATGGAACCTTCCAATCTAGCAATATTCTACATTAAAAATACCGGTTTGTCAACCAAAAAATCCGACTTAAATTTGTAACTAAAGCTAACCCTGCGGCATATTTTGTAAATAGCCAAATATTAAGACTATAAAAATGTGCGGCGGCAACGCTTATGCGTTGTTTTAGGGCTTGGCTTAAACCGAAACACTGTTTTTTATATACCGCTTTAACCAATGCCCAAACACCGAAAAAGGGAGTGAGGATTGTTGGCTGAAAAAATTATAGCCCTGGCAGGCAACCCAAATGTAGGCAAAAGCACATTGTTTAATGCACTTACAGGACTAAAACAGCACACCGGCAATTGGACGGGCAAAACCGTAAGCAGTGCTTTTGGCAAATATACATATAGCAATGATAAATACACCGTTGCAGACCTGCCCGGCACATACTCCTTGCTGGTAAGCTCTAAAGAGGAGGCTCAGGCAAGAAATTTCCTTTTGGAAAACAGGCCGGACGCTGTAGTGGTAGTGGTGGACGCAACCTGCTTAGAGCGTAACCTGAACCTTGTACTGCAAATTTTGGAGATTACCGACAAGGTTGTTGTATGTGTTAATTTACTTGACGAGGCGGCAAAAAAGAAAATTGAAGTAAACATAAAACAGCTGTCGCAATGCTTGGGTGTACCTGTTGTGGGAATGTGTGCAAAAAGCGGCAAGGGCATAAAGCAGTTAAAAGAAGCGGTGGCAAATATAATACAAAGCAAGGCTGAAATAAGCCCTGTAAAAATTGAATACAGCAGGGAAATAGAACACAGCATCTCAAAGCTTTTGCCAATTTTTGACAGCTTGGATATATCTTCTAAGCTCAAGCGCTGCTATGCACTGCGTTTGCTTGAAAACGACGATTATATAAAAAGTAAGCTTACAGACCACAGCACCGAATTGTCCGCAGTATTAACAGAGCTTACGCAGACAGACAATAAAGAAAGTATTCGTGACAACATAGTAAATGCAATAATGAAAAAATGCGAATACATATTTAAAAAGACTGTAACACTTCACAACCCAAGCTGCAATATGCGTGACAGAAAAATTGACAAAATATTAACCTCAAGGCTTACGGGCATACCTATAATGCTTTTGCTGCTTGCTCTGATTTTTTGGATTACTATTGTAGGTGCGAACTATCCGAGCCAATGGTTAAGCCGGCTTTTTGATTGGCTGAGCGGTGTAATAACAGGTGCTCTTAAATATATAAACACTCCGCCTGTAATTGTCAGCCTGCTTATGGACGGAATATACAAAACAACCGCTTGGGTTGTTGCCGTAATGCTGCCGCCGATGGCAATATTTTTCCCACTGTTTACCCTTTTAGAGGATTTAGGCTATCTGCCACGAATAGCCTTTAATATGGACAGTATGTTCAAGGGGGCAGGCTGTCACGGCAAGCAGTGCCTGACAATGTGTATGGGAATAGGCTGCAACGCCTGCGGAGTAACAGGCTGCAGAATAATTGACTCCCCTCGGGAAAGGCTTATTGCAATAATTACAAATTCATTTATGCCCTGCAACGGAAGATTTCCTGCTATTATAGCCATAATTACAGTATTTTTTGCCGGCACCGCTGCCGCACCCCTTAACTCACTGCTAACCGCTTTAATACTAATGCTTGTGATTTTATTGGGTGTATTTGCTACAATGGGAGTGTCTAAGCTGCTGTCGCTTACTTTGTTAAAAGGCGAAGCCTCCTCCTTTACTCTGGAGCTTCCGCCCTACCGTTCACCGCAAATAGGCAAAATAATTGTTCGCAGTATACTGGACAGAACCTTGTTTGTACTGGGCAGAGCTGTTGTTGTTGCCGCACCTGCCGGTCTTATAATATGGCTGTTGGCTAATATTGAAGTAGGGAACACATCACTTATAAGCTATGCCACAAATTTTCTTGACCCATTTGCCCGTATTTTAGGAATGGACGGTATAATTTTAGCGGCCTTTATTCTGGGCTTTCCGGCAAATGAAATTGTTATACCTATAATGATAATGCTGTACACCAACACCGGCGTATTAACTGACGCCGACAGCCTTTCTCAAATGCTTTCGCTGTTTACTGCAAACGGCTGGACCGTAACCACCGCACTTTGCGTTATAGTTTTTTACCTAATGCACTTTCCCTGTTCAACCACCTGCATATCAATATACAAAGAAACAAAGAGCCTTAAATGGACGCTGGTTTCGTTTTTCACTCCGTTACTTTGCGGATTTTTACTTTGCTTTATAATCTCCACCGTAAGCAATATTTTCTTTTGATTAAACATAAAGAGCGGATATGCCAATGAGACATACCCGCTTTTAAATATTGTATTACCTATTGCTTAATCAAAATTATCGTAATACTTGCTAATATCGATTTGTTCGGTTTGTGCTTTTGAGGAATCGTAAACATACGGTGTACGCTTTACCCTTTTGTCACTGCCGGATTTTGACCTTGCAGCAGCTCTGCCCTTAGCAGCTCCTGATTTTCTGCGGCAGCTTCCGCCTGCTGCCGGAAGCTTTCTTCCCTTTATACCGGAAACAACAACATATGTCATAAGCAGCAAGGAACCAACTACAAAAATAACGCCAAATACAAACAGAAGCATAGTCATATTGCTGTCCTTATCTGAATTGTTATTTTTAATGAAGCTAAAGTCCCCTGTGCCGTCAGACGAAACCTTGCTAAGGTCAAGCTGAAGGTCATTCCAGTCATTTGAGTCTAATGTAGCATTGTCACTGCCGTTGCTGTTATACATACCAACAGTATTTTCGGTTGAGGCGGTAGCACTCTGATAGTCTGTAGCCTGCTCAAATTCATTAAAGCTAATACCCGGATCATAAATTGACTGCTCCTGAGGAATATCGCCTGCGGAGGAATCGTAATCCTGACTGTCAAAGTTGCTGTAGTAATTGTAATCATAGTCGGTACTCGAGCTGCCTGTGTCACCGTCATTATTATAAGTATTGCTGTCATCCGGTGTTATGCTGCTATCGGTATCGTTACCGACTGTATTATCTACCCCGGTATTATCTCCGCCTGTGTTATCTACTCCGGTATTATCTCCGCCTGTGTTATCTACTCCGTCGTCCGGAACAACTACTGCTTCGGAATCGCTCGGATCTGCATATGCTGTAATTGCCGTAAAAGAGCATATCATAGCAGCAGCCAAAAAAGCAGCCGCAATTTTATTTATAAAATTCTTCATATCTGCAAATACTCCTATCAAAATTTTATATACACTATAATAACACACAAGCTCTTCTAATTCAACATACTTGTATAATAAATTAACACCCTGTACATAAATTATCTAAATTTCAGACTGATGTATATACAGCTATTAATTTAATACAGCAAATCAATTTATGCCACAACAGCTATTACCGACAATTATTCTGTATATATCCTCTGTGGTTTTTGCAATATATGTTGCTTGGCTTTCTCTCATTTCTTCAATACTGCCGTAGCCATATAAAACTCCTATTGAATCAATTCCCGCTTCCCTGGCACCTACTGCATCATAGCACCTGTCGCCCACAATAACAGGCACAGCATTTGGCGTATTTAAACGGTTTAAGGCATATTTAATTACATCTGCCTTTTTAGTACGGCTTCCGTCTAAGTTAGCACCTGCCACTACCGAAAAGTATTTACTCATATTGTTGCTTTCTATAACAATTTTTGCAAACTTTTCGGGCTTTGAGGTAGCTACCGCCAAGGCCTTTCCGTCAGCCTTCAGCCTTTCAAGCAGACTGTAGACGCCATTGTAAACAGTATTTTCGTAAATACCCTTAACTGCGTAATATTCACGGTAATATTCAACAGCCTGCTGTGCTTTTTTTGGTGAAAAGCCGTAAAAGCTTTCAAAGGACTTATGAAGAGGAGGGCCTACAAACCTAAAAAGCTCTCGTTTGTCCTCTACCTTTATATTGTATTTATTTAGTGCATAGACAACAGAATTTATTATTCCCTCACCTGTGTCCGACAATGTGCCGTCCAGGTCAAAAAGTATAGGATTATAATTTTTCATAGACTCACTCTCTTATTAAATATTATATGTCCATTTCGGTTATTAGCTGTACGGTGCGTTTTGGTACATACACTGCAAGAATAACCGCCAAAATCAAGAACATACCCAGCACCACAGGTATAAGAATAACATTGCTGAATATAAAATATGCCGCTGTTATTACAGCACCTGCCGCAATGGCAGCAGCCATATGCAAAAATGTACTCATATTGCCACGCAGTGCCGAAAGCTCGTCGTCCCACACCAGCTTTGGATGAAGAGCATCAAACAAAATGCCGCTGTATACCGCAGCCGCTACAGCCAAGGCCGAGCCAACAAGGCAGTAAACATACAGAAGAAAATCTGCGTTTATAGAGGCACATATAAGTACAACGCCGACTAAAGCAAACGGCATTGAAAACATAAATGAAACCGCTGTTTTTGCTTTTATCTGCTCTTTATATGGTACAGGTATGTATTTTAACAGGTCGGCGTGGTTGCCCTCACGGGTAAATGACGATGAGGAAATTCCGTTCATTGCCGTAACCAAAATTGACAGTACCATTACAGCAATTACCACCAACGCCTGAGGTGCTTTCATACCGCATAACAGCTCGTTTATATTTTTACCCAAGCCTGTACAAAGTATAACCAAGCCAACTACAGGCAAAATGGCGTTTGGTACAATGCAATTTGTAATATAGGTTTGTGTTCTGAGCAGAGTTTTTACATCTCTTTGCAGGCAGGAGGCAAAACCGCTGCGACGCTTTTTACTTTTAACATCGGCATAAATGTGCTTTTTACCCGATGACATTACTGCCGACACTCCACGGACATAAAGCTTAGAAGCAAGCAAATCAAGCACAAGCCACATAGCTATATGTACAGCCACAAAACCGAGGAACAATAAAATGCTTTGCTGTGACACCGCACCGCACAGAAGCGGTACCGTAAAGAATACATACTGCATAGTATTCATAAACACATTTGTGCCGTTTGCAAGGCTTATTATAAAGCTTTCGGCTGTAATATTGTCAAGCTGAAGCAGTGAGGCCATAAACAGCAGTGCAAAAGCCACGCCGCACAGAGCAGAAACAAGATGCACACCCTTGTTGGAGCCGATTTTCTTAATCAGGCTCATAACCGCCATAGAAATTAAGGCACAGTAAAACAGCGGCAAAACAGGCAGTAAAACCACACCTGCCAGTGCGAATATAACACCCAATATGCTTAAGCCCGACGCTGCCATATACCCTACCATAATACCTATAATAACCAGAAATTCCATTATGCTTTCCTGAAAATACGCTACAACAAATTTTGACATACATATTTCATTCGGCTTAAAGGGATACGGAAAAAGTCTGGACAAATCGGTTGAAAAGTATAGCCATCCGCAAATAACATTTACGCCGAAAACTGCACCGAAAATGCTTATAAAGTACATTATAAGCTGTGCCGCCTCTGTACCCTGTGCATTTACATTAATTAAACCGACAGCCTGTGTAAGCAGGTATGTAAAATAGCCTACCAAAGCGGCACAGGCAAGCATAATACTGCTGCCGATAATACCTATAGAGGCTTTTAAGCCCTTATGCTTAAAAGGATCGGCGTCTGCCGTTGAGTTTTTGGTCATAGCCATAGTAAGCAGCTTTACCCTTTTAATACTGCTAATCATTTGTATCACCTACTATATTCAGGTAGCTTTCTTCAAGAGTTGTACCGCCGTACTTTTTCTTGATGTTGTCTACTGTATCAAAGCATACTATTTTTCCCTTGCGTATAATTGCCACCTTGTCGCAAAGCTCCTGTGCTGTGTCAAGTACATGAGTAGAAAACAGCACACAGTTGCCCTTTGAGGCGTGCTCCCTTATCATTTGCTTAAGCTTGTAGGCAGACTGTGGGTCCAAGCCTGTCATAGGCTCGTCCAAAATCCATACCGGCGGGTTATGTATAAGTGCACCGGCAACCATAATTTTCTGCCTTGTGCCGTGTGAACAGGAATCCAGCCTGTTTGGCAAAACATCTTCAATTTCAAAACGCTTTGTAAGCGTTTCAATGTTTTTGTCACGGGTTTGCACATCAAGCTCGTACACATCTGCCAAAAATTCCAAATACTCTCTGCAGGTAAGCCTAAGCATAAAGTCAGGGTTATCGGCTGTGTAGCCTATGCACTTTTTTGCCTCTACCCCGTTGCCCATCGCATTTCCGCATATGCTTATGCTTCCGTCTGTCGGCTGTAAAATACCCGTTATGCATTTTATAACGGTGGTCTTGCCTGCACCGTTATCACCGGCAAAGCCTATTACCTGACCTTTTTCTGCATAAAAGCTTACATTGTCTACAGCCTTAAAATCCTTTCCGTAAATTTTTGTAAGGTGCTTTACATCAATAAGCCTTTCCTCCACAATGATACCTCCTTGCAGTATGGAGCTTACCTGCCGAAATATTATTTTACAGCAAACTCCAAAAATAAATTAATTTATATTATTCCGAAAAAATTATCGTAATCTCTGATAATGTAGTCGCACAAAGGGCTTTCTTTTATGTCGCCCTTTGGGTTAAACAGGCATGTGGTTATACCCGCATTTCTTCCGCCCTGCATATCAGAGGTTAGTGAATCCCCAACAATAACAACCTTGCTCGGGTCGTTAATACCAAGCTCGTTAAAAATATAGTCAAAATAATCTTTTGACGGCTTAGCACAGCCCATAAGCTGAGATATATACACACCGTCTGCCAGCCTGTCCAGTCCTGTATTTTTCAGCCGGCCTGTTTGAGAAACCGTTAGGCCGTTTGTTGTAATATACACCCTTGCAAAGGTTTTCAGCCTTTTAACAAATTCACAAGCGCCGTCAATAAATGTACCGCTTTCCGACAAATGCCGTACATACATTTCATTTATCCTGTCTAAGTCCTCGTCAACGGTCAAATGTGCTTTTTCAAAAAAATTCTGAAATCTAAGCCTCCAAAGCTGCTGTCTTGTAATCTCTCCCTTTTCAAAGGCTTTCCAAAGCAGCAAATTTTCCATAAGGTAAATGTCGTTTTTTTCTTCTGTCCATTCCAGACCAAAATCGTCCATTGTCGCCTTTAACGCATATTTCTCGTCTGCGTGAAAATCAAGCAGAGTTTCATCCGCATCCAACAATACAGTTGTAAACCTGCTATTCAAAGGATTTTCCCTCCTCGTCAAAAACATCCAGTCTGGTTATATCTGCATAAACCTCTGTATTATTTGAATTTTCAAGTGCAGCTACAAGCAACGAGGGGTTTACATTGTTTACACTTCCTGCCGGCAATGTTATAACAAGCTGTACACAATCCTCAAGCTTTTCCAAAGTATAGTCGCCTAACTGAGGCTTAATATCTATAAGCTTTACGCCCTTTTTGCCGTGCTTTTCTACCTCTATGGTATCCTGTGCAAGCAAGCTGCGAAGCATAAAAAACAGCTCCTCAGGGGTTTTAGCGTCACTGCTTAGTTTTATATCAAATTTTCCGTAAGCAATTTTACCCGGCTTCATAACAGGCTCTGTTACCTTGTAAACCTCTATGCCCTGCGGCAAGCCTTGGTTAAGCTTGTTTATAAGCTCCTGTTCCGGAACTTCTTCCAAAAGACGCATATCCATACTTTCCTTTACGCCCCTAAAGCCCAACGACAGCGGCAGAGCAAAGGTTATAAAAGGGTGAGGATTAAAGCCCTCTGTATGCCATATTGGCAGCTTGCTGTGCTGCAGTGCCCTTGTCATTACCCTGTTTACATCAAGGTGGGAAATATACCTGGCAGCACCGTCCTTTTTATACCATACTCTTACGCTTTTCAAAGCAAACACCGCCCTTCCATTTGTTAGCACCACAGTTACTGCACTTTTGGCGGCAGTTTAATGTAGTTTCCGAATTGTACGCCTTTTTACATTCGTTAATTAAAAACTCCTTGGTAACACCATAGTCAATATGATCCCACGGCAAAACCTCGTCAAAGCTTCGTTTGCGGTTAGCGTAAAACTCCGGCTCTATGCCGCACTCCTTAAACAGCTCAAGCCATTTTTCCAGGCTAAAGCAGTCGCTCCAGCCGTCAAAGTGGAAGCCCCTTTCACAGGCAAGCTCCATAACCCTGCACAGTCGCCTGTCACCTCGTGCAAATACAGCCTCTAAAAAGCTTGTGCTTGAATCGTGGTAGTTGTAGGTAATTTTTCTTGTTTTAATGCTTTCCTTAACAAGCTGCTGCTTAGCCTTTAGCTGTTCCTCGGTAGCCTGCGGTTCCCACTGAAAAGGTGTAAAGGGCTTTGGCACAAAGCTTGATGTGCTTAGGGTAACGCTTACCGCTTTGCCCTTTGGTCTGCCCTCGCATTTATAATATTGGTCTACCACCTTATGTCCAAGCTCTGCAATGCCGCATACATCCTCGTCTGTTTCCGTAGGCAAGCCTATCATAAAGTACAGCTTAACCTTTGTCCAGCCGCCGTTAAACGCCTTTGAGCAGGTTTCCATAAGCTCGTCCTCAAGCACATTTTTATTTATAACATTTCTCATACGCTGTGTACCTGCTTCAGGTGCAAAGGTAAGTCCGCTTTTTCTTACGGTTTTAATTTTATCAATAATCTCATCGTTAAAGCCGTCTACACGAAGTGAGGGCAGTGAAATACTAACCTTTTCGTCCTTCGACCACTCGGTAAGCCTTGTTAAAAGCTCCTCTATTTTTGTGTAGTCGCTGGAGCTTAACGACGAAAGCGAAACCTCGTCGTAGCCCGTATTACTGCACAGTGTATGGCACTGCCTGTCTATAACCTCTGCCGACTTTTCACGAACAGGTCTGTACAAAAAGCCTGCCTGACAAAATCTGCATCCCCTTATACAGCCTCTGAATATTTCCTCCATTGCCCTGTCGTGGACAATTTCTATCATAGGCACTACAAAATTTTCCGGATAGTAGCAGTCGTCCATATTCATCATTAACCGCTTTTCCACCTTTGGCGGTGCATTATGTGTGGCGGTAACGGACTTAACCGTGTTGTCCTTATTGTATTCAACATTATAAAGCGACGGTACATACACACCCTTAATTTGTGCCGCCTTAATAAGGAAATCCTCCTTGCTGTCACCGTTTTCTCTGCACTGACGGTAAAGCTCCATAACCTCCAAATCTACCTCTTCGCCCTCGCCTATAAAAAACAGGTCGATAAAATCGGCAATAGGCTCAGGGTTACAGGCACAGGGCCCGCCGGCACAAACTATATTTTTAAGCTCTGTTCTGTCCTTGGATTTTATAGGAATACCCGACAGCTTGAGCATATTCAGTATATTTGTAAAGCTAAGCTCATATTGCAGTGTAAAGCCGATAAAATCAAATTCCGTAAGCGGATCGCCGCTTTCAAGAGCAAACAGAGGAATATTGTTTTTAACCATAAGCTCCTCCATGTCTATCCATGGGGCAAAAACACGCTCACACCATATATTTTCCTTGCTGTTAAACAGACTGTAGAGTATTTTCATACCCAAGTGGGACATACCCACCTCGTAAACATCGGGAAAGCAAAAGGCAAAGCGTAGGTCTACCTTGCTTTTGTCCTTTATTACGCTGTTTTTTTCTCCGCCTACATATCTGCCGGGCTTTTGAACCTTTAACAGCAGCTTTTCAACATTCTTATTTATCACGGTAATTATCCTCCGGTAATATGCTTTTTTCTCTTGAATATTATCACACTTATCAGGTACAAAACAGCAAACAGCATTGTGAAGTTATACGGTGACTTAAGCAGTGCCATAAAGCTGAAAAGGCCCAGCGGAATTACTACGGCAAGCGATACTATCAATGTAATAAAGTAAACGGCTTTGTCCGAAAAATTCCTTTGCAGTATAAGCTCCAGTGCATTTCCGCCGTCTAAGGATTCTACAGGAAGTGCGTTAAATATACACAAGGATAAATTTGACAGTGCGAAATATCTAAATATATATAAATTATACCAACTATATATTGCAATAGTCAACAAAAACAAAACAAAATTTACAAAAACTCCTGCCAGACAAATTACAAGCTCTGCCTTTAGTCCTCTTTTACGCTGTTGTACATCGGTAATATTAACATCAAAGGCGGACATTCGTATTTTTTCCACACCTGTTCCGTAATGCTTCATAGCTAATATATGCCCCAGCTCGTGACATACAGCTGCCGCCAAACAGCACGCTGCCATTCCCGTAGGGTCAAAAATAAGCAGCAGTGCTATTCCTGCTGCCAAAGGGTACGAAAGGCACAGCCTTACTCCAAACAGCTTAAATTTCATTACTGCTCCTCCCGAGTTGCCGCTTCTGTAGGTACAGCCGACGCATGGGTAAGTGCTTCGGTACTCTGCGCTTCTGTTGGATTTTGGCTTTTCTGACCGGCCTCTTCAGCCTGCAGCTGTGCTGTCGGCTTTTGCTGTGTCTTTTCTTCCTGAAGCGTTGCTTTTTCTGTAGGTGCCTCTGTAAAATCATCACCCTTTGTAATGTCCGAAAGGGTTACTATAAGGGAATTATTTAAATTGTCAAAATACCATTTGTTTACCGACGCATATATGTCGCCGCCAAGGCTTTTTAGTATAAACGCTGCCGCTACCGCTATTATTGCCAATAAAAACTGCAGCTTTATAACCGTCTGAGGGTTTTGCACAGACCTTCTCTCTTTAAAAAATTCTGTATATGTGCCTTTTTGATGCCCCGAGTCTTCGTTCTCCCGAAAATCATCCTCCGCATCCTCCTCATACTCCTGCACAGGCTCGGCACGCACTACAGGCACGCTCTCCCAGCTGTCGTTATACTCTATATTGTCATATCTGTCTTCTTTCATTAAAATCACATCCCGACTTTATCTTAATAAAATACTTATGTAATACAAAAACGGTTTATTCTTTGTAAAGGCTGTAAAACCAAAGGCCTATATTCAACAAGCGGCGGCAAAATTTTAAAAATACAATACTTGTAAAATAATTCTTAATAATACGAAAATGCTTTTGACATAAGACAACCTGCTATGCTATAATTTTTTTATTAAGAATTAATAAGAATAGGAGCGTCAACCCAATGAATGTATGGCATGATTTAAACCCTGAAAGAATTACACCAAGCGATTTTGAGGCTTATATTGAAATACCAAAGGGCTGTAAAAGCAAATATGAGCTTGACAAGGAAACCGGTCTGCTAAAGCTGGACAGAATACTTCATACATCTACCCGTTACCCTGCAAACTACGGCTTTATTCCAAGAACCTTTGCACACGACCTTGATCCTCTTGATGTTTTGGTTTTGTGCAGTGAAACCATGTATCCGGGAACACTTATTCAGTGCTACCCTATAGGCTACATAAGAATGATTGACTCCGGCTATAATGACGAAAAAATTATAGCCATACCTTTTAATGACCCTACCTACAACAGCTACAATGACATTTCAGAGCTTCCGCAGCATATTTTTAAGGAAATGTGCCATTTCTTTAAGGTTTACAAAACACTTGAGGATTCTGACAAATATACAGAGGTAGAGGATGTTAAGGGTGCAAAAGAGGCTCAAACAATTATTGCCCAAGCAATAAACGACTATAAAAAAGCCTACGGCGATTTACGCAAATAATTTACTTGGAGATGAACCTAATTGAGTAACGGATTTAAAAATCTTGAGGATAAAAGGACAAAACCTCTAAGGCTTACAAACTGTGTTTTGTTTATAGTGGAAATGGTACTGTTTGCGTTTCCGTACATAGCAATGATAGACAGTGATGGCAATTATCATTTTAAAACCATTTTAGAGCTTATACTCGGAATGAACGCAGAGGACAACAAATGGATTAAGCTGGGACTTCTTGCCATTGCGTTTGCAATAATCCCTATAGTAGGCTTCTTTGTAACTGCGTTTGATAAAAACAGCTGCGTAAAAAGCTTTTTCGGCTGTGTTTGCTCCTTTGCGGGGATTTTCTGTTTGGTATTTGTAGTACCGCAGTTTTCACCTCAGCTTGCATTCGGTGCAATGGCGGCTATAATTATTTATCTGCTTATATTTGCAATAAGCGTTTCGCTTGCACTGAAAACAGTAGCAATAAGGGCAATGAAAAGAAAAGAACAGGAAAAAATTGCCGAGCATAACGAGGCGTAAAGACATATTTAAAACAAACAATTTACCAAAAGGACGGCAGAGCTTCTGCCGTCCTTTTGTAAAGCCTGCATTTGTGTATAATGCATAAAATTTATACACAATTTTCCAAGTTTATTCTTGAATTTCGTTGCACATTGTGGTAAAATAAGCCTTAGGGTAATGCTGGCAGAGCACTCCGTTTATTGCCCTTTGCATTTGTGTACAGACCGACTTTTTGTCGTGCCTTGTTCATAACGCAAAAATAACTTAAACAAATTCTGAGCAAGGTGATTTTTATGACAAGCTGGGTAAATAAATCAATTTTTTACCACATTTATCCTTTAGGCTTTTGCGGTGCACCTGAATATAACGACGGTACACAGGCATACCGACTGGATAAAGTAATTGACTGGATTCCGCACTTAAAGGAGCTTAATGTAAACGCTGTTTACTTTGGCCCTGTATTTGAATCCTCCAAGCATGGCTATGACACTAAGGATTACTATCATATAGATAAGCGTCTAGGCGACAATGAATCCTTTAAAAAAATATGTGATTTGCTGCACGCCAACGGCATTAAGGTAGTTCTTGACGGTGTATTTAACCATGTTGGCAGAGAGTTTTGGGCATTTAAGGATGTTCAGCAGAACCTACAAAATTCCGTACACTGCAGTTGGTTTCAAAACCTAAACTTTGGCGGAAGCAGTCCAATGGGCGATCCGTTTTGGTACGAGGGCTGGAGCGGACACTACGACCTTGTTAAGCTGAATCTGCAAAACCCATATGTAGTTGAGCATTTGCTTAACGCCGTGGGTATGTGGATGGACGAGTTTGGCATAGACGGCCTGAGGCTTGATGTGGCAGACTGTGTAGATATGAATTTTCTAAAGCAGCTAAGAATATTCTGCAAGGGCAAAAGGCCCGATTTCTGGCTTATGGGTGAAATCATCCACGGTGACTACAGCCGTTGGGCAAATAACGATACCTTGGATTCCGTAACAAACTACGAGTGCTACAAGGGTATATATTCCTCTCATAACGACCATAACTATTTTGAAATTGCTCATTCTCTGCAAAGGCAGTTTGCACAGGGCGGTATATACCAAAACCTATGTCTTTACAGCTTTTTGGACAACCACGATGTAAACCGTATTGCAAGCAATCTGCGTGACAAGGCACATTTAAAAAATTCTTATACCCTAATGTACTGTATGCCGGGCGTACCGTCAATTTATTACGGCAGTGAGTGGGGCATTGAGGGTACACGAACCAACGAAAGCGACTATGCCTTAAGGCCGGAGCTTAACCTTGGCGAAATTCCTAATGCTGACGAAGACTTGAATTCATACCTGAAAAGGCTGGGCAAAATCAGACTTACCCTTGAGCCGCTGCAGTTTGGCGACTATAAAAACGAGTATATAAGAAACGAGCAGCTTGCTTTTTCAAGAACCTACAACAACCAAACCGTGTATGTTGCACTTAACCTAGGCAACGGCACTTCAAATGTTGAATTTAACGCTGTGGGAGGCTTCAGTAAGCTTACGGACGCCCTAACAGGGGAAAGCTTTGACAACACCGGCTATGTTCGTATTCCTTTAAACGGCAACAGTGCAAGAATTTTGGTTATGAACAACGGTGAGTTTTCTATAAGCCTTGACGAAACTCCTAAAATTGTTACTCAGCCTGAAAAGGAAGAGGTCGCTAAGCCGGAGGCAGACACCCCTGTTGTTGAGATGGTTATGCCTTTGGAGGAGGTTACCCCGGGCAGATACCGTCACTTTAAGGGCGGCGAATATGAAATACTGAATATAGCCGAGCATACCGAAACAGGCGAAAGACTGGTTATCTATATAGATGTACAAACAAATAAATATTGGGCAAGACCATATGATATGTTTGTAGAGCTTGTTAAAAAGGACAACAAGTTCATACGCCGCTTTGATAAGCTGAGCTGATTTTTGTTATTACTTATTATAAAAATAAACGGCACAGACCCATTTGCTTATATGCAATATGAGTCTGTGCCGTTTTTGTTTCGTATATGCTAAACGCCGTTTAAATCATTAAAAATTTTACGGTGCTTACCATTGTGTATTCTATTTTTTTCTAAAGCGGCCGTATAAGTCCGACAGCTTTTCCCAACCGAACATCGCAATAAAGGCGACTACAAATCCGCCCACCACAGCCCCTGCAATAAAATACCACTCAATAGGTATTTTATTGTACGAAGCATTTGCAAAATAGGCAATCTCTGTAATAGCTATAGATGTTACCGTTACCTGCAGTGAGGTTGGAATTTTACGGAGAAATTTAAGCTCCTTTGTTACCTGTGTAATAACGCTTACTAAAAACGCAAGTATTCCCAGCGTAGTAAGCAATGCGGTAAAATCTGCAATTTCATTCATTATTTCATCATCTCCTCCAGGTCGGATATTCTGTGGTTTACAACAGCTATTTTTTCGTCGTGCAGCTGCAGCTGCTTTTCATTTTCATAGGTACGGGAAACCAGGCTGTTATGCTCCCCTACCCTTTTTTCTAACTGCTCTATCCTATACTTTATAAGTCCGGACTGCACTATAATGCCCACCAATGCACCACAGCCGGAGCCTATAAGCCCAATTAACGCAGCGATAATTTCTGCTGTCATCAGGAAATTTCCTTTTTCAGAATATCAATAGTTGCATTAACAACCGCCTTTTTTATATTGTCAAGCTCTTTGTTTATGGCGTTTCTCAGGGCCGTGATTGTGTTTTTACCGGCAACGCCGTCCTGCTCAAGCTTAAACTTTTTCTGCACCTCCAAGGTTGCCTTATAAGTACCGCCTCCAAAGCCGTTTGTGCTGTCTACCTTTGACTTAATTATGCCCAATTTCTGACCCTGCTGCAGCAATGACTT
>ENA-UOJN01001196-UOJN01001196.1-human-gut-metagenome-genome-assembly--contig:-C125IIP-NODE-1196-length-19336-cov-12.402884_pt1 | contig 19336 bp, 22 predicted proteins | sample MGYA00242350_ERZ723897 | MGnify/ENA metagenome assembly ERZ723897 | reverse complement strand
GGCGGTATATCTCTGTTGCACTTTTCCTGAAGTCGCCTTCGGCGGGCGTTACCCGTTATCCTTGCCCTGTGGTGCCCGGACTTTCCTCACATGGGCGCTTTTCAGCGCAGATGCGCGGCTGTCCGTCCCAGTCGTGTTTATTTTACTTTATTTTGGTGGAAATGTCAAACGGATTGCAAAATTTATCCCGAGCGGATATAATATGGGAGTAGTTCAACGCCTGCGCCGGGCGGCGCAGGGGAAAGAAGGACATAGATCATGACTGTAACGGAATATTTCACCCGGCTGCAGGGGAAGCGCGTGCTGGTGCTTGGCCTCGGTGTAAGCAACCGGCCGCTCGTGCGCCTGCTGCTGCGGTTTGGCATTGACGTCACGGGCTGCGACCGCACGCCGCGGGAGAAGCTCGACCCGGAGGTGCTCGAGCTGGAGCGCCTCGGCGCGAAGCTGCACCTCGGCGATGATTATCTGACGGGCATCTCCGGCGATGTGGCCTTCCGCACACCCGGACTGCACCCGGGAAAGCCGGAGCTGCAGGCGCTGCGTGCCGCAGGGACGCAGTTTACCTCGGAAATGGAGGCCTTTTTCGAGGTCTGCCCCTGCAGGATCATCGGCGTGACCGGCTCAGACGGCAAAACGACGACAAGCACGCTTATCTCCGAAATTCTGAAGCATGCAGGCCATCGCGTCTGGACCGGCGGCAATATCGGAACACCGCTGCTCGATCAGGCGGAGCACATGACGCCGGACGACCTCGTCGTGCTGGAGCTGAGCTCCTTCCAGCTCATGGACCTGCACCACAGCTGCCATATCGCCGTCGTAACGAATCTCGCTCCGAATCATCTGGACGTACACCGCGACATGGCGGAGTATATCGACGCCAAAAAGCACATTTTCACTCGCCAGACCGCACAGGACGTGCTCATTCTGAACGCGGACAACGCCATCACGGCCGGGTTTGCGCCGGAGGCTGCCGGAGAGGTACGGATGTTCTCGCGGCAGATCGTGCCCGCACACGGCGCGAGCTTCCATGACGGCGTGATCTGGCGCGACGGTGTGCCCGTCGTGCGGCAGGACGAGATCAGAATTCCCGGCCTGCACAATGTGGAAAACTATATGGCAGCCATTCTCGCGGTCGAAGGGCTGGCCTCGGATGAGGATATCCGCTATGTCGCGCGGAACTTCGGCGGTGTGGAGCACCGCATCGAGTTCGTGCGCGAAAAGGACGGCGTAAAGTTCTATAACGACTCCATCGCCTCGTCCCCGAGCCGTACCATCGCGGGTCTGCGCAGCTTCTCCGAGAAGGTCATTCTTATCGCGGGCGGCTATGACAAGCACATTCCGTATGACGTGCTCGGCCCGGAGATCGCAGCGCACGTCAAGCTCCTCGTCTGCACCGGCGCGACCGGCCCGAAGATCGCAGCCGCGGCCCGCGCCGTTCCGGATGCGCCGGAGGTTCTCGAAATTCCGGATTTCTATGAGGCCGTTCACGCCGCTGCGCAGCAGGCAAAGCCCGGTGATATCGTGCTGCTGTCCCCGGCGAGCGCCGCCTTCGACCGCTTCAAGAACTTTATGGTCAGAGGCGCGGAATTCAAGAAAACGGTGATGGCGCTGTGAGCGGGGGAGATATCCGCTGCTCGGCCGTCATTGTCGCAGCCGGCAGCGCGCAGCGCATGCAGGGCATCGACAAGCTTCTGGCTCCTCTGGACGGCGTGCCCGTCCTGCGTCGGACGGTCGAAGCGCTGGCATCTGCGCCCGAGATCACAGAGCTGATCGTTGTTACGCGTGCAGACCGCTTGGAGGCCGTGCAGGCCCTGTGCGAAGGACTTTCCAAGCCCGTTTCCGTCGTTCCCGGCGGGAAAACGCGGGCGGAGTCCGTCCTGTGCGGCCTTTCTGCGGCAGCCATGCCCTATGCCGCCATTCATGACGGTGCGCGTCCGCTCGTCACGAATGAGGTGATCGCGCAGGCCATTGCCGCTGCCGTCTCCTGCGGGGCTGCAGCGCCAGCCGTCCCTGTTCACGACACCATCAAGCGCGCCGAAAGCGGCCTTGTGCTTGAAACGCCAGACCGCAGCACGCTGTTTGCCGTCCAGACGCCGCAGGTCTTCCGGACGGAGGAAATTCGCTCCGTGCTCCGCTGGGCCATCGCGCAGGGGCTGCCGCTCACGGACGACTGCTCCGCCATGGAAGCGGCCGGAAGGCCGGTGCGCCTGACGCCCGGCGATGTCGAAAATTTGAAGATCACAACACCGGTCGATCTGCGCATCGCAGAGGCGATCTGGAAGGGGAGAACGACATGAGGATCGGACACGGATATGATGTACACCGCCTCGTTCCGGGGCGCAAGCTCATCCTCGGCGGCGTGGAAATTCCGTTCGAGCGCGGGCTGGACGGTCACTCCGATGCGGACGTGCTCACGCACGCTCTGATGGACGCCCTGCTCGGCGCAGCCTGTCTCGGCGACATCGGCCTGCTGTTCCCGGATAACGACCCGCAGTACAAGGGCATTTCGAGCCTTCTGCTGCTGGAGGAGGTCGTGCGCCGCGTGCATGCGGCGGGCTTTGCCGTCGGCAACGCCGATATCACCGTCCTATGCCAGCGGCCGAAGCTCCGGCCCCATATTCCCGCCATGCAGGAGCGCCTGCGCGCCCTGCTCGGCACAGAGGCCGTCAATGTCAAGGCGACGACCGAGGAAGGCCTCGGCTTTACGGGCAGCGGCGAGGGCATCGCCTGCCACGCCGTGTGTCTGCTGGAGGAATGCACATGAAAACGCTTCTGATCACCGGCTTTGAGCCGTTCGGCGGCGAGACGATCAACCCGGCATGGGAGGCCGTGAAGGCCCTGCCGGAGCAGATCGGCGGCTGGCAGCTCCGGAAGCTGCAGATCCCGACCGTCTTCGGCCTTGCGGCTGCAAGAACGCTCGCCTGCGCGGCGGAGTGCCGCCCGGATGCGGTCCTGTGCATCGGGCAGGCGGGAACGCGCAGCGCCGTGACGCCGGAATATGTCGGCATCAACCTGCGCCACGCGCGCATAGCGGACAACCTTGGAAATCAGCCGCAGGACGAGCCTGTCGTGCCCGGCGGCCCCACCGCCTACTTTGCAACGGTCCCGGTGCGCACCATGACAGCCGCCATCGAGGCGCAAGGCATCCCGGCCGCCGTGTCCTACACGGCCGGGACCTATGTCTGCAATGACCTGCTGTACACGCTCCTGCATCACTATGCCGAAACGCCGGTCCGCGCCGGGTTCATCCATGTGCCCTTCCTGCCGGAGCAGGCCCCGCAGGGCGTGGCCTCCATGCCGCTTGCACAGATGATCCGCGCACTGGAGGCGGCCGTCTCCGCGCTCTGAGCCGGCTCAGAGAAAGTGCTTCATTTCCTCGATATTGGCCTGCTCCGTCTGCAGCAGCCGCGTGGACAGGGACGAGACCTTCGGGTCCAGCACGCCCATGGCGCGCAGGTTCTGCATACTCTTGACCATGCCACGCGTATTGCCCTGCACGAGCATCTCGGCGATTCTCGCCGTCGTGTTCCGGCTACTGCGGACGCGCAGCTTCGCCGTGAGCATGGAGCCGTATTTTGCCAGCGGATTCACGCCGCTTAACCGCACGCCGCGCTCGCGCAGCAGGCGGTCCGCCTCGGCGTAGATGCTGTCATATTCCTTCCATTGGCTCCGCAGCGCGCTCTGCATGGCGGGATTCTGCGCCTCCGGCAGCACGGCCCGGATGCCGCTGCAGCCCATTTCCGTGCTCTGCCGGATGGAGCGGAGCATTTCGATCTCATTTTGCATGCTTTATCACCTCGCGCATAGCTTTCCACGAAAATTCCCGCCCATTCGCCGGAAAACCCAACTTTTTTTCTGCAAAGAAGGGCTCGGCATTGACAAGATTCGGGAATCGCGCTATAATATTCAAGTGCTGTTGCGCAGCAATTGGAAGTAAAAAGGAGAATGTCCGATGTATCATACCATGACAATTGCGGGGGTCCAGCGGGATCTGCCGATCTGCAAAGTTTCTGACGACCTCTATATTGGTGCATTTGTGATTTTCGGCGACGTCGAGCTGACGGTCAAGACGGCTGAGGCGCTGCTGAAGAAGGCGCCGGAGTACGACTATATGATCTCTGCCGAGGCCAAGGGGATCCCCCTGATCTATGAGATGGCCCGTCAGAGCGGCCAGAACAAATATTTCCTCGCGCGCAAGGCGCCGAAGCTCTATATGTCCGGCGTGTTCGATGTGAAGGTCAACTCCATCACGACGGCCAAAGAGCAGCATCTCTATCTCGACAAGGCCGATGCCGAGCTCATGCGCGGCAAGCGCATCCTCATCGTCGACGACGTTATCTCCACCGGTGAGTCCCTCGCCGCTGTTGAGAAGCTCGTGGAAGAGGCGGGCGGCATCATCGCAGGCCGTATGGCCATCCTCGCCGAGGGCGACGCCCAGAACCGCGACGACATCATCTACCTTGAGAAGCTGCCGGTGTTCCACGCAGACGGCACGATCAAGGAATAAGCAGAATTACATTGCCGCCGAACCCGAATGGGCTCGGCGGCATTTTGCTGCTTAGCGGCGGTTCTCGTTCTGATTCTGCTGCTGGCTCTGCTGTTGATTCTGCTGGTTTTGCTTCTGATTCTGCTTCTGGTTCTGATTGCGGTTTTCCATGGTGGAAAAGCCTCCTGAATTTTGATTTCGCGGTTTTGCCGCGGCATTAGTATAACCGCCGCGGCTTCATTTATCCTTCGGCTTGAAAATGAGACTGGCAAGCAGGCCGAAGATCACGGCCGCCGTGATTCCGGCGGCAGAGGCAGTCAGGCCGCCCGTCAGGATACCGAGCGCGCCGTCCTCGTCCACCGCCTTTTTGACACCGCGGGCCAGCGTATTGCCGAAGCCCGTCAACGGAACGGTCGCGCCCGCGCCCGCAAAATCGACGAGCTTGTCATACAGCCCGACGGCACCAAGCAGGACGCCCGCTACAACATAGGCGACCAGAATGCGCGCCGGTGTCAGCTTCGTTCGGTCGATGAGGATCTGGCCGATGACGCACAGCAGGCCGCCGACCAGAAATGCTTTGAGATAGTCCATGTCAGCTCCTTTCCAGAACGACGGCGTGGCAGACGGCAGGGATCGACTCGCCCTGCTGGGTGGACAGCGGAGAGAGCAGCGCGCCCGTCCCGCAGAACAGCAGGCGGCGCAGCTCGCCCCGCTCCATCCGGGAAAGCAGCGGCCCGCACAGAACGGAGGCGCTGCACCCGCAGCCGGAGCCGCCGCAGTGCACGTCCTGCCGCCTTGTATCGAAGATCATCACGCCGCAGTCCTGCACGTCTGCGCGGATACCGTCCTTCTCGAGAAGTCCGTGCAGAATTTCGCTGCCGAGCCTCCCAAGGTCACCTGTGATGATTGCGTCATAGTCCTCCGGCGCACAGTGCAGGTCGTCAAAATGTGCCCGCAGCGTCGCAAAGGCTGCCGGGGCCATGGCCGCCCCCATGTTGTTCGCATCGCAGATGCCGCGGTCGACAATGCTGCCGATCGTGGCGGCCGTGATGCGGATGCCGCGTTCCCCGCCGCCGAGCAGGACTGCGCCCGCGCCGGTGACCGTCCACTGCGACGTCGGCGTGCGCTGCCCGCCATAGCCCAGCGGGAAGCGGTACTGCCGCTCGGATGAGGCGAAATGTGACGAGGTCATGGCCAGCGCCGTGCGCGCGAAGCCCCCGCTGACGGACATAGCCGCAAGCAGCAGGGACTCCGCCATCGTCGAGCACGCGCCGTAAAGACCCAGCGTCGGCACGCCGCGGTTGCGCAGACTGAAGCTCGAACCGATGCACTGATTCAGCAGGTCCCCGGAAAAGGCCGCGTCAAGATCCGCATCGGTCAGCCCGGCCTTCTCCAGCGCCAGCTCCAGCGTCATCTGCTGCATGCGGCGCTCGGCCCGCTCCCAGCTCTTTTCGCCGAATGTTGTGTCCTGCACCGTTGCCGTAAACTGATCGCCGAGCGGCCCCTCGCGTTCCTTTTTCCCAGCGACGGAGGCAAAGCTGCGCACGACCGGCGGCTGCGGAAAGCGGATGCTCTGCCGCCCCATGTGATTCGTTCCCATGAACGTTCCTCCGATCATTTGATTCGGATATAGTATGCCGTTTTCGTGCGAAAAAATTGCGGTGCAAACACAACGTTCACACCGCAATTTTGACAAATCATTTTTCGGGCTTCTGCAGCAGCGGCCACAGTCGGAGCAGCAGGAGAGCCAGCAGCACCCGGATCGCCGCCCACACCAGCAGGCTCAGCACGGCAAGCAGCCGCCCGCCGCCGCGGCACAGGCCATCAAAGAAGGCCAGCGGGAAAAAGCCGGAGAACAGGCTCTCCGAAAAAAGGCCGGAGAATGCGCCGAGCACCATGGCAAGCGCAAGAAGTACATTGATGCCGAGCATCACGCTGCACGGACCGGGGCCCTGCTTTTCGCGCAGGGTGCGCCAACCGAGAGCCCGCAGAAAGCGGCGGCTCACGCAGAAATACACCAGACTGATCGCCCAGATGATGAGCAGACCGATATAGCCGCTCAGCACGCGCGACCGCGCAAAGTCCGGCAGGTGGAAGGGGAAGAGATATAGGTGCAGCGGCAGGCACAGGACCGTCAGTAGCACGAATTCCATCCAGGCAGCCGCACGAAACGCGCGATAGGCCGTCAGCGGAACAGGCTCTTCCTTCCGCGCCGCGCGCCATGCCAGCCACAGACCGGCGCACAGGGCAGCGGACGGCAGGAAGAAGAAAAACGCCGCGCCGCCGAACAGGCGGCCGTCCTTCGGCAGGAGAACGCCGACAGAGGCAGCAAGCTCGTGGAAGCCGTGCTGCATGGCGGGGAACAGCAGTGTCAGCAGCAGGAACAGGACAAGGCCCGCCGTGGAGACCGCTGCCGTGAGCAGACACAGGCGGGATGCAGCCACATGCTGCAGACGCAGGGGAACGGGCTGCGGGCCCTCCGGCAGCGTTGCGCCGCAATGGCGGCAGAGGCGGGCGTCAGCGGCATTCTCGGTGCCGCACTGCGGGCAGGTCATGATGCATTCTCCTTTCCCTCGGGCGGCGCGATGCGGACGGCCCGGAGCGACTCGCCGGGATACCAGCCCTCGGGCATGGCAAGGGCAGCCAGCTCGTCCGTCTGGCAGGCAATGTAGTGGATCGTCCGCGTGGATTCCTCCAGCAGGACATATTCGGAGTTGTCTGTGTCGTGGAGCATCCAGATATAGGCGGGCAGGCGGAAGAGCGTCGTGTCATAGGTTGCGCCGAGCGCCGCGAGGCGGTCGACCTCCGCCTGATAGTCCGCGGCGGAATAGCGGCAGGACAGGCGCGTGAACAGCTCGTCCTGCAGGAGCGTATAGCGATAGAGGTGGTGGTAATCCCGGTCCTGCGCACGCTGCAGCAGCGCATCGGGCGGGAAGATCGGGAAGAGCTCCTGCATGCGCGGCGGCGTGGCGCTCTGCGTGCCGTCCGCCTCGCCGGTGGAGGTCAGGTTGGAGAGCAGGTCAAAAACGGCGCTGCCGTGCCAGGTCTCGCCGCCGGTATTGCCGTAATCGGCCAGATCCGTCGTCTGCACGATGGCGCAGCCGCTCAGCAGGACAGCAAAAAGCAGCGCAAGGGCAAGCAAGCATTTTTTCATGGAAGGCCTCCTCCACCGATATATTCTCCGGTTCTTCTCTGCTAGTATACCATATGGGCAGAGGAAAGTCAAATGTCGCTGCAGCGGTGAAAAAGGCTTGCCTTTTCGGGTTTGGTATGGTATTATATTGCTAATAGTGTTAGCAATATAAGGAGAACCAACAAAGACCATGGACTATTCCGCACTTGCAGCCGAGCTGCTGTCGTTCCGGACGGCGCTGCACCATCTTCCTGCCGTCCGCGGGCTGGACGAGATGTCCGGCGGCGAATATTTTGTCCTGCATTTCCTGCTGCGCCACGGCGGAACGGCAGGGCCGTCCGAGCTGAGCCGCTCTCTGTATGCCAGCTCCGCGCGCATCGCCGCCCTGCTGAAGCATCTGGAGGCCAAGGGCTGGATCGTCCGCACACCGGATGCTGCCGATGTGCGCCGTGTGGACGTCGTCCTCACGGAGGCCGGCGCTGCATGCATCCGGGAGCGGCTGGGCGCGGTGCTGGATGAGGTCTCCGTCCTTCTGTCGGCGCTCAGCCCGGAGGAGGCGGCGGAATATGTCCGACTGCAGCGCAAGCTGCTCGAGAAGGGAGGAACCGTTTGAAAAGACCCATCGACTGGCGGGAGGACCGCTCTGCCGTGCGAGAAAAGGTCGCCGAATCGGCACGCTGTGTGCTGCCGATCGTTCTGATCGTCGTTCTGCTGTGCCTGGCCGCCGCGCCGATGAAGCCGGACCTGCTCCTGAGCTTTCTCATCGGCGGCGTGATGCTGGTCGTCGGCATGGGCCTGTTCTCGCTCGGCGCGGAGCAGTCCATGACGCCCATCGGCACCAAGATCGGCACGGCGCTGACGCGCACGAAGAATCTGCCGCTCATCCTCGGCGTGAGCTTTGCACTCGGTTTTGCCATCACCGTGGCCGAACCGGACCTGCAGGTGCTGGCCGAAACGGTGCCGCACATCAGCAGCACGGTACTTCTGCTGACGGTCGGCGTGGGCGTCGGCCTGTTTATGGCCGTGTGCATGCTGCGCATCGTCACGGGCGCGAACCTGCGCTGGCTGCTGATCGGCTGCTATGCGCTCATCTTCCTGCTGGCCGCCTTTTCAGACCCCGATTTTCTCGGAATCGCCTTTGACTCCGGCGGCGTAACGACCGGTCCAATGACCGTGCCGTTCATCCTCGCCATGGGCCTCGGCGTATCGAATATCCGAAGCGACCGCCGCGCGGAGGCTGACAGCTTCGGCCTTGTGGCGCTGTGCTCCGTCGGGCCGATCCTCGCGGTGCTGATCCTGGGCTTTTTCTATCAGGGCAGCGACGCCGTTGCCGACCTCAGCTCGGCCTCATTCGGCAGCTCGACTGTCATCGGCGGCGCGTTCCTCGCCTCCGTTCCGCTCTACCTCAGAGAAATGGCGATCTCCATGCTGCCGATCGTGGCGATCTTCTTCCTGTTTCAGGTCACGCTGCTGCGCCTGCCGGGCCGCAGCCTTGCCAAGATTCTTATCGGCATTCTCTATACCTATGTTGGCCTTGTCCTGTTCCTCACCGGCGTGAACGTCGGCTTTTCGCCGCTCGGCGCGGAGCTGGGCGCAGAGCTGGCCGTGCACGGCTGGCTGCTCGTTCCGCTCGCCATGGTGCTTGGCTGGTTCATTATCTCGGCCGAGCCTGCCGTCGGCGTGCTGGAAAAGCAGATCGAGAGCGTCAGCGCTGGCGCGATCCCCGGCAAGGTCATCCAGCGCAGCCTCTCCGTCGCCATCGCGCTGGCCATGGGTCTTTCCATGCTGCGCGTGCTGACGGGAATCTCCATTCTGTGGTTCCTCGTGCCCGGCTACGGTATTGCGCTGGCGCTGTCGTTCTTCGTGCCGGACATCTACACGGCCATCGCCTTCGACTCCGGCGGCGTGGCCTCTGGCCCAATGACGGCAACATTCATGCTCCAGTTCGTCATGGGCGCAAGCAGCGCGCTCGGCGGCAATATCCTGCGCGATGCCTTCGGCGTGGTAGCCCTTGTCGCAATGATGCCTCTGCTGTCCATTCAGGCCGTCGGCTTCCTCTATGAGCGCCGGGCAAAGCGCGCAGCCGTGGCCCCGGAGCACTACGGCGACTTCGACATTGTGGAGCTTTGGGAGGATGCGGCATGAATTATGTGATCTCCATCATCGCGCCGGAGCGGCTCGAGATCCTCACGGACCTGTGCGAAGGGCTCGGCCTGCCGCTGACCGTCACGCTCCATGGGCGCGGGACGGCCGTGCAGAGCATGCTCGACCTGCTCGGCATCGAATCGAATGAACGCCGCGTTGTGCTGACGATCGCCGACGCGGAAAAGACGGCAGCGCTGATTGCGGCGCAGAAGCGGCGGCTGCACATCGGCGTGCCGGGGCACGGCATCGTCATCGCCGTGCCGATCAAAAGTGTAGGAGGAGGAAATACGGTGGCATATCTGAACGGCGGGAGAAGCCCGAAATACACGCCGGACCTGAGCTGCGCCTATGAGCTGATTATCGCCATTGCGAACGAGGGCGGCACGGACGCCGTGATGAACGCGGCACGCGCAGCCGGGGCCAGAGGCGGCACGGTCCTTCACGGCAAGGGGACCGGCGCAAAGGGCGCGCCGAAATTTTACAACATCTCCATCGCAGCGGAGAAGGAGGTCATTCTTATTGTCTCTGCGGCGGGGCAGAAGGCCGAGATCATGCGCTCCATTCTGCGCAAGGCTGGGCCGGACAGCGACGCAGGCGCCATCGTCTTCTCGCTCCCGGCCTCGGCCGTGGCGGGCTTCGGTCTGCTGGAGGAGAATTGAACTTTAATGTATGCATCGAGCCGTGGCGTTTCGCCACGGCTCTTTGTGCTGGTGTTGTAATCTCTTTGCCGATATGGTAAAATAGCAGAAAACGACGGGGAGGAAACGATGAAGCAGCGCACCTATCTTGCCATTGATCTCAAATCGTTCTATGCCTCCGTGGAATGCCGCGAGCGGGGGCTGGACCCGCTGAACACGAATCTCGTTGTGGCGGATGAGTCGCGGACGGACAAGACGATCTGCCTTGCCGTCACACCGACGCTCAAGAGGTACGGCATCTCCGGCCGCGGACGGCTGTTTGAGGTACGGCAGCGTGTCCGCGAGGTCAACGCCTGGCGGCAGGCCCGCGCGCCGGGCAGAACGCTGACCGGCAGCTCACACCAGTTTTCCGAGCTGCAGCGCGACCCTGCGCTGGCGGTGGATTTCGTGATCGCGCCGCCGCGCATGGCCTATTATATGGAATACAGTACGCGCATCTACGAAATTTACCGAAAATATATCGCACCGGAAGACATCGTCGTCTATTCCATCGACGAGGTTTTTCTCGATGTGACGGACTATCCTTATGACTGCACCGCCCATGAGCTGGCGCAGACCATCATCCGCGACGTACTCGAAACGACCGGCATCACGGCGACGGCCGGCATCGGAACGAATCTCTTCCTCGCCAAGGTCGCCATGGACATCGTGGCAAAGCACATTCCGGCTGATGAAAACGGCGTGCGCATCGCAGAGCTCGATGAAATGAAATTCCGCAGGGAGCTCTGGACGCACCGGCCGCTGACGGACTTCTGGCGCGTCGGCCGCGGCATCGCCCGCAGGCTCGAGGCGCACGGCATGTTCACGATGGGGGACGTCGCGCTTTGCTCCGAGCAGAATGAGGAGCTGCTCTACCGCCTGTTCGGCAAGAATGCGGAGCTGCTTATCGACCACGCGTGGGGCTGGGAGCCGTGCACGATCCCTGCCATCAAGGCCTACCGCCCGTCCGAGAACAGCCTGAGCTCCGGTCAGGTGCTGAGCTGCCCCTATGAGGCGGCAAAGGCGCGGCTCGTTTTGCGGGAAATGGCGGATCAGCTCTCGCTGGAGCTGGTGGAAAAGGGCCTCGTGACGGACCAGGTCGTGCTGACAGTCGGCTATGACATTGAAAATCTGACGGACCCGGCCCGCCGCACGGCCTATTCCGGCCCGGTGGAGCAAGACCGCTACGGGCGGCGCGTGCCGAAGGCCGCGCATGGCGCGCAGAAGCTCGACGCACCGTCGTCCTCCACACGGCGGATCATGGAAGCGGCCTCCGCCCTGTTTGACCGCATCGTAGACGGCGCACTGCTCGTCCGGCGCATGTATCTCGTCGCTGCGCACATCGTCCCGGAGGACGAGGCGCAGCCGGAGGAGATGGAGCAGCTGGACCTGTTCACCGATCTTGCCACCGAGGACGCCCGGCGCGAGGCGGAGCAGGCGGCGCTGGCGCGCGAAAAGAAGCTGCAGGAGGCGACGCTTGCCATTAAAAAGAAATTCGGCAAAAATGCCATTCTCAAGGGCATGAGTCTGGAGGAGGGCGCAACGGCCCGCGAGCGAAACGCCAGGATCGGCGGGCACAAGGCATGAGGAGGAATACATGACCGGAAAATATGACGCGATCCTGCACCTGCCGCACCATGTCTCTAAAAAGCACCCGCCCATGCCAATGGCCGACCGCGCGGCGCAGTTCGCGCCGTTTGCTGCCCTGACCGGCTACGACGCGGCCATCCGGGAAAACGCACGCCTCACGCAGGAACGGATCGACCCCGCAGAAGCGGAGCTGGCCTCGCTGGATCGGCGCTTCCGCCTGCTGCTGGAGCATCTGGGGGAACGGCCGGAGGTCCGCCTGACCCGGTTCCGGCCGGATGAACGGAAATCCGGCGGAGCCTACGAGACCGTCAGCGGGATCGTGAAGCAGATCGATCTCATTGCACGCCGCATCCGCCTTCTGGACGGAACGGACATCCCTATGGACGATGTGCTGACGCTGGACGGCGCGCTGTTTGATGTTTTGGATTAAGGGAGAGAGAAAATCATGAAAGAGCTGATGAAAACAAACGTCTATGACGTCGGCGAATCGGTGCTGATCGTCGGCAGCTGCCTGCCGGACATGGAGCCGGAGGGCTTTGCGCAGCTGTGCGCATCGTCCGGCTATGTGTTTGAGCTGTGCCTCGAACAGACGCATATCAATATGGCCATCACGAAGATCAGCGCCATGCTCTACACCGGCAAGATCCGCACGCTGCGCTTTGCGACGGTCGACCGCTCGCCGCACTGCGTGCAGATGCACTACATCCAGAACGAGCTGCGGCGGATGATGGACCTCTCCGCCGTGACGATCGAAAATTACATCGTGGAGAACGGGAAGCTGACGAAGCTCTCGCCGGAGCTCATCTATCTTTCCAAGCACCTCGGTGAGCTGTCCCGCCGGATGAACGAAAATGTATAAAAAATCCGCAGGATAGGAATTTACCCATCCTGCGGAGCAATTTTTTTAATCGGCGTCCATGGCGACCACACAGGCGCTGAGCACCTGGCTGAGAATCGGCGTGCAGACCGACGCGCCGCCGCCGCCTTCCTCGACCACGACGATGAAGGCGAGGGGATAGTCGCTGTCCTGCAGGAAGCCTGCAAAGACGGCGTTGGCAGCCTTTCCGCCGCCGTTTTCCGCCGTGCCGGACTTTCCGCCTGCGTATAGTCCGGCGAAGTTCCACTCGCCGTAGACGTTGACGACGGCATTGTGCATCATGTCCGCAAGGCGGTCAGCCGTCGCGCTGTCAAGCAGCCGCCCGGTGGAGCTTGTGGAGGCCTTGTACTTGACGGAGTCGCCGTAGGTGACCTCTTTCACAAGGTACGGCTCCGCGGCGGAGCCGCCGTTTGCGATCGCGCCCATATAGGTCATATACTGACAGGGGTTGATCTGGTCTGTATACTGGCCGATGCCGGCCCATGCCAGCTCGGATTCCGCCGCGTCGGAGACATCGAAGCTCCCGGCGGCCGTCGTCGTGCCGTCAAAGCTGTAGCGGCGCGTGACGCCGACCTGCTCGGCATAGCGCATCAGCGTCTTTGGGCCGAGCTCCGCTGCGATCTCGCCGAAAACGACGTTGCAGGAATGGGCCAGCGCCTCTTCAAAGTTCAGCGTGCCGTGCACGCCGTTGCACTGGATGGTCTCGCCGCCGATGACGGCGCTGCCCTCGCAGGTGAACGTCCGGGATCCGATATCCGGGATCTCATCCAGCGCGGCTGCAGCCGTGACGAGCTTGAAGACGGAGCCAGGCGTATAGGTGGCGTGCAGGAAGCGGTTGACATACACGCCCTCGTAGGTCTCGGGGCTGCCCTCCACGTCCGGCACATCGTCCGGATCGTAGGTTGGGGAGGAGACGGCGCAGAGAATTTCGCCCGTCTTGTAGTTATAGACGCCGACGGTTCCCTTGCGGCCGTCCAGCGCGGCCAGCGCCGTGCGCTGCACATCTGCGCTTACGGTCAACGCCATTTGACCCTCGCGCTTGCCGGTGGAATAGGTGCCGTTGATGCGGTCGAAGCCGACAAGCTCCGAGCCGTATTCCTGCAGCAGGAAAGGCGTGATATTGCCCTCCCGGTCGCCCAGCAGGTGCAGCATGCTGCGGCGCAGCGAGGCACTGTCGGCATAGGACTTGCCGTTCGTGGCATCGAGCACGACGGTGCCGCCGCGGTCGACGATCTTGCCGCTGTTCATAACGCCGTCCGTATAGACATGGGGACTGTTCTGGAACGTGACCCAGTCCGGTGAATCGATGAAGTAGCGCACCACGATCACGCCCATGCCGAGCAAAAGCACACCCGCCAGCGCAAGTGCGAACCACGCGCGTTTTGCAAGCTTATTCAAGCGGCTCCACCTCCTCTGCCTTTGCGGTGCGGACCGCGAAGCTGGCGTTCTGGCGCGTGTCCGCCGCCTTGAGGAAGGCGATCAGGCCCCACGAGGCCAGCATGCTCGAGCCGCCGTTGGAAAGGAACGGGAACGTCACGCCGGTCAGCGGGAGCAGGTCCATCGTGCCGAACACGTTCAAAATGGTCTGGATAGTCAGGATCGCCACGGCGGCGCAGGCAGCAATGGTATAGAAGCTGCTGCGGCCGACCTTGGCCGAGCGGACGGTAAACACCGCAAGAATCACGATGACCGCAACGGCGCTTAGGCCGATGATCAGGCCCCATTCCTCACAGAGGAAAGCAAAAACGAGGTCCGTATCCGCCGCAAACACATATTTGAGCCAGCCGTTGCCTGCGCCAAGGCCGAACAGACCGCCGGAGGCGATGCACATCATCGCGCGCGTCTGCTGGTAGCCGCCCGCAGAGGCATATTCCCACGCATGGCCCCATGTTGCAAAGCGGCGCAGGATATGCGGCCGGAAGCGAACGGCCAGAACGCCTGCAAAGCCCGTGGCCGCGCAGGCCAGCGTGACCGTGGCGAAGCTGCCGGAGCGCAGGAAGGCAATGACAAGGAAGGCTACAAAGAAGATCAGCGCCGTGCCGAAGTCGTTCATCAGGGCAAGGCAGCCGCAGACAGCGGCGGAATAGACAATGAACAGGAACAGGTTCCGCTTTGTCACGATGCGGTCCATCGTAGACGCGCCGACATAGAGGAAGCAGAGCTTGACCAACTCGGACGGCTGGAACGAGATGCCGCCAAGCGAGATCCAGTTGCGCGCGCCGTTGTTCTCCTGCCCGAACACCAGATTGACGAGCAGCAGGAGCATGCCGCCGACGGCGGCCAGATAGCGAAATTTCTTCGCGCGGGACAGGTCGCGCAGCGACCAGCCGATGATCAGATAGATCACGATGCCGCCGAGCAGGCAGATGAGCTGCTTTGTAAGATTGGCTGGGTTATCCGAGGCGATGACGGCAAAGCCGAGCGTACTGAGGAAAAAGGCCAGCGTTTCCACCTCGTAGCCGCTGCGGCGCATCATACGCAGCACGGCAAACAGCAGCCAGCCCACGGCCAGCAGGCCGAGGAAACTCAGCACGACCGTTTGGGCCGTTTCGGCCTCCGCGCCCATCCAGAGCTGCAGCGTCGTCAGGAGCTGGAAGACCGTCAGCAGAAACAGGGTCAGCGCAGGGGAGGACTGATGGGCCGGGCGCGTGCGGCTGGCAAGCTGCTCCTCGAGCTCGGACTGCGTGACGGGTGCAAGCACCATGTCCACGCCGCCGAGCGAGATGGTATCGCCGTAGTTTACGGCAGCCATCTGGACCGGCTCGCCGTTGAGCGTGACTGCGCCGCGTGAGCCGATGTCCGTGACGGACCAGCTGCCGTCATCATAGCGCGTGAGGACGGCGTGCGTGCGCGAAACGGTCGGGAAGTCCACGACGATGTCGCAGCCCTTCGCGCGGCCGAGGATATTCTCCCAGTGTGTCAGCGGGAGCTGATTGCCGTCCGGCATGACGAGCCATGCCCACGTCTCCGGCTCCCGCCGGAATTTCAGCAGCGGCCGGGCACAGCGCCACAGCAGCAGCACGGCCAGCACCGGCGCAAGGTAGCGCCACACGGTGCAGAACACCGAGACAAAGCCGGAGCCGCTTCCCTGAAAGTATTCGGCGGCAGAGGCAAAAAATGCGTCCATGGATTCCTCCTTTCCGGCTCAGCCGGGGATATCGTCATAATCCGGATCGTCGATCTCCATATCGTCGTCCGGGTCGATCTGCGTTTCGTAGGCAGGCTCCTCGGCAGCGCTCGTGTAGCTCGGCTCCGTCACAGGCGGCAGGTCGTCCACGGTGCGGATCGTATAGTACAGGCTCGTCTGCAGGGGATGGCGCTTACGGGCAAGGCGCTTGTTGACGCGGTCACCGATGACGGTGTAGAGCACGGCAAAGACCGGCACGCCAAGAAGCATCCCGGCAAAGCCGAAGATACCGCCGAAGACCAGAATGGCAACGAGCACCCAGAAGTCCGAAATGCCGAGCTTTTCACCCAGAATGCGGTTTTCGATGATGTTGCCGTCGACCTGCTGCAGAATGAGAATGAAAATGCAGAAATACAGGGCGTTGACGGGCTTGTCGATCATCAGGAGCAGGGCCGAGGGCACCGCGCCGAGGAAGGGGCCAAAGAAGGGAATGATGTTCGTCACGCCGACGATCGTGCCGATGAGCGCCGCATAGGGCATGCCCATGAACAGCACGCCGAAGTAGGTGATGACGCCGACGAGCACGGCATCGATGATCTTGCCCATAACATAGCCGCCGAAGATGCTGTTCGTCCGGCGGGCCAGCTCCAGCAGGCGATCGGCATGCTGGCGGCTGAAGACCGCCACGGTGACCTTCTTGGCCTGCGCACAGAGCTCTTCCTTAAAGATCAGGATATACACGGCCGCGACGATGCCGAGCAGGATATTGAAGATGACCATCACAACGCTGTAGACCGAGCTCGTCAGGCTCGTGACGATCACGCTGTAATCGAGCTTCTTCAGCCAGCCGATGACCATCTCCAGCGGGTCGCCGACGGTTTTTTCCAGGAAGGACTGGATGTCACTGTTCGTGAAAATGCCGCGGAACCACTTACTGATGGTCGCATAATAGCTTTCGAGCTTTTCGGGCTGCAGCAGCTCCTCGATGCTTGCAATCAGGTTCGGCACGATAAGAGCGATGAGTGCATAGACCGCGAGGCAGAACACCAGCACGGCAGCGCAGATCCCCGTGATCTTGCTGATGCGCGCGGCCATCCGATCGCTGAGGTTCCGTTTGGCAAGCAGCTTGTCCATGATCCGCTGCGTGACCTTCATAACGGGATTCATCAGATAGGCAAACAGGCAGCCGTAGAGCAGAGCGGCGATGATGTTGAGGAATTCGACGATCAGATCATAAAAGCCGCGCAGGTTGGAGAAAACGAGCCAGAACAGTCCGGCGGCGACAATCACAAGAAAGGCCGTGAGACCCCATTTGACATATTTTTCATTGCGATTCAGCTTCATAGCGTATCCTCGTGTCATGATATTCTATTCTAGGATACCACGAAGCGGCGGAATCGTCAAGCAGAGAAGTCCTGCGGGAAATTTTTTTCCATTTCCCAAAACGGGGCTTGCAATTTATGGCGCCGGTGTGGTATGTTGACAGCAGAGGTGAGAGTACCATGGCAAAATCGGAACGGCAGAAGCTGAAGCTCCTCATCCTTCGCGATTATCTGCGCAGCCACACGGACGAGCAGCACCCGGTGTCCATGCAGCAGATTCTTGCCGCGCTGGAGGGTGAGGGCATCCGCGCGGAGCGCAAAAGCGTCTATGATGATCTGGACACCCTGCGCGATTACGGCATGGAAATTCGCAAGGTCAGCGGCAAAAACGGCGGCTATTATGTGCCGGAGCGTGATTTCGCCCTTTCAGAGCTGAAGCTGCTCGTCGACGCCGTGCAGGCGGCGCGGTTCCTCTCCGAAAAGGAGTCCATGGCCCTGATCCGCAAGCTCGCCGCCCTCTCGAGCGCGCACGAAGCGGAGCTGCTGCGGCGCGAGGTCGTCGTTACCGGCCGCGCCAAAAGCGGCAGCGAGGACGTCTGCCGCAATGTCGATACGCTGCATGCGGCCATCGCCGGGAACAGCCGCATCACGTTCCGCTATTTTGACTGGGATCTGCAGGGCCGGCGCCGCTTCCGGCCGAAGACCTATGAGGCAAGCCCCATCGCGCTGTGCTGGGAGGACGAGAACTATTATCTCGTGGCCTACGGCGCGCCGCACGGCCTGACGCACTACCGCGTGGACAAGATGACGGAGATCACGGCGACGGGCGTCCCGCGCGAGAGCAACGACGAGACGCGCTCCTTTGACCCGGCCGTCTATTCCCAGCAGGTGTTCGGCATGTTCCGCGGGGAGCAGTGCCGCATGAAGCTGCGGTTTGAAAACTCGCTGGCAGGCGTTGTGCTCGACCGCTTCGGCCGTGACCGCCTGCTCGTGCCGGACGGGCCGGACCACTTTGTCTTTCAGGCGGATATCTCCGTTTCACCGACGTTCCTCGGCTGGCTTGCAGGCTTCGGCGGCCGGGCGGAGATCGTGTTCCCGGCGTCGGCGGCGGAAGCCTACCGCGATTTTCTGCGCCGTGCGCTTTCCGCAGCAGAGTAAGGCAGAACGGAAATGATTTGTTCTCAAAGTATTCATAATTTCGTGGTATACTGGCAAAAAAGAGACAGGAGGACTCTTGTATGGAAAAGCAGCCCCCCAGCATCGACAGCCGCCTGCGCCACATCCTGCGTATGCCGCAGGAGATCTATCAGGCAAGCGGCATCATCGTCAACGGCCGAAGGCTGAAGAGCTTCGTATTCACGACCGATCTGGCCATCATCCGCAACTGCGACGCGGATGCCGTATTTGCCGTCTATCCGTTCACACCGCAGCAGGCCATCAGCGACGCGATCATCAAATATTCCTATGTCCCCGTATTCTGCGGCGTCGGCGGCGGCACGACGCGCGGCCTGCGCACGGTGCAGCTTGCGCGCGACGTCGAATCGCAGGGCGCGATGGGCGTTGTGCTCAATGCGCCGATCAACAATCTGAATCTCCGCGCGGTCTCCGGCGTGATCGATATCCCGACCGTCATCACCGTGACAAAATTCGGCACGGACTTCGAGGCGCGCATTGAGGCCGGAGCCTCCATTTTGAACATTGCGGCCGCCGCGCAGACACCGGAGCTGGTACGGGAGGCCCGCAAGGCCCTGCCGGACGTGCCCATCATCGCAACGGGCGGCAAGACCGGCGAGAGTATCCTGCGCACCATTGAGGCAGGTGCAAACGCCATCACCTATACGCCGCCGTCGACGTATGAGCTGTTTCAGGAAATGATGAAGGGCTATCGCGAATAAACAAGCCAGGACCGCTGCGACGGGTCATTGAACGCGAAAGGACACCCTGACGGTTTCCTTTCACACTATCCTTCCCTCCGAAAC
>ENA-UOJN01001195-UOJN01001195.1-human-gut-metagenome-genome-assembly--contig:-C125IIP-NODE-1195-length-19342-cov-12.616581_pt1 | contig 19342 bp, 9 predicted proteins | sample MGYA00242350_ERZ723897 | MGnify/ENA metagenome assembly ERZ723897 | reverse complement strand
GAGGAAACGGCCGGCTCACGCTTAGGTTTGGGTGATCGCGTTACCGGGTGCGGCTCACTTGGCGAAGTAGTTGTACAGGAAGCGCACCATCTCCGCGCGCGTGCAGTCGCGCAGCGGGCTAAAGCAGTTGTTGCCCGTGCCTTCCGTGACGCCCTCGGCCATGGCCCACGCAACGGCATCGGCATAGTAAGCCGTCACCGGGACGTCGGTAAACGACGCCGCGTTCTCCACAGCCGGAGAGCCGGCATAGCGGTACAGGAACGAGACGATCTGCGAACGGGTCGCGATCATGTCGGGGCTGAAGCAATTATTGCTCGTGCCCACTGTAATGCCCTCGCCCACGGCCCAGAGCATCGCCTGATAATAATACGCGTCCTCGGAAACATCCACGAACGGGTTGTCCGTCGTCTTGGGCGTCGGGTTGCCGGCGGCGTTCCACAGGAACATGACCGCCTGCGCGCGGGTGCAGATCATATCGGGCGAGAAGTGGCCGTTGCCCGTGCCCACTGTGACACCTGCGCCCGCTGCCCACTGGACAGCGTCGTAGTACCAGGCATCCTCAGCCACGTCGTCAAAGACGATAGTAGGCTTGGACTTTTCAAAAGTCACTGTGACAATCTCACTATTGAGACAGCCGTTCTTAACGGCGATGCCCTTGACCGTCGCCGACTCCGTCAGTTCGAAAGCGCCGGTATAAAGCGTGCTCTCCGTTGTCGGGTCGCTACCGTCAGTCGTATAGTAGATGCTCGCGCCCTCAGTCGCGCAGGTGATCGTCACTGTCTGCGCATCGGTGAAGGAGCCGCCGTTCGGGTCAACAACCGGAGTCGCAACCGATTCGGGCGCAGTCATCGCCGGCGCCTCTTCCTGACGCACAATTCCGTCAAGAATCCATGTGTCGATCACGAGAGAATCGTTCGAGCGAACCAGCAGCTTGAAGCCCGTAATCGCGTCATTGAGCGCCGACTGAAGCTGCTTTTGATCGCACTGATTGTCATTGAGCAGGTCGCGGAACGCTTCGCTTCTGAGCTCTGCACCGGTCATGACAGCCGTTTCTTCAACGACGCCGGTATTGCCAAGCATGGTCACGTTCACGCCAACCGGCTTCTCCTCCGTGATCACCGTGTTGCCGGAGCGCATTTCCTGCTCTTTGTTGTAATAACCGTAGAGAATGGTGCCAATGGCCGTGTTGCGGCCGGCGATGCCGCCGATATCACCGGTATGATTTTTGCTGACCAGCTTCATATCCGCGTAGTTGTTGCCGGCCGTACCAGCCTGCATACCGGCAATGCCGCCGATGGTGGCAGCGTTGACATTGGCATCTGCGTAGATGCTGCCGATGGCGTAGCTGTTGGCAACAATGGCAAAACCGTCAATGCCAACAATGCCGCCGGCAAACGCGCTGGAGTTTGTGGAGACCACGGTAAGGTCGACCGTTGCACCGCAGTTGATGATGATGCTGTCGAAGCAGTAACCGGCAATGCCGCCGATCTGGCTCCAATCCTGCGCCTGATTGTAGATCGTACCGGAGACCGTGCAGTTATTGATGATGGAACCGCATCCGGTCTCGGTCTTATCCACAACACCCGCAATGATGCCGGCATAGGTGCGGTAATTATCCGAGCGCCGGTTGTAGATGCTGGCATCCACGACACCGAGATTCTGAATGATGCCGCCGTCCACATAAGCAAACAGGCCCACAGAGGCATAGTCCGTCGGCGCGTCGCTGCTGCCGATGGTCATACCATAGATGCGGTGGTTCTGGCCGTCGAAAATGCCGGCAAAGTAGTGCGCGCCGCCGCTGCCGACCGGCATCCACTGGGTTCCGGTGAGAATAATATCCGCAGTGAGTACGATGTACTCGCCCTCAAAATGCTCATCCTCGTTGACCGCCGCTGCAAATGCACGAAGCTGATCTGCCGTTGCGATCCGGTAAGGATCTTCCTTGGTGCCGGTGCCGCCGTCAAAAATGCTCGACGGATCCGCAGCATCGTAGCCGCTCGTGTCTCCGACCAGCGCCTTGCTTGCGGCAACAGACAGCGCCGACTTGAGCGTCTGGTCATCGTCCGTGCCGGACGCGGTGTCCTTCACGGTCTGGTCGTTGATCAGGGCCTCGAGAATCGCCGCAGCGTTGGCTGCGTCAAAATCGGCCGGGCTGACGATTTCAGCGGAGACGATCTTCTGATCCTCCACGGTGATGCGCACAACAACCGTCTTGTTCTCATCGCGGCCATAGTACACGCCGTCCTTGTAATCGTAAGAAACCGGAGCATCCGGCCGCTCGACCGGAACATACGTGATCTGCGCATCGGTGTCGCCGAACGTGACGACGCCGTCCTTGAGCGTCCACTGTTTGAGCGGCGCGGAAATGTCATCGCCGGAAACCGGGAACTCGGCAAAGTTGCCGTTCAGACGATCAACGAGCGCCTGAGCCGTCATATCGGCCGCAGGCAGCGCCGCAACGCCGCTGACAAGCGAACCGGACATATAGTCGCCGTCCTCATTGTAACCGGCCGCTACCAGCGTGCCGAACGGGACAACCGGGTCGATCGCCAGCTCAGCGATGGTGAGCTTGGCACTGTCGCTGTAGTAGCTGTCGAAGCTCTCGCTGATTGCCGTAGCCATGCCGCCAATCGCGCCAACGTTCTTGGTCCAGGAGCGTGCGGTCAGGTCGCACAGACTGTAGCAGTTGGCAATGGTGCCGGCCTGGCAGCCGGCGATGCCGCCGAGGTAAATCACGCCGCCGTCATCGACGTTGCGGTTGGTCTCACCGGAGATGACACCAAGTGCGTAACAGTTGGCAATGATGCCAAATGCGTTCATGCCCGCAATACCGCCGGCTTCCGCGTTGGCCGTGTTGCAATAGGCATCCACATGGACATTGGCCCAGCTGTTGAGGATCTCACTGGCCTGGCTGTAACCAACGAGTCCGCCGGCAAAGCAGTTGTTCTGATACTGACCTTCCTGCGTTTTGACAACGACCGTGCCGGTCGCCCAGCAGTGATTCACGGTGGACTGATTGCTGTAGCCGCTGATGATGCCCGCAAACACGGACTCTTCACCGGTCACGTAAAGGCTGGCATTTTCCAGGCCGAGGTTCTCCACGCGGGCGTAGTTCGTCAGGCCGGCAAAGAAGCCATAGTACATCCACTTCGCCGTATCGAGGACAGGCGCGGCCTCCGTGCCGATCGTCATGCCGGTAATCTTGTGGCCGCAGCCGTCAAAGTTGCCCGCGAAGAGACGCATGCCCTTCTCCGTGTGCCCAATCGGCGTCCACGCTTCTCCGGACAGATTCAGGTCCGCGCCGAGCGCAATATACTTTCCGGAATAGCCCGTCGTCAGGAAGGAATCACGGAATGCACGAAGCTGCGCAACCGTCTGGATGATCCATGGATCCTCCTGAGTGCCCTTGCCGCTGGCAAAGATCGCATCGGGGCCTTCCTGCTCCACATAGGGTTTGTCGCTGAGAACGGTCTTGGCATTGTCCGCCGTCCAACCATACCAGACGGTGGGATAACGGGCTTCCAGCCAGGATGCAGCGCGGCCTGCTTCGTCGATCAGCCACTGCTTGTCGCTGGCAAGGCTGGCCTTGTTCAGTCCCTCGTTCATCGTGTCGGCAAAGATTGCAGCGCCGGTGTCCGCGCCCACAATCTGATTTGTAGCGCTGTTGTTAGCGTTGCACACGCCGAAAGCAGCAGTCGTCAGCGCCGCGCCATTTTCCTGCAGGGCCGCGCTCTGGTTATAGCTGCAGCGGACTGCATAACCCATGGACAGCTCGCCGGCAAATGCGCCAACGGCTGGTGTATTGGCCTTCACCGTATTGACCAGCGTAACGTTTCCAGCTGCATAGCAGTTCTGGAACACGCCGGCCGCCTGTCCGGCAAAGCCGCCGGCCTTTCCGCTCAGATTGGCGATCATGTTATCGCCGTCCGCAGTCACATCGCCGAGCGCTGCGCAGTTGGCATACAGCGACATCAGCGAGCAGCCAACCAGACCGCCTGCAATTGCAAACGTGACGGACGATTTCGCAGAAACCGCAACATCCGTCAGGCAGTTGGTAACGCTCCAGCCCTGATAGGCATAGCCAATCAGGCCGCCTGCTTGTGCCTGACCGCTGGCGCAATTGGCTGCGATGCGGCCACCAATAACCGAGCAGCGATCGATCCGGATATCATTGCCGGTGCGATTCGCGCCGCCGACCAGGCCGCCCGCAAAGGCGACAGCCGGATAGCTCTGCGAGTCTTCTGCGTTCGAATAGACATTGACATTCCGCAGGTGCAGATTGGAAATCTGCGCGTTGTCCGCCAGCACGTCAAAGAATCCGGCAGAACCGAACGTATAAGGTGCCACTGCCGTTCCGACCGTCACGTTGGAAACGGTGTGGTTCCGACCGTCAAAGGAACCGGCGAAGCTGTGGATCGGTGTCCACGCTCCCGCGAGGGTAATATCTGCATCCAGCGCGACAAACTGCCCCGCATAGTCGACTGCATTGTCGCCGATGGTGGTTGCGGCGAACGCGCGCAGCTGCGCCTCCGTCTCAATGAGGAACGGATCCGCCTGCGTGCCGGTGCCGGAAGCAAAGACGCGCGGCGTCTCAACGCCGATAAGCACCTTACCGTCCACCGCGCCCCAGCTCTGCCAGGCCGCCGGACGCATGGCCGCAAGGCCCTCGGCCGTGTAACCGGAGAATTTGCCGCTGTTGATGAGGTATTCATCCGCCGCTGCGAGACCCTCGGCGGAAACGCCCTGATTCATGACGGCAGCAAAAGCGTCGTTCGTAACGTCCTCCTGCGCCGTAATCTTGTTGTAGTTGATGCCATTGTACCAGCTGTCGGGCGTCTTGCCGACCGCGACAGGATCTTTGTGCTCGCCGTTGACGGTGCATACCGCTTTGCTGCTGTAGTGGCTGTCCACGACGGCGCTGCCGCTCTGTTCGCCGATCAGCATACCGGCATAGGCGTCATATTCGCTGCTGGCATTTGTCATGGTGACATTGCCGGCGGCATAGCAGTTTTCCGTCAGGTATGGGGAAGAGGCGATCAGGCCGCCCGCTTTGCTGCGATTATACTGCAGGCTGTTGCCGCTGACGGCAACATCGCCGAGCGCAGCACAGTTGCCGACAAAGCTGCCGCTTCCGAACGAACCAACCAGACCGCCGGCAGCAACCGCGTACTTTGTGCTGCTTCCGCTGACAGCTGTGTCTGCATAGGAGTTTGTCACGCGACTGTCGTTGCCGAGCATACCGGCCAGACCGCCGACAAGCACACTGCTGCTCGAAGCGGCGGAAACAATGCTGCCCGTGACCGAGCAGTTATCAATCACAGTGTTCGCCCCGGCGTCCGCGCCGCCGACCAGACCGCCGACGTAAAGTCTCGCCACCGCACTGCTGCTGACATAGACAGCCACATCCGTGAGCTTGAGGTTTTTGACCGTCGCGCCCTTTGCGAGCGAGTCAAAGAAGCCGACGGACGACTGATCCAGCGGTGCCGCCTCCGTGCCCATGGTCACACCGGAAACGGTGTGTCCATCGCCGTCAAAGGTACCGGCAAAATTATGGATCGGCGTCCACGCATCCGTGAGCGCGATGTCCGCATCCAGCTGGAAATACAGATTGCGCGTGACGAGCTTGCTCGCCTGCGTAGCCGCTGCGAAGCCGCTAAGCTGCGCTGCCGTCGCAATGCGGTAAGGATCCGCCTGCGTGCCCTCACCACCGGCAAAATAATCACTCGGATCCGCCGGAGCAATGGCGCTCTCGCCGATCGGCAGCAGACGGCCGCCTTCGGTCTGCCAGCCGTTCCAGCCGTTTTCGCTCATGCTCATGAAGGTATCCATTGTGATGGTGTTGAGAAGGTCGATATCCTTGCCGGAGAAATAGGCCTGCGCATCCGCGAGCGCTTCTTCCGTAAGTGCAGCCGCAAGCTTGGCGGAAAGCGTACCGTCCGCAAACTGTGCCGCCGTCAGGCCTTCGCATTTTTCATTCTCACTGGGCAGATAGTTGATGCCGCTATAGCCATTGGCAACCGGCTCTGCGACTGCATCGCCGCCGTAATATGTCTGCCCGGCTTCCTCGTTAAACCAGCACTGATAGCCAGCAGCCATGTAAGACGTGCCGCCGGCGATGCCGCCAATCGAAACGTCCGCGCCATCCTCATAAGACTGCGCATCCGCATGCAGCGTCATATCGGAATAGCAGGCATAGATCGCGCCGCTGCTATAACCAGCAATACCACCGGCACCGTACATCATCTGCGCATTGCAGTTGTTTTCAATGCTGCCAAACGCTGCGCAGTTGATCACAGCGGAGTTGTTAGCCGTCCAGCCGACAATACCGCCGGCGCCGGCTTCGGTGCAGCCGGTGCCGACCGCAATCTGCACATCGGCCCAGCTGTTGCAGACGAGACTCTGAACACCGTTCGTACCGACCAGCCCGCCGATATAGGCGTATCTGCTGGTGCCGCTGGCGTTCACATTGACCGTGCCGGTCGCCCAGCAGCCGTCCACAACACTGCTGTCGGCCATGCACGCGGCAAGAATGCCGACCGCCGGCTCCACATCGGCGGGCTTGGTATCAATCGACGCATCCTTGACACCCAGATTGCGGATTGCGCCGCCCCGGCCAAGCATGCCAAACAGTCCGGCGTCTTCCAATGCCGACGGCTCTGCCTTGGAGCCGATGGTCAGTCCGGTGATCACGTGGTTGTCACCGCTGAAGAAACCGCAGAAGCTGCCGCTGGCGCCGCCGATCGGCGTCCAGCTCTCACCCGACAGATCCAGATCTGCATCGAGCGTGATGTACTGGCCCTCATACGTCTCACCGCTGTTGACAGAAGCCGCAAATGCCTTGAGCTGATCGACCGTACGGATCAGGTATGGGTCAGATTTTCCACCGGTACCAGCGGCAAAAACGCCGGCTTCCGGCTGTTCCGGCTCCGTGACAAGCGCCTTGCTCAGCGCGTCGTTGACCGCCGCCTTGACACCGTTGCTGCTCTTGGTTGCACCGGAAATACCGTCAATCTCCGTACCATTGGCCTCTACGATCTTGTCAAAGAGCGAGGCAACGTCCTTCGAGTCCCAGTAAGACTGCTTGTCCTGGCTGACAAGCTCTACATTGGCAATCTTGCCGTCCGCAATCGTTACTTTGACTTTGATCTCGCCGTCCCGATAGCCCTTTCCGGTGCCCTCATAGACACCGTCTTTGTAGGTCGCGCCCCGAAGTGCGTACTCTGCGGTCAGGTCGCCGTCTGCGCCGGTGTCCACGGCATAGGCCGGGAGCGCGCAGCCGACGAGCATGACCACCAGCAGCACCAGGGACAGGAGCCGTTTGGTGAATGTCTTGTTCATGTGTTGGTGATTACCTCCTGAAATAATATCGTATGTACATGGTTTATGGTCTCAGCGAATCTGTGTGCAGCCTCACCTTCCCTTTCCGCCGGCCGGTTCCGGCATATCAGGTATGCATTTGATTGTACAAAAGCGCAACAATTTGTGCGCGTGTGCAAGGAGCCACAGGCGAAAAACGACCTCCGCCCGTACCCGCCGTAATATCATTTGCTGCCGCCCAGCGCACCGCGGCCGCGTAATACGCGTCCTCCGGGACGCCTGTAAACGTCTCGCCCTCGGAAGCCTCCGGACTGCCGGCAACGCGCCACAGCAGCGCAACCGCCTGCGAGCGCGTCACGATGCCGTTCGGTGAGAAGGTCGTGGCACTCGTGCCATAGGTGATCTCATTTTCCGTCGCCCAGCACAGCGCCTTGTAATAATAGGCATCCGCCGACACGTCCGTAAACGGAACGGAGACGGATTCCGGTTCCGGATTGCCCGCTGCGTTCCAGAGGAAGGTCACAATCTGGGCACGCGTGCACGTCTCGTTCGGAGCAAAGCGGCTGCCGCCGACGCCGCTCGTGATTCCACAGCGAGCGGCCCAATAGACTGCGTCGGTATAATAGGCATCGTCCGGCACATCCTCGAACGGGGCGACCGGCATCAGCGCACCGCAGCGAATGCAAACGCCATTTTCATAGGCATGGCCGAGCGCCTCGCCCACGGTCACCGTCAGCGCATCACTGACCGCATCGCAGCGGTCACACTGCACGAAATACTGTGCAGGCTCTGTACAGGTCGCCGCCTGCGCGCACACTGCAGAAGCCTTGTCATGGAACGCATGACCGAGCGGATCCAGCGTGTCGCGGTAGGTACTGCCGCAGACGGTGCAGGCATACTCGACCCAACCGGGCGCCGTGCAGGTTGCCGGCTGGCGGCCGGACTCCGCATACCGGTGCTCGTGCGCTGCATGCAGTGCCGTGGTATACCACAGGCCGCTGTCCTCGCCGTGATAGAGCGTCAGCGGCGTCTGGGTATTGCGGACGCAGCGGAAGTATTGCTTATCCGCGCAATATTGCAGACTGCGTGCCTGAAACCGGGCATTTTGAATGACAATATGGCCGTCCTGCCAGCTGATGATCCAGCGGGCGTAGCTGCTGCTGCCGTCCACGGCGGAATTGAGCTGGTCGGTGTTTGAGCGGCAACCCAAATACACCGATGACATTGCCCCGCCGAGGCGAATCGTGTACTGCTCCGTACCGGCCACGCGCGTAATCTGTACGGTATACGCACCGGAAACGCCGGAAACATTGCCGTCATCATCCACGGTAATGCCGGTATTCGCGATCGGTGCGGCAGCCGCGGCACTGCCAAGCTCCGCCCCGTAAACACTTCCGTCACAGCGCAGGACGCTGTCGCCGCCGCGCAGGACATACGTCCCGCTCCAGTCATCGGTGTCTGCCGTAACCGCGGAGAAGGTGGGCGTCCGCCCGTCCGGTGTGGCAAAGTATTGATAGAGCGCATAGAGTGTTGTATCCGCGCCCGTGACGGCATAGCTTTCACCCGCGCGGAGCACTTGCGCACTCACGGCCGGAACCTCGACCGGCTCGGTCGTCCAGCCGACAAAGTGATAGTCCTGCGCGTCGGCCACGGGCGTGCCTGTCGGCTGCGGCAGCACGATCGGATCTCCGATATAACCGGCGACATCCGGCTGTGTCATACCTTCCGGCACCGCAAAATGTACGTTCGCCGGTGTCTTGGCAGAAAAGTGGATCGTTACCTTGCAGTCCTGCCGCAGCGCAGAAACGCGGAACGTGTCGCCATCCTGGCGCACCGTAGCCGCGCCCTCAGGCACGACGGTGTAGCCGGAAGCGTAGTAGCCGGTACCGGCGTTGGCCGTAATGGTCATGCCCCGCTGTGTCACGGAGCCGCGCTCCGGTGTATCGGTGTCCGCCGTCAGAGCGTAGCGGTCAAGCAGCGACCAGCCGGAATTGACGTCCTGCAGTTGATCAACATTGCCGTGGCCGGGATAGAGATCATCCGCGGAGACAACGATCGGGAATGCGGCGCGGCCGCACTGCGCCTCATCCAGCGTCGTCAGCTGATAACTGCTTGGCATACTGTTGGCCTGACAGATCTGCGGTGAATAGTCCCACGAACCGCAGACCGTCTTCATATCCGCAACCGCCTCGGCGACAGCGCTGCCACCGAGCAGGCTGTCAAAAAACGCCGCTTCAAACGTGTAGTCGCCAACGAACGAGACCGTCTGGCTGTAACCGTAGACAACGCCAAGGCCACGATCCATGAGCGGCTTTTCCAGACCGTCAGTCGCCATGCCGAGGCAAATTGCCATCCAGAGCAGGCCGTTATTGGCCTGTGCATTCGCATCCATGTGGTCAGCAATGACCGTACCGTCCACGAGGAAAAACTTCATGCTGCTGCTTGTGCTGCTGTAGACGGCGTGACCGCTGTCGTAATCCGCCTTGGTCAGGCCATCGCCCGTTTGCAGGCAGAGGTAGGACGTCGTGGCGCCCGAGGTATAATCATCGCCGTTTTCGTAATCGGTCGAACCGTGCGAATCGAAGATGACAACGCCGCCGTCCATGATTGCATCCGCAATGGTATCGACCGTCGCCGCTTCGCCCTTATAATAGTGATATGTGCCCTCGGATGCCTGCGCCACACGCTGGGCCTCCTTCTGATACTGTTCGGTGAAGCTGCGGTCAATGCCATAGTACGGCTGGAACAGGTACACATCGCGCCCATGCTGCGCGCCGCGCTCGGCATAGGTACGTGTCTGTACATCCGGCGTATCATCTGCCACAGGCTCAGCCGCGGCCGCGATCTGCTCCAGCCGGGGAGAATAGGCGCAGGCGATCCCCTGCTCCGTCAACCAGGTGACCTGGTCTCCGCTCGTCTCGACCGAACCGGAGACGACCTCGTCCTGTGCATTGAGATAGTCGCAAATTGCCTGCGTGCGTCCGCCCGTGGACGCGTCCCGCTGCGCCGCCGTCTGCTCCACGCCGTCAAGCGCGTCGAACAGCGCATCCGCAGCGGCATAATCCGCCGCCGTGAGCACCGTGTCCGCATCGCCGTCGGCCGCGAACGCCGTCACGGTCAGTGACAGCAAAACGGCAACCGCCAAAAGAACCGACAGCATCCGTTTGCATATTTGCTGCATGAAGATATCCTCCTACTATTGATTTTTCTTGCGATTAAAGTTATCTAATTTAAATTAGATATATCTAACTATCGTGGAAGAGAAAAGCCACGCTCCTGCGTGACCGGCAGACAAACAGCGGCTTCTACTGTGGCGCCCGGCGGTTAAATTCATCGAACCAGCGTGGAAAAAAACGCGCTGCAACAAGGCACCGCAAAAAGCAAAAGCTGTCCATACACGTGATATTATACAGTGGCACTCCCATCGTGTCAAGAAAAGAATCGGTAATCCGCCGCATCCGTGCTGCACGGAAACACGCCGCGCCCGTTCCGGGCACGGCGTGCAGTATGTTATGCGGTCTGGCGTTCACACGACCTCGTCGTCCAGCCAGTCGGCAAGTTTTTCCTCGTCCATACCGAGGCCCTTGGACAGAAATGCGAGCATCTCGTTGAAGTTGAGCTTTTTCAGGCGCTCGAAGTTCGTCTCGCCCTTCTTTTCGGGGTCGATCAGGCGGCCTTCGATATAGCCGCACTCATAGCACATGTTCAGTGCGTATTTCCGATGGGTATCCAGCGTCATTTCATGACCGCAGCGGGGACATTTCATCACACATTCTCCTCTCCGAATATGGCAGTTTCGGGTGTGTTTCGCACAGCGCCCTGTTCAATATCTTTGAATATGCTACATGATTATGCGCCAATATGCAAGCATAGTTTACGAATTAACACGGCGCGGCCGCCGGTCCCGGCAGCGTGACGGTCAGCGTCTGCGTCAGGCGCACCGCGCCGCCGATCGACAGCCCGGTCACCGCGCCGTCCGTGCGCTGCACGCCGACCTCAAGCGTGCCGCCCGGCTGACCAATGCCGATCTCCGTGATGCCGTCGGCAAAGTCCGCCGTGAGCACGACGGCCGCGGCGACGCTGCCGGAGGCGCAGCTGTTTTCCGCGACGCAGGACGCGGTCTCGCGCACGAACACGACCGGCTTTATGCTGCCGTGCGCGCGGTCGAGAAAGATCGCCCCGACGGCGCTGGCCTCGGGCGCGGCGGCGATGGCGCGCTGCACGAGCGTCTCATCCGGCTGCGCACAGTCGATGACAAAGTGCGTGATGCCGGCAAAGGTCACGCGCGTCGCCTGCACGTCCGCCCAGCCGGCCGGCTGCACGGACAGCGGCAGCGGCATCACCGTGGACGCCGTGCCCTCCGCCGTATCCGCCATGACGGGCTGGACACCGTCCGCCCCGCTGATCTCGGCAAAGACACAGCTTTTCCCCTGCGCGCCGGTGCGCAGCGCCTGATAAAAGCCGGCGCAGCGCAGGGCATTGCCGCAAAACTCACCGCCCATCATCTCCAGCCGGATCTCTCCGCCGCTGCGCGGCTCGGTCAGGAAGGCGACCTGCTCAATGCCCAACTCCGGCAGACGCAGGATCTGCGCCGCAACGCGCGCACGCTCAGCCACCGGCACGTCCGAGCAGACGATGGCCGTGACGTTCCCCGCCGGGTCGAGCACCACGACGGTATATTCTCTTTTCTGCTGCAAAGTCTGCATGGCGCTCACTCCGTGAAATGGATGTGGTTATTGATGTGATCCTGACAGAAGCAGTGGTAGCCCACGCAGCGGGAGCAATACCGGAACTCCAGCTCCGGGTGGTCCACGTCCGTGCGGCCGCAGACGGCGCACTTGTAGTGATAGGGCTTGTTCGCCTGCTCGCGCCGGATACGCCGCGCCTCGCGCTTGAAGTTGACCGTTTTCTGCCGCTGACGCACGTGCGACGGGCGGAAAAAGTCAAACAGCCAGTCGCCGCAGTAGACCAGATAGTTGAGCACCGCCACCACCGGCAGCAGGTTCAGCGGGAAGGACATCGTGATCACGCCGAACACGAACAGCGCCGCGTCCAGGTACGCCAGATACTTCACCTTGATCGGGATGATGAAAAACAGCAGCACCTGCACATCCGGATAGAGCGTGGCAAAGGCAAAGAACATGGACAGGTTCAGATACGTGGTCGAGACGACCACGTCGCGCCCGAGGATGGCCGAGAGCACCACACCGTAGATCGCCGTGAGCAGCATACCGCTCACGTAATAGATCGTGAATTTGCCGTTGCCCCACTCGCGCTCAAGGCACGAGCCGATCCAGTAGTAGAAGTACAGCATCAGCAGCAGCCAGATGGGCCGTGACTCCGTCGGCACGAACACATAGGTGATCAGCCGCCAGACCTGCCCGTGCAGGATGCCCTGCGCCGAGCCGCTCAGAAGCGACACGATCTGTCCGGTCGTGTCCATCTGCGCCAGCAGCCAGACGGCTGCGTTGCCGATGACGATGATCAGCATCAGGTTCGGAATGCCGAAGCGCGGATGTGTATAGCAAAACCGGTCGATTTTGTTCATCAGTTTTCTCATGGGGTTCCTCCGTAAAAACAACGTATGACCATGATACCTTCTTCCAGACGCAAAGTCCATAAAAAAATATCCGGAATCGCAATTTGTGCTTTCTAAATAGCGCGGCGTGTGGTATGATGATATCTGTATTATTATGTCGCAAGGTATGGTTATCACATGGAACAAATGCAAGAATTTGAAACAGAAGCGCGCAATGATCTGATCGAAGGCCGCAACGCGGTCATCGAGGCCCTGCGCGCGGGCCGCACGATCGACAAGATCTTCATCGCCAAGGGCGACGTGGACAAGACGCTCGGGCACATCGCCTCAAAAGCGCGCAGCGCCGGCATCGTCGTCACGGAGGCCGACCGCCGCAAGCTCGACGCCATGAGCCAGACGCACGCACATCAGGGCGTGATCGCGCTGTGCGCCGTCAAGGAGTACAGCACGATCGAGGACATGCTCGCCGTCGCCGCCGAGCGCGGTGAGGCGCCGTTTCTCGTGCTGTGCGACGAGATCTCCGACCCGCACAACCTCGGCGCGATCATCCGCACGGCCGAGTGCGTCGGTGCGCACGGCGTCATCATCCCGAAGCGCCGCAGCGCGGGACTGACCGCCATCGTGGACAAGGCATCCGCGGGCGCGCTTGAGCACATGGCCATCGCGCGGGTGCCGAATCTGGTCGCCGCGATCGAGACGCTCAAGAAAAATGGCCTCTGGATCTACGGCACGGCCGCCGAGGGCTCGAACGAGCTGTGGAAGACGGATCTGACAGGCCCCGCCTGCATCGTCATCGGCTCGGAGGGCAGCGGCATCAGCCGGCTGGTGCGCGAAAAGTGTGATTTTCTCGTCAGCATCCCGCTGCACGGACAGATCTCCTCGCTCAATGCATCCGCTGCCGCAGCGGTGCTGCTCTATGAGGCGCTGCGCCAGCGCAGCTGAACGTCCGTGCCCCTCACTATAAAAAGGAGTTGACCATATGGACGAATTTGATCGCTCGCCAGAGGACATTTCTTTTGATCTGAATGCGGAGGAATTCTCCCTGGAATCCATTCTGGACGAATATAAAGATTTTCAGACGGAAAAGCCGGTGCCGCGTCCGCGCCCGGCTTACCGCAGCCGCCCCGTCACAGCAGAGATGATCGAGGAAGCGGAAGCGGCCGACGCCGAGACCGAGGATATTCTCATGTCCGCCGAGCTCGACAGTGCGCTGGACGATGCCGAAAGCACACAGGCGCAAGCCGAGCCCGTGCATGAGGATCACGACGTCAAGCGCTATCACCCGAAACGCCAGCGCGACCATGCGACCGCGGCCGAGATCGAAAAATGGAACGAGACGAAGGCCGGCGCCAAGCGTCTGGCGCAAAAGGGCCTCTCGGGGCTCAAGGGCTTCGCCTCCAAGCTCTCGGAGGTCGTGCCGGATGAGCCGGTCGAGCCCGAGGACGACCTGCCGGAGGAGGATGCATCCATCCCCGTCTCAGCCCCGCCGGATGTGCCCGAGGGCCTGTATGACCCCGAGCCCGAGCCGGAAGAGCCGACGCGTGTGTTTCAGGCCATCACCGAGGAAGGCACGGAGAGCGGCGACGCTGCCTACGCCCGCGCGGGAAGCTACGCGCGCGCCGACGAGGACGCTGCGCCCGCCCGCCGCAGCTTTCAGGACTCGGTGCTCAATCCGCTCATGGCACGGCTGGCAGCCGTGGCCTACCGTGTGCGCGCGCACAACAGCGCCGTGCACGCCTCGGCCAATGCCGAGGAGGAGCTCGGTCCGGAGCCGAGCGCGGAGGACGCCGCAAAGTATTACGGCGGTCAGGTCAAATCCCTGCGCTTTCGCTGCCGCGCGGCCATGCTCGTGTGCATCCCGCTGATCTACATCTCGCTCGGTCTGCCGGTGTTCGGCGTGCTCAAAAGCAGCCCGACCGTCGCCGCGCTCGTGTGCCTGATGATGCAGCTGACCGTGATGCTCATCGGTCTGGACGTGATCACCAACGGCTTTTTCAACCTCGTGCGCCGCACGCCGGGGCTGGAATCGCTCGTATTTCTCAACTGTGTCTTTTCCGCGCTGGATGCGGTCGTGCTGGCTGTCACCGGCTCGGATGCCGTCGGTCTGCCGTTTTGCGCCGTGTCCGCGTTTTCCGTCGCCTGCTGCCTGTGGAGCGCGCTGAACACCTGCCGCGGCTTTAAGTACACGTTCCGCACGCTCTCCGTCGCCAAAGACCCCTACACCGTCAGCGCGGACAGCGAGGTCGTCAAGGACAGCATCACCGTGCTCAAGTCCAAGCGCGAAACGGCGGGCTTCATCCACCGCAGCGAAGAGGCGGGTCCTGCCGACACGATCTATGCCGGTCTCGCGCCGTATCTCATCGCCGCGTCCGTGATCCTCGGCCTGCTTGCCACGATCCTCAGCGACAACTACGCCAACATCCTGCACGTGTTCGCCGCCGTCACCGCGCCGTGTGCGCCGTTTGCGGCGCTGGTCGCGTTCGCCGTCCCGTTCCGGACGGCCGCGCGCAAGCTCGCCCAGACCGGCAGCGCGATCGCCGGCTGGAACGGTGCGAGCGATATCGGCCGCAGCAAGCACCTGATCGTGACGGATAAGGATCTGTTCACCGCGCGCAACATCTCGATCGAGGACATCCGCATTCTCGACGGTGCGTTCCCGGACAAGGTCATCTCCTACACCGGCAGCGTGATCGTCGCCTCCGGCAGCTGCCTCGCCTCCGTGTTCACCGATCTCATGCAGCGCAACAACTGTGCGCTCATGCCGGTCGACTCATTCACCTGCAACGAGAGCGGCGGCCTGACGGCGCTGGTCAACGGCGAGGAAGTGCTCGTCGGCAGCAGCGCATTCATGAACCTCAAGGGCGTGCATCTGCCGCAGCAGCTCAACGTCAAAAACGCCGTATTCGCGTCCATCAATGGGCTGTTCGTTGCAAGCTTCAAGATCAAGTACGTGCCGGTGCAGTCGGTGCAGAACGCGCTCTTCGGCCTGCTGCGCACGCGCATCGCGCCGATCTTCGCCGTGCGTGATTTCAACATCACGCCGCTGATGCTCAGCCAGAAGTTCAAGATGTCCACCGACGGCTTTGACTTCCCAGCGTACTCCAAGCGCTACGCCATGTCGGCCGCCGAGCCCTCGGACTACACGCAGACCGCGGGCATCGTGGCGCGCGACGGCCTCGGTCCGCTCGTCGGCGTCGCCGGAACCGGCCGACAGCTCTTTCAGGCGGTGCGCATCTGCGTCATCCTCGCTCTGCTGTGCACGGTCGTCGGCATCATACTGATGTTTGCCCTGTGCGCCATCGGCGCGTTCGATTCCGCCACCGTCGGCAACCTCTTCGTGTATATGGGCCTGTGGCTCGTTCCTGTCATATTGCTGAATTTCGGCCTGAAACGCTGAGTTTTCATATTTATGATTGCCAAGAGTTTCGAAATCGTGTATACTTTTATAGTCATGTGTTAAATACAGCACGTGGCTTCCGGAGTTGGAATTTCCGATAGTTAATATAGAAGGAGAGTACACTACATGAGCTACGAAACCAAGAACATCCGCAACGTGTGCCTGCTCGGACATGGCGGCAGCGGCAAGACCACGCTCGCCGAGAGCATGCTGTACCTGACCGGTGCGATCGACCGTCAGGGCAAAACTGCCGACGGCAACACCGTCTGTGACTACGATCCCGAGGAGATCAAGCGCAAGATCACGATCTCGACCAGCATCGCGCCGGTCAATTTCGGCGGCTGCAAGATCAACATCCTCGATTGCCCGGGCTTTTTTGACTTTGCGGGTGACGCACGCTGCGCCATGCGCGCGGCTGAGGCCGGCATGATCTTCTGCACCGCGAAAGACGGCATCGCCGTCGGCGCAGAGCGCTGCTGGAAATACCTCAAGAGCGAGAACATCCCCTGCCTGTTCTACATTTCCAAGACCGACGAGGATCACGGCGATTTTGCCGGTGTCCTCTCCGCCCTGCAGGACAAGTACGGCAGCGCCGTCTGCGCGGTCACCGCGCCGATGAGCGACGGCACGGGCGTCATCGACCTCGTGCACAACGTTGCCTACCAGACCAAGGGCAACAAGACCGAGAAGATCGCCGTTCCCGCCGCCGACGCCGACATGGTCGAGTCGCTGCGCGAGACGCTCTTTGAGGCTGCCGCCGGCGCCGACGAGGCGCTCATGGAGAAGTATTTCGAGGACATGATGCTCTCCGAGGAGGACACCGTCAAGGGCCTTCGTCTGGGTCTGAAGGACCGCACCGTGTTCCCCGTGCTCTGCGGCGCTGCCGGCAGCGGCATCGGCACCGAGAGCGTGCTGCAGGCGATCGTCGATTACGTGCCCAGCCCGGCCGACATCGGCGAGGTCGCCACGGCTGACGGCGGCAAGCTCGCTGTCGATCCGAACGGTCCTGTGTGCGCGTTCGTGTTCAAGACCATTTCCGACCAGTTCGGCAAGTACTCCTTCATCAAGGTGCTGTCCGGCAAGGTCGTGTCCGATCTGTCTCTGCGCAATATGCGCACGAGCAGCACCGACAAGCTCGGCCGTATGTACACCATGTGCGGCAAGAAGAGCACCGAGGTCAAGGAAGCCTGCTGCGGCGACATCGTGGCCATCGGCAAGATGGAGTGGAAGACCGGCGACACCGTCTGCGACCCGAAAAACGAGGTCGAGCTGCCCGCCATCAAGCTGGCTGAGCCCTGCTACTCCATGGCCATCAGCCCCAAGACCAAGGGACAGGACGACAAGGTCGCGTCCGGCCTCGCCCGCCTGAACGAGGAGGACATCTCCTTCACGCTCGTCAACAACGCCGAGACCCACCAGATGGTCATCTCCGGCGCGGGCGACATTCAGGTCGACGTGCTGTGCGCCAAGCTCAAGAGCCGCTTCGGCGTCGAGACCGAGCTCAAACCGGCGCGCGTCGCTTACCGCGAAAAGATCAAGGCCAAGGTCGAAGCACACGGCCGCCACAAAAAGCAGTCCGGCGGCAGCGGCCAGTTCGGTGACGTCTGGATCCGCTTCGAGCCGCAGGATGAGTCCGACGACATGATCTTCGCCGAGGAGGTCTTCGGCGGCAGCGTGCCGAAAAACTTCTTCCCGTCCGTTGAAAAGGGTCTGCGCAACGCCGTGCAGAAGGGTGTGCTCGCCGGTTACCCGCTCGTCGGCCTGAAGGCCGTGCTGTATGACGGCTCCTACCACCCGGTCGACTCCAACGATATGGCGTTCCAGACGGCTGCCCGCCTCGCCTATCAGGACGGCATCCCGAAGGCGAAGCCAACCATCCTCGAGCCAATCGGCCTGCTGAAGGTCACCATCCCGGACGCCAACCTTGGCGACATCATGTCCGACATCTCCTCCAAGCGCCGCGGCACCGTGCTCGGCATGACGGCGGAGGACGGCATGCAGACCGTCGAGGCGGAAGTCCCGATGGCGGAGATGGGCTCCTACACGATCGATCTGCGCTCCATGACGCAGGGACGCGGCTCCTTCTCGTGCAAGTTCGTTCGCTACGAGGAAGCGCCCGGCAACGTCCAGCAGAAGGTCATCGAGGAAGCAAAGAAAGAACAGGAAGCGTAACTGCAACTGCAAAAGAAGCCCTTTCCCGGGCTTCTTTTGTCTATCCGGAAGCGAGGGATCCCAATGAAAAACACGAACAAAAACATGCTCTACACCTTCTGGTCGGGCGCGATCCTGCTGTGTCTGGCGCTGGTAGCCGTCGTGCTGGTGTTCACCAACGCCGTCGGCAACACACACACCTCCAAGCCGAAGGACGACCCCGCCGCCGCTGTCACGCCGACACCGACGCCGCAGGTCAATCCGATCACGCCGATCCAGTCGTCCGCCGCGCTCGCGCAGACGGAGGACAAGGGCAGCACCTACGTCGACCAGATCTATTTTCTGGGTGACAAATCGCTGAAGGTGCTCCAGACGGAGTCGATGCTCACCGGCAAGGACGCCAAAAAACAGGTCTGGATGCCGGACACCGGCTCTCTGCCCGCCTCGTCGCTCGACACGGCAAAATACAAATCCCCCGTGACCGGCAACAACGTGCCCGCAGACGAGATCTGTGAGGTCAACAAGCCCGCGTATCTCGTCATCTGTCCGAGTGCGGACAACATCTCCATGACGAACGAGGAGCAGATCAAATCGGTCTACACCACGCTCATCAACGCCGTCAAGGCCAAGAGCCCGAGCACGAAGATCATCTGCTGCTCGCTGACGCCGATCGCGTCCAATTATCAGTACGAGGACATCACCAACGAGCTCATCCAGAAGGTCAACGGCTGGATCGCAGCCGCAGCGGAGAGCGCCGGCGCAAAGTATCTCGACATGGCAAGCGGTCTGGTCGCCGACGACGGCTTCCTGCCGCAGAGCTATCAGGACGGCGACGGTATGCACCTCAATGCCGCGGGCATGAAGGTGTGGCTGGAGTACCTGCGCACGCACGCCTACCCGTAACCGATGCATAGAAAGATCCCGGAGCGACTGCTCCG
>ENA-UOJN01001178-UOJN01001178.1-human-gut-metagenome-genome-assembly--contig:-C125IIP-NODE-1178-length-19506-cov-10.505887_pt1 | contig 19506 bp, 10 predicted proteins | sample MGYA00242350_ERZ723897 | MGnify/ENA metagenome assembly ERZ723897 | reverse complement strand
AATATTTAAAAAAGTCCCCGGATAAGAAAGGCGTTCTTATCCGGGGACTTTTTTATCTTAATATTTCCAACACCAGATTTCAGCTATAATAAAACAATAAAATAGAATTTGATATAGATATGTTCAACAACATAGCATATTCACTTTTATCTTCGATTACTTTCGTATATTTTTGCACCTACAAGATAATTATAACACAAACAGTGCACTAAAAATAAAATAAAGAAATCATTTTAATATTTATAAATATAAAATCATAAAATAGCAAAAATAAAAAAAAAAAACAAAAAACACAAACAAATCTCCAAAGTATTAAAAGGCAGAAACATGAAAAAAGAAAGAAAACAAAAGATTAATCTAACATAATAAGTTTACGATTGAAACCAAACTGATTCAACAACTTGATATAACAATCAACCTTTAAAAACAAATAGTGAATTAATAAAGAAGCAAAAATGAAAAACATGAAGAAAAATCCAAAACAAAACCGGGAAAGCAGCCTTATGCGTAGTCCCCTTATTTTAGGATTGTCAATAGTCCTATGCATACCGGTTGCCTATTCGCATGCAAAGTCAAGTAACATAGTGAAAAATGAATCGGTTCAATCGATCCTGCAAGGACGTACCATCAAAGGTCAAATTATTGATGAGAACAATGAACCTTTAATCGGGGTATCCGTCATAATCAAAGGTGCAAGCACCATAGGAACCATCACGGATTTTGACGGGAATTATGCACTGGAAGTTCCTGCCGGAAAAAATGTTCTCGAAATATCCTATATAGGATATAAAACCCAGGAAATAACCATTGGCAAAAACACACAATTGAATATCAAAATGCAGCCTGATACCCAGACATTGGATGAAGTGGTGGTGATAGGATACGGTACTGTAAAAAAAAGAGATTTGACTGGAGCTGTTGCTTCCGTAAAAAGTGAGGATATTGTCCGAATGCCAACCAGCAATGTACTAGAAGCTATTCAAGGACAGGTGGCAGGTTTGGATATCACTCGCAGTAGCGGAGAAGCCGGTTCCGGAGTGAACATGACCCTACGTGGCACACGCTCCATCAATGGTGACAATAGCCCGTTATTCATCATTGACGGAATGGAAGGCTCTTACGATGAATTGAATCCGAATGATATCGCTTCTATTGAAGTACTGAAAGATGCCTCCTCTACAGCTGTTTATGGTGCTGCCGGAGCAAATGGAGTTATCATCATCACCACCAAAACTCCTAAAAAAGATAAATTCTCCATTGATCTGGATGCCTACTATGGTTGGAATGTCATCTCCAGCTTCCCCGAAGTAAATCGTGGAGAGGATTACATTAATTTCCGCAGAGAAGCACAAAGAACGGTAGGTGCCTGAAACAGCCCGGCCGATGACGGGAATCTTTTTCCCAGCTATATGCAAAAATATATAGACAACAATCAATGGGTGGACTGGTTTGATTTAGCTTCACAAACCGGTATCACCAATAGCTACAATCTAAGCACATCTTATTCTAATGACCGGGTCACCTCTTATTTTTCTTTAGGATATTACAATTTGGAAGGATTATTGAAAGGAGACGAACTGGAACGCTACTCGGCACGTGCCAAAATAGATTTTAAAGCCAATGAAATGGTAAAATACGGACTAAACCTATATGCCATGTATTCTGAAAATGACAAGCGTTACAGCCGTATATGGAACCGTATTCTCTGTATGCCGCCATTGGGTACTCCTTATGATGAAGACGGCAATCTGGTAGACTACCCGTTGGGAGACGGCAACATGAATCCGCTGGCCGATATGGGAGAAGACCAATATGTAAATAATGTAAAGACATTGAGCGTAGCCCCACAGATTTATGTAGAATTGACCCCGTTAAAGGGACTTTCATTCAAGAGTCTGCTTGGCGGATATTTCCGGAATATGAAAGAAAGTAAGTATACCGGCACAAAATCATATCAGGGACTGGAAAGCGGGCTAGTGCAAGCCACTATCCCCAACACCTTCACTTATAATTATAAATGGCAGAATATCCTGACATATAACTTCAAAATAAAAGAGGATCACGATTTCACAATAACCGGAGTCACTGAATGGTCAAAAGACCAAAAAGAAAAAGCGACCGCCACTGCCAACAAATTTGATACGGATTCTTATCTATACCATAATTTAGGTGCTGCAACCGGTACACCCACAGTTTCTTCTTCTTATGTAGGTAGCCAAAAAATGTCCTATGTCGCCCGTATCAACTATAGCTATAAAGGACGTTACCTATTGACATTAAGCAGCCGCTGGGACGGTTCATCCATCTTGGCAGATGGAAACAAGTGGGATATGTTCCCCGCAGGAGCTATTGCCTGGCGCATCAGTGATGAACCCTTCATGCAGAATGTAAAAGCTGTTTCCAATCTGAAATTACGCGCCAGTTACGGTGTCACCGGTAATGCCGGTGCTTCAGAATACGCCACATTAGATTACAGCCGCACAGGCATTATCGGATTTCAAGATGTAGGAGTCCCTTATAGCGGTTATTCCCAATCCATCGCCAACAAGAGTCTGGGATGGGAAAAATCTTATATGACAGATCTGGGATTCGACTTGGGATTATTCAGTGACAGACTGAACGTGGCGTTCGACTGGTATCGGACAGACACCAAAGATATTTTATTCGAGAAAAACCTGCCCTATGCAACGGGAGGTTACGGCTCCTCTCCTTTCAAAATATGGTCTAATGTAGGCGAAACACGCAATACAGGTGTGGAATTAAGCATTACCAGCCGTAACTTTGTCGGACCTGAATTCCAATGGAGCACCACACTGGCATTCTCAACCAACAAAGAAGAAGTGATAAAAACAACCAGCGAAGGCCCGCTTCAGTTCGGAGACTACTACCTGATTCCCGGTGAGGCAATCAAGACTTATTACGGATACAAGTATGCCGGAATATGGGGTACAGCCGAAGCAGAAGAAGCAGCCAAATACAGTCAGAAACCCGGACAAGTCCATATTGCAGAAAATGGTACTCCCGATTACAAGCTGAATGCGGATGACTATTATGTTCTAGGAAGCGCCACACCGAAATGGTCGGGCAGTTTACTTAATAATTTTAATTATAAGAATTTCGACCTGAGCATTTTGTTGATTGCCCGGTGGGACTGGACAATCCCTTACGGTCTGACCGGATGGTATCGTACAGACGGTCTGACGCCTTCACCTACCGTATGTGACTACTGGACTCCTGAAAATCAAAGTGCCCGCTATCCCCGTCCGGATGCAAGTATTACAAACGGACAGGACCCGTATCAACAATGGGCTAACTATTTTGACGGTTCTTATCTGAAAGTAAAAACCATTTCACTGGGCTACACATTCCCCAAGAAATGGTTGAATGCTGTAAAAATTGACAGAATGCGTGTATACTTTACTGCAAACAATCCGTTTATTTTTACAAAATGTGACTATTTGAAAAACTACGACCCCGAAAAGGGAGGAAATGATGACGACGCACCGTTATCTAAACAATACGTATTTGGCGTTAATATCTCATTCTAAAAACTTATACAGATGAAAAAACATAAATTACTCTCTATATCAGCCGTAATCATGATGTTGTCTGCCTACGGTTGCAGCCTGGATGAATTTAATCCCTCCGGCATCTCCACAGAACAAGAATGGTCTACCCCGGCAGGCTATGAAAAGAAAGTGAACGACTGTTACTTTGACCTGGTCCGCATAGTTTATGGTCAGGCAGAAGACACCTATCTAATGGTTGCAGAAGGTGGAACAGACATTTGGCAAGATACGAATCCCGATGGTACCAACGGTAACTGGAGCAAACTACTCCGTTATGAAGATTACGGTGCTTCCAACGGTATGTTGAATGAAGGATATGCGGGTTTCTATGGTATATTGAGTGCATGTAATGCAGCTGTCCATTATGCCGACAAAGTGGAAGGTCTAAGCGAAACAAGAATCAACGAGTTGGTCAGCGAAGCAAGATTTATCCGTGCCCATGCCTTATATAATATTGTAGAGCAATGGGGAGGCAAATACCTGCCATTGGAGCCTATGAACAGTCCTATTTCCGTTCTTCCTTGCAGTTCGGTTAATGATTTTTATAAAGTAATTCTGGAAGATCTGGAATTCGCCATGAAAAATCTTCCTATCACACAGGAAGTAAAAGGACACGTGACACGTGCAGCCGCTTATCATTTATATGCCAAAGCCTGCCTCACTTTCTCCACCTATACAGACGGTCTGGGTAATACCACCGCCCTGACGGACAGCGAAAGCAAAACCTATTTGGAAAAAGCAAAGGCGGCGGCAGATTACCTGATTCAGAACGCCGGTTCGTTGGGAGTCAAGCTTTATGATGATGTAGAAGCTGTTTTTGATGAGAACAACAATAAAAACAACGAAGAAGCACTTTTCATTGTCTGCCACTCTACCATTACGGCTTATAATCCTCGTGGAAACTATTTCAACCGTGTATGGAAACACTCCGAAGCATACAATAACAATACCTCAGGCATCTATCTTTCGGGCATGACACCCAGTTACGCTACGAACATCAACGGGTACGAAGTTCCCAAACTGGCAAAAGGTAACTGCTATATGGAACCCAGCAAGTATATGCTTGATTTATATGGAGAGAAAGACGGCCGCTATAAAGCCTTCTTCAAAGACACTTATTATGTGAATAACGCTACGAACAGTACCAAGAACGGATATACGTGGAACGAGGCCGATGCACAAAGATACGGTCTATCCACCAGCAGGGTCGGCAATTCTGCCTATGATATCACTTTAGGAGATACGGCTGTCTATTTATCTCGTAAGACCTATACACAAGCCGAAAGAAACGCTTGCCGCTATGCCATTTTCAACTTGGAAGACAACTATGCCGACACAAAAAGTCCTCTGAAGTTTTTCCCAAGTCTGAAGAAAGCAGATTGTCCTAGCCTATATGCCGGTTCAAATGCCTCCAAACCTTATTCCTCAGCAGACTGTATTGTCTACCGTTTAGGAGAAACCTACCTGATATCAGCCGAAATTGACTGGAGATTAGGCAACAACCAAAGTGCTGCCGAAAGACTGAACACACTTCGGAACCGTGCCTGTAAAGGACATGACCATAGTATGGATATCACAGCTTCGGAAGTTACCCAGGATTTCTTGCTGGACGAGTATGCACGCGAAATGATTGGTGAATGGAACCGCTGGATGACCTTGAAGAGATTCCGTGCTTTCGAAAGCCGTATCACAAAAGCTAATCCGCAAATCACAAAATTCGATAAGAACATTCACTATTTGCGCCCCATTCCCACAGCCGAATTATTGTTGATTGATAACGCTAATGAATATCAGAATCCGGGATATTAACCGGTATGACAAATATAAAAAATAAAAAGACAGCTTGGATAGAATTCACTATCCAAGCTGCTTTTTTAAGAGAGATACTTCACTCACTGAACCATCCCCCTTCTGACCTTAAATTATTCACAAAAGGGCTACCGCAAATAAGTAAACAATAATTATCAGCCCTCTTTCTTTTTGAACGAACCTATGTTACTTAAAATTCAAATATTGCCGGTTTCCTGATACTCCATGCTGCTTTGCAGGACAGAAACGGAAGGAGAACGACATACGTTCAGCCGGAATCAAATAAGGCTGATGAGGATAAGCCCCCCAACTGGTATCACCACCCACTCCCATCTGTTTCAGGTCAATGTTCCATGTCACCATATCCTTGAACTGGATATCAGATAAATGACGCTGCGATTTACGAAGGCCCGGCTCATCTAAATCTTCTGTAGGGAACAGATAAGCACTGGTGCTGACATAAGGCTGTCCGACAACCATCAATCCCTGTCCGGCGGTATCTGTCAGGCTCATCCAACGGACTTCAGTCTTATTACCGTTTTCCTGCGGACGGTCATACGGGAAATACTGATCGGCCACACTTCCCTTGTACAGACCTACATAAGAAGAAGTATTCCGGTCTATATAATTCTCATGAGGACCACGTCCCAGCCATTCCATCTGACTAAACTGCTTGTTCAGTGTAATACTAACCCCCATCCGGGGCAATAAAGGCAATGTATCGTTACCCGGAATGAAAGTACAGTTCACATCCAAATACCCTTTTCCCGAAAAATGATAGGCAACGATAAAATCAGACTCTCCTACAGGCAACTTATAATGAGAAACAACCTCATAAGCTTCTTTACCCAACGCCTTTTGTTTCATGGACAACAGTTTTGCCTGACGCCCCGCATCACGCCACGGACGCAAGGTTTTATTCATGCCATTTCCCATATCATTATCCGTCACAGGACGCCAGAAATTAGGACGTAAAGCTTCTTTTATCAGCTCCGTACTTCCCTCTTTATAAGAAGTCAAGGCACCGGTTTCCTTATCAAAACCTACGCTCAGATTACCGGCTGTAAGTGTCAACAACGAAGCCGCATCATCTGCTACCACCGATGAAGACTGAACCTCAGCAACAAACGGCTGATAAAATGGAAGACTCACCTGGGCATCAGCCAGTTTTGTTCCGGCTTTCAGCAGACCATCCTCATTTTTCAAACTGGCATAGAAATTCAAGAAATACTCCACACCGGGTTTTACCTGTATGGCTGGAAAAGAAGTCTTGAACTTACCCGTCTGCTGAGGAGCCAGGGATACATTATCAATAGTTCCGGTAGCCAGAAGTTCACCATTCCCCTCCAGCTTCCAAGTAAAATTGAAATCACTTAAATCCGTAAAGAAGTACTTGTTACGTAACTCTACCCATCCCTCATGATAATCCAATAAAGAGAATGCTATATTTTGATATACTTTTTTCACTTCATGGATATGCGGCTTCAAGGTACGGTCGGCGGCAATCAGACCGTTCATACAGAAATTGGCAGAACTTGGAGTACCTTTCGGAGCCAGGTCACCTCCGTATGCCCAATAGAATTTTCCATCCGGCGTCTTTGCATACAAGCCCTGATCTACCCAGTCCCAGATATGTCCGCCCTGTAAAGAGGGATATTTCTCTATCACATCCCAATAATCCTGAAGATTTCCTTCACTGTTGCCCATAGCATGGGCATATTCACATAGAATCAGCGGTTTGGTCGGAAGATAGAGAGAATGATTGATCAATACATCTATCTTTTTATACATTGGACAGAAAATATCGGTATAAGGTCCCTTTATTCCGTCTTCCGAATGCACGGGACGCTGTGAACGGTCATTGGCATGTACCCATTTATAGGTAGCCGCGAAGTTACATCCCTCACCGGTTTCATTACCCAATGACCAGATAATGACACAAGGATGGTTTTTGTCACGCTCGAACATACGTTCCGTGCGGTCTATGAAAGCTTTCTCCCATTCGGGCTGGTTAGCTAGGCATTGATCGGGCTTATATCCCATGCCATGGCTCTCGATATTGGCCTCATCAACCACATACATACCATAAATATCACATAATTCATACCAGCGGGGATCGTTGGGATAATGAGAGGTTCGTACACTGTTGATATTATTCTCTTTCATCAATTGAATATCACGCAGCATGGATGCCTCATCTACCACATGACCGTTATAAGGATCGTGTTCGTGTCGGTTTACTCCTTTTATATAGACCGGCTTGCCATTTACCAGCAGTTGAGCATGTTTGATTTCGGATTTACGGAAACCTATGTATTGGGAAATATATTGTTCCGGTTTGCCATTTACACGCAAAGCAATCAGCAATCTATACAGATTCGGTTTCTCCGCACTCCATAACAAAGGTTCTCTCACTTCCTTTTTAAAATGAAGTTCCCGATCGGCAGCATTCCAACGCTTACGCTCATTGTAGATACTTTTGCCTGCTTTGTCCAACAGGCTTACTTCCACTTCAGCCCCTTTTATTTTACCTTCTCCTGCTTTGCCCAACTCTACAAAAAGATGAAAGTCAGCATTCTTGTATTCCCCGTCAAGATCGGTCACCACTTCATAGTCGCGCACATGAGTTTCAGACCGGGCATACACATAGACATCACGCTGTATGCCGGCAAAACGCCAGTAATCCTGATCTTCCAGATAGTATCCGTCACTGAACTTGAAAACCTGTACGGCTATTTCATTCTCCCCTTGTTTTACATACGGCGTAATATCAAACTCCGAAGGTGTTTTGGAATCCTGAGAGTAACCTACTTTTTCACCATTCACCCACACATAAAAAGCAGAAGCCACTCCTCCGAAATAAAGAATAATCTGGCGTTTATTCCAATGAGCAGGAATAGTAAAAGTACGTCTATAAGAGCCAACCGGGCTGTTTTCCACTGCAATCAATGGTGGATTCTTCTTTATACCATACCCACTGCCTACATAAAAAGGATAGCCGAACCCTTGAAGCTCCCAATTGGAAGGAACTTTAATATCATCCCAACCTGAAACATCATATCCTTTTTGGAAGAAGTCCATCGGTCGTTCATCCGAACGGGGTACAAAATGAAATTTCCATGTTCCGTTCAAGGATTGGAAGTAAGGAGATTGTGATTTATCACCCTGCAATGCCAATTCTTTAGTGGGGTATCCCATAAAATTAGCCGCCGAAGGCAGACGATTGATATGAAGCACATTAAAATTTTCCCAATCATTATCCGAACGGGGGTATTTGTTTTTACGCACTTCTACATTGTCTGTGCTCGTTTCGTTAGCGCTCCTGTTTACCGGAGCACCGTCATATTGGGATTGTGCCATACCTGCCAACGACAAAGATATGGCAATCCCTGTCAATATAGAACGAATTTTCATCATAAATATATCTTTTAATAAATTCGGAGTATCCGCATACTGATTTTTACTTCCACTATCATTGATCCAACAACAATCGCAAAATCAAAGCAGAAGACCAACCAAAGTTGGGTGCATTCAACACTTCACCTGTCAGTGGATTGTAGTTTTCATGAATCGGTCCGTCGGTCATCAGTCCTTGAGCATGTGCCATGAACTTGCGAGTCAGCAAGTCGGCTTCCTCCACATATCCGTAGCGCTTCAATCCGGTTATACCAAAATATACCTGGTTAAACCAAACCGGACCACGCCAATAACCGAAAGTAGGACGCAATGCAGGATGACTTACATCAAGAGTACCTAGCGGCAGGTAAGAGTTGAAATGTTTTTCATCCATCATGATGTTCTTCACACTCTCGGCTTGTTCCGGGGTAGCAATACCTGCCCACAAAGGCAACCACCCCTCAGCCCCCATCACCTTGACAGGTGTACGGTCATTCAAACGAATATCATAAAAGAAACCACTCTCGCTGTCATACATTTTAGTCTGTACATACAGCTTGATTACCTCAGCCTCCTTAGCCAACTGTTCAGAAAGCTCCTGCTTTCCCAAGATAGAAGCCATTTCCGAAAGTGTCAGTTTATCTACATAAAGGAAGGAATTCAAACAAATATTCTCCTGATCCATCGACCAAGCTTTCTCCATCTCATTCTTTAGCATCCGGGTGTCATCAAAACGCACACCGTTATCCATGCCGCTCTCCCAAGCCGCCGCAATCAGTGTACCATCAGTAGAACCATATTCGCAAATGCCATTGTGATCGTGGTCACGCTCAGCATACCACCATTGATGGAACTTATACAATTTATCAAATATTTCGTCCAAGAACGCTTTGTCTCCTGTAACCTTATAGACATTCATGGCTCCCCATGATGCTACAGGAGGTTTGGAGTCGCGCCAATTGTTACGTGCCTTATTATAACCGATAAAATCAGGAACCATACCATTCTCTGCCTGATAATCGAACAAAGAAAGCATTTCACTCTTGGCCCCTTCGGGATTATAGTACACATTACCCGATGCAATTTGCCAAGCATCCCACGACCAACATCCACCGATGAATCCTGTATAGGAAGGGAAACTACAACCATGGAAGATATCACCGGCAGGAGTACGCCAATTGGAGTTCAACGTCATCAATGCTTTCACAGCAATGTTCCTGTAAGCGTTTTCTTTCATATAAGGACTGTCGGCAGACAGTATCCGTTGAAGCCCCTGATTCCAACGCTGCGCATTCTCGGCAAAACATTGATCAAAAGGTATGGATTTTATTGCAACATACTCCTTATCTGCCTCTTCGCCTTTCAAGGTCAGTGTCTGGCTGTATTCCGAAGTATAACTTTTGCCGGATTGCAGCAAATAGTCACTCTTCTCAACAACTTGCAAACTGTCGTTCCCCACAGTCATCACTTCATCGGCTGTATGGAAAAGCACGGTAGCCGTCACCTCGTCTACCGGCGGTTCGTTACGCAGTGTGATAATCTGGCGATTGGTTCCCCAACGGCGACCGTAGAACGGATAATGGAACCGAACGCCCTTATCCACCTTAGTGGCAGTAGTATTCTCTTCAAAAACACCGCCACTCCAAGTCAGTGACACATTCAAAGGTGTGTCACTAAGATTTGTAATAACAGAACGTACAAAAGCAGTGCGTGAAGTGGCAAAACACAACTCAGTAGTGAATTCCAACCGCGCATCTTTAAAATGTTGTACCAACTTTCCAGGTAGATACTTGGCTGTCTGCATATTACGAACCAAGTCGTACTTTTCACCATTAACCACCAACGTAGGCTGTGCCAACGTTTGGGCAATCCATCCTCTTCCATGCATCGTCATAGGCCCGATGAAGGCACCCGCAAATGCCCTGCTTTGGTTTACTGGCAATGCATAGCCACTCCATGCACCCAGATCAGAGAACAAATTGAGATCCCCATCTACAGGTTGTTCCGGTACATTTTTCACATTCAACAAATTGGGAAAATCTTCCTGTGTCGTAAACAGGGACTTTTCCGGCTGTGTAGCGACCGGGGTACATGCCCCCAGCCAAAGAATGCTACACATTCCATATATAGGAAATAAATGTTTCATAAACGGTTCTTCCAAAATTATACAAACAAGATTACTTGCTATAGTTCGGATTCTGCTCCCAATCGGGATTCAACAGAAATTCACTATGAGGAATAGGAAACAACTGGTGCTTGGTATCTACATAATTCTCAACAAACGGTTTATTGTGAGCTTTCAGCGTTTCTTCTACAATACCCCAGCGAACCAAGTCATACCAGCGCGAACCTTCCAATGCCAGCTCGCAAGGACGTTCTTTGTCTTGCAGATGTTTCAAGACTTCGGCTTTACTCATGGTAAGCGGCAATGCCGGTACATTGACACGTGCACGAACCTTATTTATTATGTTAATGGCCTCTGTTGTTTCACCCTTGTCATTTAGACATTCTGCATAAAGCAACAATACATCGGCATAACGGATAACGGAAACATTAAAGAAACTATAGTCCCAATAATCACTCATACCCTCGGTATAAGTAACATATTTGTGCCAGAAGATTTCTCCTTCTTTGTGGTAATCCTTAAAGGATTTTCCATTCTTATAATAAAAGGGACGACACTCGGGATCGTCAAAAATAAGCGTATGAAGTGCACGGTCGCTAGACTTACCGTCTATAGTCTTATCAGCCAATAACGTCTGACACATCCAGTCCGTAGGATAAGCTTCTTCATATGCATCCAGCCCAGCCATAGGTCCCAAATGAACGGTAAACAAGTTATATTCATACTGTCCGCCTGAACGGTCTCCGGTAAACTGAATCTCAAAAAGAGACTCTTTATTGTTCTTGTGCATACCGTCAAAATTATCAGCCCAATTCTCCATCAAGCCAAAAAGACTTCCTTCTTTATCAATGATTTTCTTGAACTCAACTTCGGCTTTACCCAATTCTTTGCGGAACATATAGAACTTACCCAAAAGGGCTGCTGCCGTATAACGCGTGACACGTCCTTTTTCACTTTCCTCATAACTTTCGGGAAGGTCGCTCTGTACTTCTTTCAGTTCAGTCTCAATCAGACTTACCAGTTCTCCCGGATTGGCTTGTGGCGGATAGAACTCTTCATCCGTACCTGCCAATGCCTCCTTATAAATAGGAACTCTCTCGCCAAAATTCACATACAAACGATAATAAAAGTAAGCACGCAAAAAACGGGCTTCGGCTATAGACTGCTTCTTCAAGGCATTGAGTGATTCCGAGTCACCAGGTACAGTGGGAATGTTGGTCAAACATTGATTGGCATAATTAATACCTTTATACAAATTAGTCCACTCCGTCTTGACTACGGAGTTAGTGGGTTCCACATTGAATGATGAAATATTCATCCAACTCGTCACATCATCTCTGTGGGTAATCTCATCACTTCTGTATCCGTCTATTACTATGTAGCGTTCAAACGGTATCGCCCAAGATGCATTCGGCTGCAACGCTCCGTATACACTAGTCAATCCTTTCATAATATCCCCTTCACTTTTCCAGAAAATACCAGGTGATAAAGCATTGGGATTAGAGTCTTCATCCAAGAAATCTGTGCAAGAGGAAAAAGACATTCCGCTCAGAAGAGCTGCATATAATAATATGTTTTTGAATTTCATAATCTTCGTATTAAATTTAATTAGAAACCGAATTTAAGACCCATCATAAAGTCACGACTCAAAGGAATGGCTGCATAGTCATATCCCATCTGTCCGACTGAAGAACCGGTTGAAGGATCATATCCTTTGTAGTTGGTAATAGTGAACAAACGGGTAGCGCCTACATAAATACGCAGGTTACTCAAGCCCATTTTCTTACAATATTTAACCGGCAGATTATAACCTATCTGCAAGTTATTCAGACGCAGATAGTCACCATTCTCCACAAAACGGGTGGAAGTACGAGAGTTCTTATTAGGGTCACCAGACACGGCACGTGGAATATCAGTATCAGGATTTTCAGGTGTCCAAGCATTCAAGGCATTCTTACCATAGTTGAACACATGGTCCATACGCTCCAACTGATATTTAGTATAGTTATAACGCTTAGCACCAAAGTCACCGTAGAAATTGGCTACCAAATCAAAGTCTTTATAAGCCAAGTTAATGTTGAATCCCAATGACACCTTCGGTGTACCACTACCCACTTTCACGCGGTCGTTTGTATCAAGCATACCATCTCCATTCTGATCTATGAAACGGATATCACCCGGCTTAGCCACAGGCTGCAGAGGCTGCCAGTTGCCGTTTTGATCCTTATAGCCATGAGCTGTGTTCCATTCGTCCACTTCTGCTTGATTTTGGAAGATTCCGGCAGTTTGATATACCCAGAATTCACCGATTTCACCACCTACATAAGTACGCAAAGCACCGTATTCATAGAGATAGTCAGGATTGGCCATAGATTTCAACACACTTTTATAATGAGATAAATTCAAATCCAAATCATACTTCAATCCTCCGGCTTTGCCATGATAAATGGCTTGCATTTCAAAACCGGTTGTGCGCAACTTACCATCGTTCACCAAGATAGAAGAATTATAGCCGGTAGCTAAACTGATGTTACGGCTAGAAAGCATATCCCTGGTGTTCTTAATATAAGCTTCCGCAGAAAGCTCCAGTTTATTGTTCCATAAACTAATGTCTACACCGATATTCTTATACACCGTCGTTTCCCACTTGATGTTACTGGATGGAAAAGCTGTAATGGCATATCCCATGGAAGTTTCACGACCATCAAAAGGATAGTTCAATGCATGGGTATTGTAGCTCAAAGTAGGAATATATCGATAAAGACCTATGTTCTGATTACCCAAAGCACCGTAGCTCAAACGGAGTTTAAACATGGAAACAGTTTCTTTCAAATTTTCCCAAAATGGTTCATTAGCAATGTTCCAACCCAATGATACAGAAGGGAAGAACCCCCACTTGTTACCTTTAGCAAAACGTGAAGAGCCATCATAACGGAAAGAAGCCATAATCATATAACGCATCATGTAGTTGTAGTTCACACGGCCAAAGAGAGAACGGAGGGCACTGCGGGTCTTGGTACCACCTACAGAATAGTTACTTTTAGCATGTCCCATCAAGCTCATACTGTTATTCTCAAAATCAGAACCGGAAGCACTAAGGTCTTCATACTTATTTTCTTCCTGAGAAAGTCCCAATAAAAGAGAAAGATTGTGTATTTCAGCAATGGTCTTGTCATAATTAGCTGTCAATTCCAACAAATCGTTGGTTGTCTGCGAACGTGATTCAGATAAACTAGCCATCGTGTTTCGTTTGGCCGCCCCAATCTCATAGGTAGGTGTAAAAAGACGAGATTTGCTAAAGTACATATTACGGCTGGCATTGAATTTCACGATAAGCCCTTTAATCGGCTCGTACTGCAAATAGCCGGAAGCTGCGATATAATCGGTAGAGCTTGTATTATCAATCAATTTATTAAAAGCAACCTGATTACCGGCATCAGACATACCCATACCAGAGATGGCACCACCATAACCACCATCGTTGTTCTCATCATAAAGGAACGCTAACGGCTCCATATTCGTCACCTGATAAATGGAAGAGAAACCCGAATTGGATTCCAAATCGGCCGACCAACGGCTATAGCTTACAGATTCACCCATTTTAAACTTACCACGGGTAACATCAGAGTTTAAACGGAAACCGAACTTTTCATCTCCGGTAGCAATAGTCACACCGTCCGTCTTACTATAGAAAGCAGAAAGAGACACATTGGAATTAGCACTACCTGCCGTATAACCAATGTTATATTTTTGTGTAAAACCACGTTGATAATACTCTTTCTGCCAATCAGTATCAGCAAACTGACTCGGGTTTCTCTCGTACTCGCTGATATATTTAGGCCAGCGGCTTTCATCCGTACCTGCATTTATTAATGCCATCTTACGTACTTTAATAAACTCAGCTGAATTACAAACTTCCAGACGCTTCGGCATGGCACTCAACCCCCAATAACCGGAAAAAGTAATCTTCGGAGCTGAATTCATCGTACCACGATGTGTTTCAATCAAAATAACACCAGCTGCCGAACGTGAACCATAGATAGCGGCAGTAGCAGCATCTTTCAATACGGAAATCGATTTAATATCTTCAGGATTAAGATAAGACATATTACCCGGAACACCATCGATAATCACTAGTGGACCGTTACTTTCACTGTTCTCGCCATCATCATCTTTCCAAGAAGTCACACCGCGTACCTGCAAAGTGGCAGAAGAACCGGCAGCACCACTGCCAAAGTTTACCGACAAACCCGGAGCCATACCTTGCAATGCCATCTCTGCATTTGCAGTAGGAATCTTAGACAGTTTATCACCCGATACTGATGTTACCGAACCTGAAACATCAGACTTTTTCTGTGTACCATAACCAATTACAACCACCTCATCCAATGTCTTGGTATCTTCTATTAATACAATTTTTATAGTAGACTGATTACCTATTTTCACGGTCTTTGTGGTATAACCTACATAAGAAACAATCAATTCAGTTCCCTTACCGATAGATAAAGTAAAACGACCATCCAAATCAGTAATCGTACCGTTTGTAGTACCTTTTTCCAATACACTGGCACCAATGATAGGTTCACCCTGCTCATCGGCTACAATACCGTTTATAGATTTCTGTTGTTTCACAGCTTCTACTTCGGGAGTTGCTTGCTTATATAATACAATATGACGATTTTCTATTTTATAATCGATACCTGATTTTGAAAATAACCGATCTAAAATTTGGTTAATCGTTTTATTTTCTACTTTAATGGATACTTTTCTATTGACATTGACTTGATTCAGATTATAGGTAAAATAGAAATTTCCTTTTTTCTCAATAGCATTAATCACGTCATGCACCGTAGTATTTTCCATGTCCAAAGACATCTTCACATTCTGTGAATAAGCGATGCCTGCCCAACACGGGACAGTTCCCAATAATAGAAAAAGAACAAAGAATTTCATAATTAACAATGTTTTTCGTAGCCATAGTGATTTTTGCTCACCCAATGGCGTGCATTTCATAATATTATCCATACATTTGTAATTGATTAGTTTGTAATAAATTATAAGGTTACTCATTAATCCGGGTCGAAAGATGGTGGTGCGTCTTCGACCCTTCATTTTTTGCAAAGGTTTTACTTCATAGGCATCCGTTGTTTTTCAAAGTTTCACATACTGTTATTTTTTATATAGGTATACCGTTTTCTTTTCAATTCTATAATCCACCCGTCTGGTTTCTTTCAACAATTCCATCGCCTGGGCTATGGTCAAGTCTTTCCTAAAATGGCAAGTGAAATATTCTTCAACCAGCGAACTATCCATAATCCTGATTTTCACATCATACCGACGTTCTATAACCTTTGCCATTTCTTTCAAAGTCTTATTGTCGAATCTCAGGTCACCAGTAGTCCAACTATCCACATTTGCCTGCGCCGAATTCCTTATTAACACCAAGCCATCACTAACGGTGTAATATACCTGGTCATTGGGCGACATTCTTTCCTTACTTCTGTCATCTAAGGTTGATACTTCTACCGAACCTTCTTTCAAAGTAATCCAACTCGGTTCATCCAAATAGGCTTTTGCATTAAATTTTGTACCCAACACCCTGATATTCAACATCGGCAATTTCACCGTAAACGGACATTTGGGATTATGTGCCACCTCAAAATAGCCCTCTCCTTCCAATGTGACCGTTCTATATTTTTCCGAGAACTTAGCCGGATAAGAAAAACGGCTCTCAGCGTTCAGCCAGACTGTTGTCCCGTCACTCAGCAATAAAGAAACCCGTTGGCCTTTCGGAACCACTACCGTATTGTATGCTTCCGGTTCCTCTTTCGTGATATAGAACAAGTTTGTCGCAAAAAGACAAACAGCAACCAACACAGCCGCATACTTCCACCATTCCCTGACGGTAAATCTCTGTATCGGTTTCTCTCTTTTCTCTATCTGCCCACTCAAGCCAAGTTGTCTGCTCAGTTGCCGATAAGCTTCATCCATACGTCCTTTATCCGAAAAACGCATTTCAGCTTTCAGTCCCCAGATTTGCTCCAGCTCAAATAAACGCTGACGGTTATCTTTCTCTTTCAACCACTCTAAAATCTCTTTTTCTTCGGTTGCAGTACAATGCTTATTGATATATCGAATTAAAATTTCGTCCTTCATTTACTTTCTTTATTGTCTTTCATTATTAAGACAATTAACCTAGAAGGAACTACGGGGTTAAAAAGAAAAAAAAATGCTTTTTTTGCATTTTATTTTTTACAGACTCCAGAAAAAGCCTGCATGAAGGTATTAACGAAGCAAAAACAACAGACAGAACAATACCTCCTTCAAATCCTCTCTCAAGAATTTTGTGGCTTTCTGTACATGTTCTTCCACCGTACGGGATGAAATATGCATAGCCTCCGCTATCTCTTTATAAGTCATCTCTTTAAAGTAAGACAATTCGAAAGCCTGACGACATTTAGGAGGTAATTTAGAGATGGAAGCTTTCAACAATTTCCGGATATCACGCTCAACCACCTCATTCCACAATTCGTTGGCGTCCGATCCTGCCAGCTGAAAGGCCATGCGTTCTTCCGCCAGACGTACCTCCTCCTCATGCCCCAGCACAACAGCTTGGTGCTTCAGATAATTCAGGCAATTATTCTGTGTGCATTTATAAAGGAAAGAATGAATGGCATTGGGTATCAAAGCGGACTTCTGCTCCCAATACATGACAAAGACACTTTGTACAATATCTTCGGCAATATGTTCAGGCACAAAACGGCAAGCTACAGACATCAGACGAGGATAGAAAAGATTAAAAAGAAGACGAAACTCCGTCTCGTCTCCTTTTTGTACTTTATTTATATCTATAGAAATTGTTTGCATCTCCACATCCAATCCAAAGTTAACAGATACAAAGCTAATTTATTTTTCCAACTCCTGCAAACTTTCCATTTTCTTTGTTTCCAGGAACTCATAGATACCACAAAGATGTTCTTTTACCTTTTTATTCCCAAATTCATACACTTTCGTCACTAATCCGTCCAAAAAGTCACGATCATGAGATACAACAATCAATGTACCGTCAAAGTCCATCAAAGCTTGTTTCAGGATATCTTTGGTTTTCATATCCAAGTGATTGGTAGGCTCATCTAAAATCAACAGATTCACCGGTTCTAACAATAGTTTGATCATGGCAAGACGAGTACGTTCTCCACCACTGAGCACTTTCACCTTCTTCATGGAAGCTTCGGGGCCGCCAAACATAAATGCACCCAGCAAGTCTCGTATTTTATTACGGATCTCCCCTTTCGCCACATCATCTATCGTTTGAAAGACCGTGAGGTTCTCGTCCAACAAAGAGGCTTGATTCTGAGCAAAATAACCAATCTGCACATTGTGTCCCAGCGTCAAAGTCCCTTCATGCTCTATCTCACGCATGATACATTTTACCAAAGTAGACTTACCTTCACCATTCTTACCCACAAATGCCACCTTATCCCCTCTCTCGATGGTCAATGAGGCATTCTTGAAAACCACATGATCACCATAGGTCTTTCCTACCCCGTCCATAATGACCGGGTAATTTCCACTTCGCGGAGAAGGCGGGAATTTCAACCGCAATGCTGAGGTATCTTCTTCGTCCACCTCAACCAATTCTAATTTCTCAAGCATCTTCACACGGCTCTGCACTTGCAAAGTTTTGCTATAAGTTCCTTTGAACCGTTCTATGAAATCCTTGGTTTCCTGTATCATCTTCTGCTGCTCCTCATATTGCTTCATCTGTTGCTCGCGACGTTCTTTACGCAATATCAGATATTGGGAGTAATTCACTTTATAATCATAGATACGTCCCATCGTTACTTCAATGGTACGGGTCGTGATATTATCTACAAATTTACGGTCGTGGCTGATGACAATTACCGCTTTGGCACTATTGACCAAGAAATCCTCCAACCACTGGATGGATTCAATATCAAGATGGTTGGTGGGCTCATCCAACAATAATACATCCGGATTCTGGAGCAATAATTTAGCTAACTCAATACGCATACGCCAGCCACCGCTGAAATCACTGGTAGGGCGATTGAAGTCCTCACGCATAAAACCAAGTCCCAGCAAAGCCTTTTCCACATCTTCTTCAAAATGGGTAAGATCAATGGAATAAAACTTCTCACTCATGGCAGAAACCTTCTCGATTAACTCCATATATGAATCACTTTCATAATCGGTACGTGTTTCAAGTTCCTTATTTATGGCTTCTATTTCTGCCTCCATAGCATGAAGATGCGCGAATGCCTGAGAAGCTTCCTCGAATACAGTACGCCCATCCTCTGTCATCAGATGCTGGGGAAGATAAGCTATCACACAATCCTTAGGAGCCGACACCTTTCCACGACTAGGTTGCCGCACACCAGCCAAGATCTTTAATAAGGTAGACTTGCCCGCACCATTTTTCCCCATCAAGGCAATACGGTCTTTCTCATTTATCTGAAAAGATATGTCACTAAACAAGGTGGTACCGCCAAACTCAACGGTCAATCCATCTACTGAAATCATATTTATTCTTTTAATCAGCAAGAGGGTGCGTCAAAAAAATGATTCAAGCTACCATTTTTTTGACAC
>ENA-UOJN01001173-UOJN01001173.1-human-gut-metagenome-genome-assembly--contig:-C125IIP-NODE-1173-length-19562-cov-23.155073_pt1 | contig 19562 bp, 16 predicted proteins | sample MGYA00242350_ERZ723897 | MGnify/ENA metagenome assembly ERZ723897 | reverse complement strand
GCCTGAAAGGAACGAGCACGCCCAACGAAACGGGCAGGAACGCAACAGAGGCGGAGGACAGCGGAAGACAGCGCCGAAACGAAATAAATAAGAGGGAGAAGTCCGCGGACTTCTCCCTCATACCCCGTAAACCGGCGGCCCGAATCGGAGCGAAACAGACCGGCCCGGCGAATACGGCTTATTTGTTCTCCTGCTGCCAGATCAGGGCCGAAGCGCCGAGAATGGCGGCGTTCTTGCCCTGAATACCGCTCGGAAGCAGTTTCACCTTGTTCTTGAATACGAAAAGCATGTTCTCTTCCATGTACCACTGCGTGGGTTCGAAGATCAGCTTGCCCGCCTTCGACAGACCTCCGAAGAGGAAAATCGCTTCGGGAGAGGTGACCGTCACCACGTCGGCCAATGCACGGCCCAGCAGCTCGCCCGTATAGCGGAAAGCCTCCAGCGCCACCGGGTCGCCCTGCTCCGCCGCAGCCGAAATCATCGACGCATCGAAGTCCGCGAAGGCAATGTCGCGCAGTTTGCTGGGCGCCGTCATCGTCGCCATCAGCTCGAAAGCCGTGCGCTTGATGCCCGTCGCCGAAACATAGGTCTCCAGACAGCCCCTGCGCCCGCAGCCGCACTCGCGGCCGTTGCGCTCGACGATGATATGACCGAACTCGCCGGCAAAACCGTCGTGTCCGTAGATCATCTCGCCGTTGGAGACGAAGCCCGAACCGAGTCCCGTGCCGAGCGTAATCATCACGAAGTCGCGCATACCTTTGGCGTTGCCGTAAATCATCTCGCCGATCGTCGCGGCATTGGCGTCGTTGGTCACCAGCACCTTCACGCCGCCGAAACATCTGCCGATATCGTCGGCCAGCGGAAAGAGACGGCGGCTCTCGTCGGGATTGGGGTCGCCCTCGCGGAATTTCCAGAGGTTGGCGGGATTCTCGACCGTACCCTTGTGGAAATTGGCGTTGGGGGCGCCGATGCCGATGCCCGTCAGCTCGTATTCGAACGAAAGACTGTCGGCCAGCGCGTGCATCGCCTGACACAAATCTTCGACGTAAGCCGGATAATCGTCTACATGAGGATATTTCTTGGTCGAAATGACCGATTCGGCATAGAGGTCGCCGTTCTCATCGACAAGGCCGAAGGCGGTGTTGATGCCGCCGATATCCACGCCGATCGCGAGTTTTTTCATAATATGTCCGGTTTAAAAAAGTTAGCAATTATCAGGTCAAAGTTAATCCAAAATTCGGCTACTCCAAACTTTTTTCCTACTTTTGGGACAGATTCCGCTCCAAAATGTAGTACTACAATGATGCAAACGAACGAGCAACTGCTCTTGGCAATCGAAAATTATCTGGCCCAGACCGAGTTCCCGGCCGAACCCGAACGTCTCTACGCACCGATCGGCTATTCGCTGGCGGGCGGCGGCAAACGCCTGCGCCCGATGCTGCTGATGCTCGCACACGGCATTTTCACCGACCGGTTTCAGGCCGCCCTGCCGGCTGCGGCCGCCGTCGAGGTGTTCCACAACTTCACGCTGCTGCACGACGACATCATGGACAACGCCGCCGTGCGCCGGGGCAAGCCCTCGGTCCATGCCAAATGGGGGCAGAACGTGGCCATCCTCTCGGGCGACGCCATGATGATCTACGCCTACCGTCTGTTGAGCAGCGTCCCGGCCAACCTGCTGCCGCAGGTGCTCTCGACCTTCAACACCATGGCGCTCGAGGTGTGCGAAGGACAGCAGTACGACATGGATTTCGAACAGAAACCCAAGGTCTCGGTGGTCGAATACATGCACATGATCGAGTTGAAGACCTCGGTGCTGCTGGCCGGATCGGTCGTGATCGGCGCGATGCTGGGCGGCGCTTCGGACGAGGACTGCCGCCGCCTGCGGCGCTTCGCCGTCGAGCTGGGGCTGGCGTTCCAGTTGCAGGACGACCTGCTGGACAGCTACGGCGACCAGCGGCTGGGCAAAGCCATCGGGGGCGACATCCTCGAAGGCAAGAAGACCTACCTGATGATCACGGCGATGAGCCATGCCGACGAGGCGACGCGCGAGATGCTGCGCACGGCCTACCGCGACCCGGCGCTCTCCGACGCCGAGAAGATCGGCAAGGTGAAGTCGATCTACGACCGGCTGGACGTGCCGCGCCTGACCGAGCAGCAGATCCAGCTGCGTTTCGAACGTGCGCTGTCGATCCTCGACACCCTTTCGGTGGCCCCTTCGCGGACACAGCGCATGCGCGACTACGCCATGAGCCTGATGGACCGGAAAAACTGAACGATGAAACGCTCCGACATTGAAATAATGGCTCCCGTCGGGAGTTACGAATCGCTCGCGGCCGCCATCCGGGCCGGGGCCGACGCCGTCTATTTCGGCGTCGGGAAACTCAACATGCGTTCGGCCTCGGCGGCCAACTTCACGCTCGACGACCTGGGACGGATCGTCGCCTCGGCCCGCAAGGCCGGGGTGAAGACCTACCTGACGGTCAACACGATCGTCTACGAAGACGAGATCGCCGACGTGCACGCCGTGATCGACCGCGCCAAAAAGGAGGGCGTCGACGCCGTGATCGCCTCGGACATGGCGGCGATCCTTTACGCCCGCCGGATCGGGCAGGAGGTGCACATCTCGACCCAGAGCAACATCTCGAACTCCGAGGCGGTGCGCTTCTACGCCCAGTGGGCCGACACGGTGGTGCTGGCGCGCGAACTGTCGCTGGAGCAGGTGGCGGCGATCCGCCGCCGGATCGTCGAGGACGACATCCGCGGCCCGCGGGGCGAACTGGTCGAGATCGAGATGTTCGCCCACGGCGCGCTGTGCATGTCCGTCTCGGGCAAATGCTACCTTTCGCTCTACGAAACCAACTGCTCGGCCAACCGCGGCGCCTGCCGCCAGCTGTGCCGCCGCAAATACACCGTCACGGACACCGAGACCGGTGCGGCGCTGGACATCGACGGGCGCTACGTCCTCTCGCCCAAAGACCTCTGCACGGTCGATTTCCTCGACCGGTTCATCGGCTCGGGTGTGCGGGTGCTGAAGATCGAAGGGCGTGCACGCGGCGCGGAATACGTCAAGCGCGTGGTGGAATGCTACGACGAAGCGCTGCGCGCGATCGAAGCCGGCACCTACACCCCCGCCCTGGCCGCCGGGCTGAAGGAGCGGCTCGCCACGGTCTTCAACCGCGGATTCTGGGAAGGCTACTACGCCGGGCGCCCCGTGGCCGAACACAGCCAACATTACGGCTCGGCCGCCACGCGGCGCAAGGTCTATGTAGGCAAGGTAACGAACTTCTACAAAAGAATATCGGTGGCCGAGGTACTGGTCGAAGCCGCACCGCTGTCCGTGGGCGAGGATATTTTCTTCATGGGTGCCACTACCGGCATCGCCGAACAGACGCTCGCCGAGCTGCACGACACCGACGGCACCCCGGCGCAATCCGTGGCACAGGGCACCCTCTGCGCCGTGCACACCGACACCCCGATCCACCGCGGCGACCAGCTCTACAAATTCGTCGACGCGGAATAGACCCGGCTGTCAGGACAATATTCATTACAAGAAACGCCTCCGGGCGTTTTTTTGTTACGGTTTCCCTGCGATCAGACAGATGAAAAGCTGCTTATCATAAAATTTTTATCGAAAAACAATAAATTTTATTTGTTTTTCAAAATTTCTTTTGTAAGTTTGCAGTGTCGCAATTAAAAAAGACATCCTATGGAGATCGAAAAAATCATCCGCATGCTGGCCGTATTCATCGTCGTGGCCGCCTTCGCGCTCTCGGTAGCCGCCCGGCTTCTGTTCCCCGAAGTTTCGCACCTGTCCGACACGCCGCTGCTGATACTGCTGATCCTCTCGGTCTGCGCCATCTGGCGCGACGCCCTGCGCTCCGAAAAGCAAAACGAAAACACAAACGAATAATCCCATGAAAAAACTCCTTCTGTTCGCCGCAGCGGCGGCCGTTCTCGCCTCCTGCGCACCCAAGACGGCCCCTGAGCTGCCGATGGAAACCTTCTTCCGCAATTCGGAGAAGACCGGTTACCAGATATCGCCCGACGGCCGCTATTTCTCCTACATGGCGCCTTACGAAAGCCGCCGCAACATCTTCGTACAGCCCGTGGACGGCAAGCAGGCGGTGCGCATCACCTCGGAGACCGAGCGCGATCTGGCCGGATACTTCTGGGCCGGCGACAACCGCATCCTCTACCTGAAGGACACGGGCGGCGACGAGAACTACCAGCTTTACGGCGTGAACATCGACGGCAGCGACCCGAAGGCCTACACCGCCATTCCGGGCGTCCGCACGCAGATCATTGACCCGCTGGAAGAGATCGACTCGCTGATAATCATCGGCACCAACCAGCGCAATCCGATGATCTTCGACCCCTACCGGCTGAACCTCAACACGGGCGAGATGACGATGCTGTGCGAGAATCCCGGCGACATTCAGGGCTGGCAGACCGACCACAACGGCCGCCTGCGCGTGGCTTACGCCATCGTGGACGGCGTCAATTCGCAGATCCGCTACCGCGAAACCGAAGCCGAGCCTTTCCGCCCCGTGCTGACGACCAACTTCAAGGAGAGCGTCTCGTTCGCCGCCTTCACCCCCGACAACAAGCAGGTCTACGCCGTCACCAACCTCGGACGCGACAAGGTCGCCCTCGTGCTGATGGACCCCGCGACGTGCGAGGAGATCGAACAGCTCTACGTAAACGACAAATACGACTTGGACAACATCTGGTACAGCGACGCGCAGAAGAAACTGCTCGGCGTCTCCTACACCGGCCACAAAGGCACCGCGCGCCACTTCTTCGACAAGGCGACGGGCGAGATGTTCGGCCGCATGGAGAAGCACCTGCGCGGCTATGCCATCGGCATCGCCGGCTCGAACAAAGCCGAGGACAAATACATCGTCTATGCAGGCGGCGACCGCACGATGGGCACCTATTACCTCTACGACGTCGAGGCTGACACGATGACCAAGCTGGCCGACCTCGCGCCGTGGATCGAAGAGGAGCAGATGGCCGAGATGATCCCTATCAACTACACTTCGCGCGACGGTCTGGAGATCGAGGGTTACCTGACGCTGCCCGTGGGCAAGACCGTGCACAACGCCAAGAACCTGCCCGTGGTCGTGAATCCCCACGGCGGACCTTGGGCCCGCGACTACTGGGGCTTCAACCCCGAAGCGCAGTTCCTCGCCAACCGCGGCTATGCCGTGCTGCAGATGAACTTCCGCGGTTCGACGGGCTTCGGACGCAAGTTCACCGAAATCGCCTACGGCAAGTGGGGCCAGACCATGCAGGACGACATCACGGACGGCGTGAACTGGCTGATCGGCAAAGGCATCGCCGATCCCGCGAAGATCGCCATCTACGGCGGCAGTTACGGCGGCTACGCCACGCTGCAGGGCATCGTGAAGGATCCAGACCTCTACGCCTGCGCCATCGACTACGTGGGCGTGTCGAACCTCTTCTCGTTCCTCGAAACCATTCCGCCCTACTGGAAACCGATGCTCGACATGATGTACGAGATGGTCGGCAACCCCGAAAAGGACGCCGAGATGCTGCGCGAGAATTCGCCGGCCCTCAACGCCGAGCGCATCAAGACCCCGCTGCTGGTGGTGCAGGGCGCCAACGATCCCCGCGTGAACATCAACGAGAGCAACCAGATGGTCGAAGCGCTGCGCAGCCGCGGCGTGCATGTGGACTACATGGTCAAGGACAACGAAGGCCACGGCTTCCACAACGAGGAGAACCGTTTCGACTTCTACCGCGCGATGGAGAAGTTCCTCGCCAAATACCTCAAGGGCGTCGAACCGCAGGGCGGGATCGTGCCGGAGAGCGACCGCAGATAAACCGGAATCACAACCAGCCACAAGCATACTACCATACCGTTTTTTAAAGTAAAAAGTTCAAATTCATAGTTGTGAGAGGGAGGCCCGGAAATTTCCGGGTCTCCGTTTTCATGCAAGCCCGGCACCCGTTTTGATTTGCGGACGGCATGTATTACCTTTGCACTCCGTGAGCACCATTCCCTACATAGCGCCGCCTGCGGACGGATTGCCGATGCCCCGCCGCTTGTGGGCCATTCTGGCCGTGGCGTTCGGCGTCGGACTGTCGGTGCTTGACAGCGCCATCGCCAACGTCGCCCTGCCGACCATCGGGCAGGAGCTGGGGATTTCGTCCGCCGACTCGATCTGGATCGTCAACGCCTACCAGCTGGCCATCATGGTCTCGCTGCTGTCGTTCTCGGCGCTGGGCGAGCTGGTCGGCTACCGCAAGGTCTACATCGGCGGGCTGATGCTCTTCACGGTGGCTTCGGTGGGCTGCGCACTCTCCTCGTCGCTCGCCACGCTGGTGCTGGCGCGCGTCATGCAGGGCTTCGGCGCCGCGGCCGTCACGTCGGTCAACACCACGCTCATCCGCATCATCTACCCCAAGGCGCAGCTGGGCCGCGGGCTGGGTCTCAACGCCACGGTCGTCGCCGTGTCGTCGGTCGCAGGCCCGACCATCGCCGCAGGCATCCTTTCAATCGCCCACTGGCCGTGGCTCTTCGCCGTGAACATTCCCGTCGGGCTTGTCGCCCTGTCGCTGAGCCGCCGCTTCCTGCCCGACAACCCCGTGCGGGTCGGCACCCACCGCTTCGACTGGCGCGACGCCGTGATGAACGCACTCACGTTCGGGCTGCTGATGGCTTCGGTCGAGGGATTCTCGCACGGTCTCGATCCGCGCATCCTCTCGGCCGGCATCGCCGCACTGCTCGTCGTCGGCTTCTTCTTCATCCGCAGCCAGCTGCGCGAACCCTATCCGCTGCTGCCGTTCGACCTGCTGCGCATCCCGATCTTCTCGGTCTCGGTCTTAACGTCGATCTGCTCGTTTCTGGGACAGATGCTCGCCATGGTGGCCCTGCCCTTCTACCTGCAACACGAATTCGGCTACGACGAAGTAGCCACGGGACTGCTGATGACCGCATGGCCCGCCGTGATCATGGTCGTGGCCCCGATCGCCGGCATCCTCGTCGAGCGCGTCCACGCCGGATTTTTGGGCGGCACGGGACTTACGGCCATGGCCGCGGGACTGTTCCTGCTGGCCTTCCTGCCCGATGATCCGGCGCCTTTCGACATCGCATGGCGGCTGGTGCTCTGCGGCGCGGGATTCGGACTGTTCCAGTCGCCCAACAACAGCATCCTGATCGCCTCGGCCCCGCCCCAGCGCAGCGGAAGCGCCAGCGGCATGCTCGCCACGGCGCGTCTGGTCGGCCAAACCACGGGCGCCGCGCTGATGGCCCTCCTGTTCCACATCGTCCCCGAAAACAGTACCCATACGGCGCTCCTGCTCGCGGGAGGTTTCGCCCTGACGGGCGCCGTCGTCAGCATCACCCGCATCCGGCTGCCGCTGCCCGAAGGACTGACCCGGCGCAGAAAATAACCGGAGGCATCCCCGCCCGAAACCCCGAAGAACCGAAACAAACATCCCTCTACACCCCGAATACAGATCCGACATGAAATATCCGTTCCTGCTCGCCGCCCTCCTGCTCTGCTCTGCAAACCTCGCCGCCCGCCACCCCGATACGGACACCCTTCTACAGCCCGACACCCTTTCCCTCCGGCAATCCGACGCGCTCTCCGCCCAGAAATCCGACGCGCCTTTCGTCCGCCCGCCCTACCTGCGGCCGGGTGACACCATAGGCATCGTCACCCCGGCGCGCAAACTCAAGGAGAAGGCCGACACGGCCAAAGTCCGGGAACGCTTCGAAGAGTGGGGGCTGAAAGTGAAATTCGGAGCGCACTACGCCGACCGCGAACAGCCCTACTTCGCCGGGACCGACGCCCGGCGCGCCGCAGACCTGCAGGCCATGATCGACGATCCCGGCGTGAAAGCCGTCGTCAGCTATCAGGGCGGCTACGGATCGGTGCGCCTGCTCCCGCTGCTCGACCTCACGCCGCTGCGCGAACAGCCCAAATGGATCGTCGGCTTCAGCGACGTCACCATGCTCCACATGGCGCTGGGGCGGTTGGGCGTCGAAAGCCTTCACGCCACGATGCCGGGCAAGTTCCGCTTCGGCGCCGATGAAAAACCCGAAGCGATCGTCTCGGACGAATCGTTGCGCAGCGCGCTTTTCGGCCGCTGGACGCGCATCGACGCCGCCGCACACCCGCTCAACGTCTCCGGCACGGCCCGCGGACGGCTCGCGGGCGGCAACCTCTCGCTGCTCTGCTCGGCGATCGGCACGCCCGAACAGCCCGACTTCGACACCCCGACGGTGCTGTTCATCGAAGAGATCGGCGAACAGATGTACCGGCTCGACCGCATGATGCAGCAGCTGGAGCGGAGCGGAATACTGGCCAAATGCAAGGCCGTTCTCGTGGGGCATTTTACGGACATGCTGGGACAGAAGCACTTCGGCGTCTGGGACCCCTGCGACATCATCGCAGCCTATGTCCGTCCGCTGGGGATTCCGGTCGTCTTCGGCATCCCCGCAGGCCACGAAGACCCCAACGTCGCCCTCTACATGGGCCGCGAGGTCGCCGTCACGGTCAACGATGCGGGCGCAAGCGTCGAATTCTGACCGCAGGCCCGCCCCGCCGGACATTTACCCCCGTCCGCACCCTCCGCAGAAGCCTTTCCGCAAAAAATAGCCGCCGCAGGGCGCGGGCTTGTCATATTTTTACTATTTTTGTAAGAGGTGGAGAATGTGCCGCCGCACAAGCCCTGCGCCGACGGGCCGCAGGCGCCGCAAACGGAATGCAAATTAAAACGCCATACTATGTTTTCAGCTAAGACCTACGCTGCGCGCCGCAACATGCTGCGTACGAAGATCGGCTCAGGGATCATCCTGCTGCCGGGCAACTCCCTTTCGCCCAACAACTATCCGAACAACGCCTACTATTTCCGGCAGGATTCGTCGTTCCGCTACTACTTCGGGCTGAACACCCCGTCGCTGGCGGGCCTGATCGACGCCGACACGGGCGAAGAGGCGCTGTACGGCGACGATTTCACGGTCGAGGACATCATCTGGACCGGTCCGCAGCCCACGCTGCGCGAACTGGGCGCCGAAGTCGGCGTCACGGCGACGTTCCCCATGGCCGAACTTGAAAAGCGGCTCCGCAAAGCCGTTTCGCTGGGCCGCAAGATCCACTACCTGCCGCCCTACCGCGGCGAGACGAAGCTCCAGCTGTCGGCGCTGCTCGGCATCAAGCCCGAACTGCTGCACGACTACAAGTCGGTCGAACTGATGTTCGCCGTGGCCGAAATGCGCGAGAAGAAGAGCGCCGAGGAGGTCGAGGCGATGGAACGCGCGTTCCTGATAGGCTACCATATGCACACGCTGGCGATGCATATGTGCCACCCCGGTGTGATCGAGCGCGAGATTGCGGGCGCCATCGAGGGCATCGCCAAATCCAGCGGTTCGGGCCTGTCATTCCCCTCGATCGTCTCGCAGCACGGCGAGACGCTCCACAACCTCAACGCCGACGGCGTATTGGAGCAGGGGCGGCTGCTGTTGTGCGACGCAGGCTGCGAGACCGTGGACGGCTACTGCTCGGACCACACGCGCACCTACCCCGTCAGCGGCCGGTTCACGCAGAAGCAGAAGGAGATTTACAACGTCGTACTGGCGGCACACGACCATGTGGCGCGCATCGTCAAGCCGCATATGATGTACACCGAGATACACAACGCCGCCTACATGACGCTGGCCGAAGGGCTGGTGGCGCTGGGACTGCTCAAGGGCACGGCCGCCGACGCCGTGGCTTCGGGTGCCATGACGATGCTCATGCCCCACGGACTGGGACACGGGCTGGGCATGGACGTACACGACTGCGAGGCGATGGGCGAGCGGAGTTTCGACTTCTCGACGATCGCCGACCGCGCCGCCAAGTCGGGAACCTGCATCTACCGCGCGGCGTGGCGCATCGAACCGGGAACGGTGATGACCGACGAACCGGGACTCTACTTCATCCCGGCGCTGATCGACAAGTGCCGCGCCGAGGGTCTCTACAAGGGCATCGTCGATTACGACGCGCTGGAGGCGTACCGCGACTTCGGCGGCATCCGCATCGAGGACGACATTCTGGTCACCGAAGAGGGCAGCCGCATGCTGGGCGACAGGAAAATTCCGATCACGGTCGAGGAACTCGAAGCCGCAGTAGGCCGGTAACGTGAAGCGGATTTTCATTTTCCCCACCATCGAGGAGGCCAAGGCGTTCATCCTCACCCAGCCCCGCGATCCGGTCTTCGTGGCCGGAGTCGGCGCAGCGGAGATCGCGGCCGCGACGATCCGGGCCGTGAAAGCCCGCAAGCCCCAGCTGGTCGTGCTCGCAGGCATCGCGGGGGCGTACGACCGGAGCCTGCAGCGCGGCGAGGTGGTCGAAGTGGTCACCGAGCGGATCGCCGGGATTCCGGAACGTTACGCCCGCGAATACGAAACTTCGGGACCCGATCTGGGACTGCCCCTCGCGGCGGGCGTTACGGTAAACCGTTCGGGAGACGGCCTGCGGGAGACGGGCCGGGAGCAGGAGTTCCGGGAGCAGGAGTTCCGGGAGCAGGAGTTCCGGGAGCAGGAGCAGGAATTCCGGGAAACAGGGTTCGAGATTCCGGAGCCGGAAACGAAGTCCGGCGACGCAGTTTCGGCCCCGGCCGGACAGGCGCTGCAACCGGCCGGAGAGAGGGCGGACAGCCCGGAACAGACCTCGGACATGCAGTCCTCGATCGAAAAAACGAGCGGCACGGACGGGCAAAACGCGCTGCCTGTGATCGGCGACACGAATGACACGGACGGACAAGGCTCGCTGCCCGGAATCGACAGCACGGACGGGCAAAGCGCGCTGCCCGAAATCGAAAACATGGAGGGCGCGGCCTTTTTCGCCGTGTGCGAAGCGCTGGGCGTCGCCTGCTGCCAGATTCGCGCCGTGTCGAACTATGTCGGCGAACCCTTCGACCGATGGGCCGGAGGGCTGGCCGTCGAAAACCTTACCGCAACATTAACCCAAATATTCGGAAACGATGAATAAAAAATGGACACTTTGGGCGGGACTGATCCTGATACTGGTCGTCTTCATTCTGATCTGGCAGTTCGCCCCTGCCATCCAGCGCTGGCTGGCCAACGTATTTATCGACATCATCGTCCTCGCGCTGACCTTCGCGGCGGGCTGGCTGCTGGGCCGCTACGGCGGCAGGCGCAACCGCAACCGCGATCAGGAGAACGCGCGCAACATCACCGAAGCGCAGAAACGGTGACGCTCCGCCTGCGCATATCGCCCTGCCCGAACGACACCTTCATGTTCGACGCGCTCCTGAACGGACGCATCGACACGGGCGGATTGCATTTCGACGTCGAATACCGCGACATCGAGGCGCTCAACCGCGGGGTGCAGGCCGGAGATGCCGACGTGAGCAAGATAAGCTGCGCCGTGCTGCCCGCCGTTGCGGACCGTTACGCGCTGCTGGACAGCGGCGCGGCGCTCGGACGCGGCAACGGACCACTGCTGGTGCGCCGCGCGGGGGACCGGTCGCCGATCCGCCGCGTGGCCGTACCGGGAGTCCACACCACGGCCAACGCACTGATGATGCGCCTTTTCCCCCGGATTACGGAGCGCACGCCCCTGCTCTTCTCGCAGATCGCCGCCGCCGTGGAGCGGGGCGACTTCGACGCCGGAGTGCTGATCCACGAGGGGCGTTTCGTCTACCGGCAGCGGCAGTTGGAGCTGGTCGCCGACCTCGGACAGCTATGGGAGCGGACCACCGCGCTGCCCCTGCCGCTGGGCGGCATCGCGGCCAAACGGAGCCTGCCCGAAGCGGTGCGGCGGCAGGTCGAGACCCTCATCCGCCAAAGCATCGAATACGCTTTCGCGCATCCCGAAGCGTCGCGCGCATATATCAAGGAACACGCGCAGGAACTCGACGACGCCGTGATCGACGCGCACATCGCACTTTTCGTCAACGACTATTCGCTCTCGCTGGGCGACGAGGGCCGCCGGGCCGTCGAAGCGCTGACGGGGATTGCCTGCGCTTTTAACTCCTGACCGACGAAAATGTACCGCACGACCAACCTGCCCAACACCCGCATCGAAGTGGCGGACGCCCTGCGCGGCATCGCCGTGGCGGGAATTATCCTGTTCCACGCCCGCGAGCACTTCAACCTCTATTGGAGCGGGCTGGATTACATCCGCGCCGGATTCGGAGGTTGGGAACAAACCGTGGCCGGCGCGCTGGGATTCCTGCTTTCGGGCAAGATGTACGCCATCTTCGCACTGCTGTTCGGACTAAGTTTCTTCATCCAGAGCGACAATCAGGCCCAGCGGGGCAACGACTTCTCGCTGCGGTTCGCATGGCGCATGATACTGCTGTTCGGCATCGGACTGATCAATGCCGCGATCTACAACGGCGACGTGCTGACCTATTACGCCGTTTTCGGGCTGCTGATGATCCCCATCGGCAAACTCCCGAACCGCTGGGTGTGGGTCATAGCGGCGCTGCTCTTCATCCAGCCGCTCGAACTCTACCAGCACCTCAGCGGCCATACGCTCTCGCTGCGCGGCATCGAAGGCATGGAGACCCTCTATCCGACCCTCGCCACGGGAACCTTCGCCCAGAGCGCCCGCGCGAGCCTCGTCTACGGGCCGATCAGCTCGTTCGCATGGGGATTGGAACACGGCCGCGCCACGCAGACGCTGCTGATGTTCGTGCTGGGCATGCTGGCGGGCCGTTACCGGCTCTTCTACGACGAAGGCCGCAACCGGCGCATCTGGGGCGGACTGCTGGCCGCCGGTATTCTCGGAACATGGCTCGTGCCGTTCGAGGCGATGCGCAACCTGATGACGGCGACGGCCATCGTCGCGGCGGTGGTCCTGCTGTGGTACGGACTGCCGGGATTCCGGCGGGCGCTGCACGGCATGACCTTCTTCGGCCGCATGAGCCTGACCAACTACCTGCTGCAATCGCTGCTCGGAACGGCGCTCTTCTACAACTGGGGCATGGGGCTTTACCGCCACGTGGACGTGATCTACGGCACACTCGCGGGCGTGGGCATCATCCTCGTACAGTACGCCTTCTGCCGGATATGGCTGCGCCGCCATTCGCACGGCCCTGTCGAGTGGCTGTGGAAAAAGCTCACGTGGCTCGACATTCCTTTTTTAGACCGAAAAATCGCCTCCTGAGGGCGATTTTTTCATGCCCCGGTTTGGTTATCCCGTTTTTTTTGTATATTTATAGTCGGCTAACCGGAAAATCCCGGAAAGGGCGCCTTCCGCAACCGGGAATACGCCCCGCGGGAACACCTCCGGCGACGCCCCGAACCACCCGAAAACCTTAAAACCACACGGGAATATGAAAAATTATTCAGCTAAAGAGATCAAGAACATCGTACTCATCGGCGCGCCCGGCACGGGTAAAACTACCCTTGCCGAAGCGATGGCCTTCGAGGGTAAGGTCATCGACCGCAGGGGTAGTATCGAGGCGAACAACACGCTCTCGGACAACACGGATATCGAGCACGAATACAAACGCTCGATCTATTCGACGATCCTCTTCACCGAATTCATGGACCGCAAGTTGAACATCATCGACTGCCCCGGCTCGGACGACTTCTGCGGAAGTCTCTTCTCGGCGTTCAAGGTGGGCGACGTGGGCGTATTCCTGTTCAACGCCCAGAACGGCTGGGAGGTCGGCAGCGAAATTCAGGCCCGCTACGCCCGTCTGCTGCAGAAACCCGTGATCGGCGTAGTGAACCAGCTCGACGCCGACAAGGCCAATTTCGAGGCCGCCGTCGAGTCGATCCGCGCCTCGTCGCGCGTGAAGCCCGTCATCGTGCAGTACCCGGTCAATCAGGGTCCCGAATTCAACGCTTTCATCGACGTGCTGCTGATGAAGATGTACCGTTTCAAGGACAACGACGGCCACCGCGAGGAGCTGGAAATTCCCGCCGAAGAGCTGGACAAGGCTCAGGAGCTGAACAAGGAGCTGGTCGAGATGGCCGCCGAACACGACGAAGCCCTCATGGAACTGTACTTCGACAAGGGCACGCTCACGCAGGACGACATCCGCGCGGGTCTGAAAATCGGCCTCTCGAAACGCGAGGTGATGCCGATCTTCTGCACCAGCGGCAAGCGCGACATCGGCACCAAGCGTCTGATGGAGTTCATCATCAACGTCGCTCCCGGCCCGCTGAAGGCCCCGAACTTCCTCTCGACCGACGGCGAAGAGATCGCGGCCGACGAGACGGCGCCCGCCGTGGCTTTCGTATTCAAGAGTCAGGTCGAACAGCATATCGGCGAAATCACCTATTTCCGCGTGATCCGCGGCCGTATCGCCGAGGGCACCGAGCTGGTGAACACCCGCACGGGCAACAAGGAGAAGGTGTCGCAGCTTTTCGCCGTGGCGGGCAGGAACCGCATCAAAGTCACCGAACTCATGGCGGGCGACATCGGCTGCACCGTCAAACTCAAGGGCACGCGCACCAACGACACGCTCGCGGCGCCGTCGGCGCCGGTGACCGTCGAACCGATCGTGTTCCCCGAACCGCGCTACCGCGCCGCCGTCAAAGCCAAGGAGCAGGGCGACGAGGAGAAGCTGGGCAAGGTGCTCAACGACGCCAAATTCGAGGACCCGACGATTCTGGTCGAATACTCCAAGGAGCTGAAACAAACCATCATACAGGGTCAGGGCGAGCATCATCTCAATATCCTCCGCACGCGTATCGAAAAGGAGAACCGCCTCCAGTACGACTATATCGCGCCGAAGATTCCCTACCGCGAGACCATCACCAAGGTGGCGCAGGCCGACTACCGCCACAAAAAGCAGTCGGGCGGCGCAGGCCAGTTCGGCGAAGTGCACATGATCATCGAGCCTTACTACGAGGGCATGCCCGAACCCAAGAATTACAAGGTTCCGGGTAAGGGCGACATGGTCGTCAACCCCAAGACCAAGGAGGAATACGACCTGCCGTGGGGCGGCAAGCTGCAGTTCTACTCGGCAATCGTGGGCGGCGCCATCGACGCGCGCTTCATGCCCGCCATCCTCAAGGGCATCATGGAGAAGATGGACGAAGGCCCGCTGACGGGTTCCTACGCCCGCGACATCCGCGTAGTGATCTACGACGGCAAGATGCACCCGGTGGATTCGAACGAAATCTCGTTCAAGCTGGCGGCGCGCAACGCCTTCAAGGAGGCATTCCGCAACGCGGGACCCAAGATCATGGAGCCGATCTACAACGTCGAAGTCCTCGTGCCGAGCGACTACATGGGCGCCGTGATGTCGGACCTCCAGAACCGCCGCGCGATGATCGCCGGCATGGAGTCCGACAAGGGCTTCGACCGCCTGAACGCCACGGTTCCGCTGGCCGAGCTGTACCGTTATTCGACGACCCTTTCGTCGCTCACGTCGGGGTCGGCGACCTACTCGATGAAATTCTCTTCCTACGAGCAGGTTCCGGCCGACGTGCAGGACAAGCTGCTGAAGGCCTACACCGACACCGACGAGGAGTAGGCCCCCGGCCGAAGAGAAAGGGCAGAACCGACGGTTCTGGACGAAAAAAAACAAGACCGACGGCACCGCCCGAACAGAGCGGGCAGGACAAACGTTCCGGCCGAAAAGAGCGGGCAGGACCGAGGGGTCCTGCCCTTTTTTCATGGAACGACGCGCCGGGGCGGCATCTTCTCCGGCTGTTATCCGAATGCGACGCAGAAACACGGCAGAAAAATCCGGCATGAGGAAAGCACGGTGCCCGCTCATTCATCCGGTTCTGCGTTGGAGCGTCAATTCTACCGCCGCATCCGCGAAACTCCATGTTAAATTAATGTTAATATTCGGCGGCAAAACCGTTTCATCGGGAAAAATGGCGTAAATTTGTTCACAATTTGCACTAAACCCTAACATGAGTGAAATCTACACTGTCATTGTAGGCATTCTGGGCATTCTCGCCATATCCGGTCTTTTTGTCGGCGTCACCAACGACGCAGTCAATTTCCTCAACTCCGCCATCGGCTCCAAAGCCGCACCCATGCGCACCATCCTGCTCGTCGCCTCGATCGGCATCATCATCGGCGTAGTAACGTCGAGCGGCATGATGGAGGTCGCCCGCAGCGGCATGTTCAATCCCGGACTCTTCACCTTCCACGAAGTGATGATGCTCTATCTGGGCGTGATGTTCGCCAACATCATCCTGCTGGACCTCTACAATTCGTGGGGACTGCCTACCTCGACCACCGTATCGCTGATCTTCTGCCTGCTCGGATCGGCCATCGCCGTGTCGATCTACAAAATCTCGAACACCCCCGACCTCGGCGTCGGCGCGCTGGGACAGTTCATCAACACCTCCCGCGCCATGGGCATCGTCTCGGCGATCCTCCTGTCGGTGGTCATCGCCTTCACCTGCGGAACCTTCGTCATGTACGTCTCGCGCACGATCTTCTCGTTCCGCTACACGCTTCCGTTCCGCCGCTTCGGGTCGATGTGGTGCGGCGCCTCGCTGACGGCGATCGTCTACTTCGCCGTCTTCAAAGGGCTTAAATCCATTCTGGCGGGACACGATTTCGTCACGATGGTGGACAATCACCTGCTGCTGTCGCTCCTGATCTGCTGGGTCGTCTGCTCGCTGCTGCTCTTCTTCATACAGCGGTTCAAGATCAACATCCTGCGCATCACGATCCTTTCGGGCACCTTCGCCTTGGCGCTGGCCTTCGCGGGCAACGACTTGGTGAACTTCATCGGCGTACCCGTCGCCGGATTCGACGCCTACTCGATCGCCCGGCACAGCGGCGATTCCCAAATGCTGATGGGCGTGCTGAACGACAACGTTCCGGCCAACTTCCTGATCCTGCTGGCCGCGGGCGCCATCATGATACTCACGCTCTGGACCTCGAAAAAGGCCATGCACGTTACCGAAACCGAGCTGTCGCTCTCGGCGCAGGGCGACGAAGGCACCGAGCAGTACGGTTCGTCGGTCCTCTCGCGCACGATCGTCCGCGCGGCACTCAACATCAACGCCGGCATCGAACGGGTCATCCCGCCGCGCGTGCGGGCCGCCATTTCGCGCCGCTTCGAATACGAGGACATCGAACACAGCGGCGCGCCGTACGACATGATCCGCGCCACGGTAAACCTCACGACCTCGGCCATGCTGATCGCCATCGCCACGTCGCTCAAACTGCCCCTCTCGACGACTTACGTCTGCTTCATGGTGGCCATGGGTTCGTCGCTCGCCGACCGCGCATGGGGCCGCGAAAGCGCCGTATACCGCATTTCGGGCGTCATGACCGTCGTCGCCGGCTGGTTCATCACGGCGTTGGGCGGATTCCTGATCGCATTCGTCGTGGGGCTGGCCCTGATCTACGGCGGAACCGTCGCATTCGTCATCGTCACCCTCTTGTGCGGCTACATGCTCATCCACAGCAACTTCCTGAAAAAAGGCAAATCCGCCTCCCCCACGGCGGCCAACGCCGACACGCGCACCAACGAGGACATCATCGCCAACCTGCGCGAAGAGGTCTGCCACACGATGGAGTGCGCCACGAAGATTTACGACCGCACGCTGATCGCCGTCTTCAAGGAGAACCGCAAGGTGCTGCGCGACATGGTCAAGGAGTCGAACGACCTCTTCTACCAGTCGCGCGAACGCAAATACACGCTGCTGCCCACGCTCAAGAAGTTGCAGAGCGGCGACGTGAACACGGCCCACTACTACGTGCAGGTGGTGGATTACCTCAACGAAATGACCAAGGCGCTGATGCACATCACGCGCCCTGCGTTCGAACATATCGACAACAACCACGAAGGACTGTCGAAGGAGCAGGCCAAGGACCTGATGTCGATCAACGACGACGTGGAGTCGATCTACCGTCACATCAACCAGATGCTGCGCGACGGCGACTTCACGGAGATTGAAATGGTGCTGGCACTGCGCGACCAGCTGTTCGAGTCGATCGCCGAGGCCATCAAATCGGAGCTTGGGCGCATCAACGAAGCCCGGTCCAATACCAAGGCGTCGATGCTCTACCTGACGATCCTGACCGAGACCAAGAACATGGTGCTACAGTCGCGCAACCTCCTGAAATCGCAGCAGTACTTTCTCAAACACCGTGCGGGCGCGCAGCAGCGGTGGATCAAACCGACCAAATAAGCGCGGATCAGCATGGACATAGCACAAGCCAAACGCCGGGAAAACATCGCCGAATACATCCTCTACCTCTGGCAGCTGGAGGACCTGCTGCGGGCGCTGCAATTCAGCCCCGAAGCGATCTTCTCGACGCTCATAGCCCCCCGCAAGGACATCGCCGACGAGCAGAAGCACGTATTCCTGCTCTGGTACATGGACATCGCCAACCTGCTGCATCAGGAGGGCAAAGACGAAAAAGGGCATCTGGAACATACGCTCCACCTGATCGGCGACCTGCACGATTTGCACCTGCAGCTGATGAAGCTCCCCGTCGGCGAGCACTACCGCAGGACATACGCCCGTCTCGAACCCGAACTGCCGCGCCTGCGCGCCGTGCTGGGCAATCCGGGCATGAACGACACGGAGTTGTGCTTCAGGGCCTTGTACGCCGCCATGCTCTATCGCATCAAGGGCGAGGGCGAAAAGTCGGCCGTCGCCGACACGCTCGAATTCATCTCTCCGGTAATCGCCGAGCTGGCCGACATGCACGGCAAGGTCGAGCGCGGCGAAGTCGATCTGTTCAAGACGGCCGAGGGCAAATAACGGCCGACTTTCCCGCGGCTGCCGTATGTCGCCATGGCGACATACGGCGACCGGGAAACAAGCACCGGCACCGATCTTAAAAAAGGATGTCTTTTCAGACATCCTTTTATATCATCCGGCGAAAAGCCCCCCTCTCCGACACATACGGAGCGGCTATTCGATCTCCAGCCCCATGATGTAATCGTTCATGTAATAGCCGTCGCCGATCGGGAAATCGCCTTCGCGGAGCTTGCGCATGCCCATCTTCTCGTAAAAACGCACTGCACGGTTGCTGCGGTTTACGTTCAGCTCCATCCTGCAGGGCGCGGGATGCACCGAACGAACATATTCCACAGCATGGCGGAACAGGAATTCCCCGACGCCGAGACCCTGAAAACGGGGCAGCACGTAGATTTTCTGCAAATGGAACAACTCTTCGGCCTCCTGCTGCACCGAAAGGTACCCGCACGGTTCGCCGTCGGACGAGGCGATGAACCACGCAACCCCGGTGCGCATCTCACGCCGCAAGACTTCGGGCGCATACATCCACTTCATCATGTAATCCATTTGCGACGAGGTGATAATTTCGCGGTAAGTCGCCGGAAACACCTCGTCGGCCAGACTGCGGATCAGTCCGCAGTCGGTCTCCACAGCTCGTCTGATAGTAAGCATCTTCAACGGTTTTACGGTTTGCGCCGCCCGCAGTTTCCCGCGGAGAGACCCCGCAACGAGTTTCCGGCATCAGGCCGGCGGCCGGCGGTAAAGATAAACAAAAAAAGCCGACTTTGCGTCGGCTTTCACTCTTTCCTAACGGGGAACTAAGCGTACTTGAACGTCGATTCGTCCGATACGGTCAGCTTCTTGCGACCTTTTGCGCGACGTGCAGCCAGCACCT
>ENA-UOJN01001101-UOJN01001101.1-human-gut-metagenome-genome-assembly--contig:-C125IIP-NODE-1101-length-20292-cov-66.951920_pt1 | contig 20292 bp, 21 predicted proteins | sample MGYA00242350_ERZ723897 | MGnify/ENA metagenome assembly ERZ723897 | reverse complement strand
ATGTGATAACCTAATGTCCACCTCATGTGATAACCTCATGTTCACATCTTGATTGACACATAAGGTTAACATAAGGTCATCAAGAGCGAGTGCCGTAAAAAGCAAATAAACTATAAACCATTCACCTAAAGGAGGACATATGGTTCAACCTCATGTCTCACTTGAGGCTTTCAACCACATTTCCAAAATGTTTGATGTCCGAGACCTTGTCCGTCACGACAGGTACACTTTGGATTACCTGAGGGGTGTTCAAGATGTCGTGGATGCTCTTCGTACATTGACCATTGACAACACTGTCTTCAATCCCCTCAATCACACCACTAACTCTAACAACATGGAGGACACATCTCATGGGCTCTATCTTTAAACCGAAAATCAACAAGGTCAAGCCGCCTGCACCCCAAGTTGACACTCCCACTCCGGAACCTGTCGAGCCGGAACTTGGCCTGACTGATGACACCCCAAAGAAGAAGAAGGGTAAGTCCGCCCTTAAAATTGACCTGGCAAATACCTCTGGCAGTGGAGCCGGAGTGAACATTGTCTAGGCTGCACCTTCCATCGTTTGGTGTCTATGCCGACTTAGCTACACCCGCCCACGCAGCATTGCTCATAAAAGCGTTTGTTGAACATATCAAAAATTCAAACTCTGATGTCTACCGGAACTATGTCGATGCCGAAGCTATCGCCGAGCTCTTAAATGACACGTGTTTTCCATTTAGTAACACACCATGTGACCAAGAGTCTGGCCTTATGATGTTCACATTCGAGACGGAAAATTCCGACCTAATGGGCGGGTGCCTTCTTTCTGTCGAATCACCTTGGTATGCCAAACCGAATACGTTGGTCTCACTGTCCGAAGTGGCGACCTTCGCAATGCCGGGGCATTCCGGTGTGACACGTATGACCATAGCACTTATGGAGGAGCTTTCAAAACAATTCACCCCCAATTGTCCAGTTGTCTTGTGCGCAGGAGCTTCTGTACCCGAAAGTTCCCAGTTGGTAGCGAATAGCTACCGGAAGATGGGCTTCGAGTCGCACAGTGTTTTCTATAAACTACTAAACAAATAGGAGGTGTCTGGATGGATACTAAGGAAGAATGGCGGGATGTTGCCGGATTCGAGGGGAAGTACCGTGTGAGCTCGCATGGTCGTGTGTGGAGTAACAGACGCAAGAAGTATCTGGCTCCCGGTGTGACCAATCGTGGATATGCGCTGGTCACACTTAAGGTTGGTGGGAAGAGTTATTATCGACTAGTCCACCGTCTTGTCATGGAGGCTTTCAGCGAAGACTTCTCTGAGGATTTGCAGGTCAATCATAAGGATGAAAACAAAATGAACAACATGTTGTCTAATCTGGAGATGTGCACACATCAGTATAATTCGGAGTACAGTAGTGCTAAGCATTATATTGTGACAACTCCTGACGGTGAAGAGATTGAGGTGTTCAATCTACACAAATTCTGTAGAGAGAACGATATTGACCATCGTCGTTTGTGGGAAGTTGTCAAGGGTAAACGTAAACATCACGAAGGCTTTAAAGCCAGATATAAGGAGTAACGACAATGACCTTCGAGCTCAAAGAAGGAGCAAAAGCAACCTTCGAAAAACTCAAGACAGAGCGCGATCCATATACGCAGCGGGCTGAGACGAACGCAACCTACACCATCCCAGCCCTGTTTCCGAAAGAGTCTGATGACGCCTCGACCACCTTTGATGTACCATACCAGTCCATCGGCGCAAGGGGAATCAACAACATCACGTCCAAAATCCTCACTGCCATGCTTCCGCCGAATCAATCCTTCTTCCGTCTTGGATTTGACCAAGAGTTACAGGAGAAGATAAACAATGCTGGCGACACAACACTCAAAGAGGACTTGGAGTATGGTCTATCGCAGATGGAACAAACTATCAAACGCTATATCGAATCATCGAGCATGAGACCAACTTTGTCTGAGGCTATCAAACAGCTCATTGTCGCTGGAAATGCCCTCTTGTTCCTTCCGCCAGCTGAAGGTGGCATCAAGTTGTACAAACTGCGTGACTATGTTGTCCAACGTGACAGCATCGGTAACGTCATCCAGCTTGTCGCCAGAGATGTCATGGCACGCGGAACCATCCCCGAGGAATTCCTCAAGAACCTTGAGTCCGCCGAAGGTTCCCCTGACGAGAAGGTTGAGGTCTACACCCATGTCTACCGTGAAGACGATACCAACTGGAAGTCCTATCAGGAGCTGGGCGGTGAAATTCTGAATGGAACCGAGCAGACTTATCCGCTCAAGTTGTCACCTTGGATTCCCTTGAGGTTCACCAAGATGGATGGTGAGAGCTATGGTCGGGCATTCGTGGATGATTATCTGGGTGACCTTGTGTCCCTTGAGAAGCTGTCCAAGTCCATCGTGGAAATGTCCGCTATTGCATCAAAGGCGTTGTTCCTAGTTAGCCCCGGATGTCAGACCAACCTGAAGGCTCTCAACAATGCCGCCAATGGTGCGTTTGTACAGGGCAGACAGGAAGACATCTTCCCGATGCAACTCAACAAGTACAACGACTTGCAGGTTGCCCAGGGCACGTGTGACAAAATCGAATCCCGTCTGTCCTATGCGTTCCTGTTGAACAGCGCAGTACAGCGTGGTGGCGAACGAGTGACCGCAGAGGAAATTAGGTACGTTGCAGGTGAGCTTGAGGACACCTTAGGCGGTGTCTATAGCCTGCTGACCCAAGAGCTTCAGCTTCCGCTGATTCGTCGTATCTTCAACCAGCTTCAGTCTCAGGGTATCCTGCCGGAGATGAAAGAAGGTATGGTTGAACCGACCATTACGACTGGTCTTGAAGCTCTCGGACGTGGGCATGACCTTACTCGCTTGTCTACCTTCCTTGAGATGATTGTCCCGTTTGGCGAGATAGCCTTCCAACGTATCAACTTCCAAACCCTCATCACACGTGTCGCCAGTTCTGTCGGTATTGATACGTCCGGTCTTGTGAAGACGGATGAGGAGCTTGCCAACGAACAACAGGCAGCCCAGCAGCAACAGCTGGAACAGATTGGCGGAGAAGCTGCTGTCGAACAGGCCGTAGCCACGGACGCACAAACTGCTAACGTATAACAAAATGGAGATTACATGTCCGAAGAAGTAAGCATCTACGGTGAAAACGCCATCACCGGAAGTATTGATGATGCAGCCCTTGCTGAAAAAGCTGAGGCCAATGGTGTCACCCTTACCGACAACGGAGAGACCACAAATACCGAAACCTCTGGGGAGACAGTTAGTCCTCCTGAGGAGACCGCTGGTGAGACCCCTGCTGAAACCAAGACACCTTCTGATGATGCTCCCATCGAACAGAAAGTGGCTGACCTCAAGTCCTCTGAGGATGCCCTCAAGGATGACCTCAAGACGAAGGGTGTGGACTTTGAGACAGCTGTGTCCGAGTACAATGAAAAGGGCGTGCTGTCTGATGCCACCATGGATGCCCTTGAGAAGGTTGGGTATCCCAAGGCAGTTGTCGAGGGCTTCATCAAGAGCCGACAGATTCTGGAAAACCAGTACACATCTGCTGTCTATGAGGCTGCTGGCGGGGAAGAAGCCTACAGTCGCATGACCCAATGGGCTGCTGCGAATCTCCCTAAGGCTGACATTGAGGCGTTCAATGTGGCAATTGACAGCGGCAACCTCGGGACTGTCAAGCTGATTATGGGCGGCATCAGGTCAGCTATGGGTGAGGCTATGACCCAGAAACACGGAACCAATAATCCGTCTGTCATGGGCGGGCCTGCGACCACCAACCCTACTGGTGGATTTGTGGACAAGGCGGAGATGGTCAAGGCTATGAGCGATAAACGCTATTGTCGTGACCCCCAATATACCAAACTCGTTGAAAGCCGCATGGCTAAGACCACTTGGCTCTAACATCTAACAAAAGGAGGAATACATATGACTGCTCTTACTAATTTTACTCGTTCTGGTCAGGTTCTTGATGCTGGTGATACTAGCGCCCTTTTCTTGAAAGTCTTTGCTGGTGAAGTTCTCACCGCTTTTGAACGTACCTCTGTCATGATGCCACGCCACATGGTGCGCACGATTGCGAACGGTTAACTGAAAAGATGAGCCGTTCTAAAATCCTCTTAATTGCTGGAAACTCCTAACACAAGGACAATCAGCAGCCAAGCCCAACCGAAAGGTGGGAAGGTTCAACGACTAGCCGAAAGGCGTAGGATAAAAACGTAATCCGAAATGGAGGAAGAATGAAAACGAGTGTTTGTCGCATATGTGGGATTGAAAAACCCCTTGAGGACTTCTACTATCGTAAGGATACTGGTCGACACAGACGTGAATGCAAAGAGTGTACAAAAAGTCTTATACGCTATCGCAACACGGGTTGGACTCAAGACGACTACGAACGTGCTCTTATTAAGCAGGAGGGCAAGTGCGCTATCTGCCATTGCACGCTCAACTCTTCACGGTACACAAAACTAGCAGTAGACCATTGTCATAAGACAGGTAAACTGCGAGGATTGCTTTGCATGAACTGTAATACAGCTCTAGGTCTGTTTAAGGGCTCCCCTGAAAGACTTAAGGAAGCAATCCAGTACCTTGAATATCATTCTAAGATATAGTCTAATCTCATAGGTAACTATGAGCTGTCACGCATGTGACGGGTAGGAAGTAACGTACCCTATCGAATATAAATGAAATCTGCCAGTTTCCCTGTTATGGGACGTGCTCTGGCGCAGTACCTCGAAGCTGGTTCTTCTCTTGATGACCAGCGTAAGGCCATGCACCACAACGAGAAGGTCATCACAATTGATGGTCTCCTCACTGCTGATGCCATGATTGCGGACATTGATGACGCCATGAACCACTACGATGTCCGTTCCGAGTACAGCAAACAGCTTGGCGAATCCCTTGCTGTGTCCGCTGACTGCGCTATCATCAACGAAATTGCCAACCTGTGCAAGAAGGACATGGTTGCCAATATCCCCACCGCGAACGATATCCCCGGTACTGGTACTGGTACGGAGCTTGTCGTTGGTGAAAATACTGGCGATGCTGTCTACGGTACGAAGGTTCTCAATGCCCTCATTCAGGCCCGTGCCGAGATGACCAAGAACTATGTCCCGGCCTCTGAGCGCGTGTTTGTCTGCTCCCCTGATACCTATTCGGCCCTGTTGATGGCCCTTATGCCGTCCGCTGCCAACTATCAGGCCCTGTTCAATCCGGAGACGGGTAAGCTGATGCCTGTGGCTGGTTTCGAAATTGTGGAAGTTCCGCACTTCGGTCAGGCAGCTGCTGGTTCCAAGCATCCTCTGGAGACCTCGCTGACTACTGCTGAATTGCAGGGTGTTGTCTTCCACCGCTCGGCTGCTGCCACTGTGAAGCTGAAAGACCTCGCTATGGAACGTGCCCGCCGTACCGAATATCAGGCTGACCAGATTGTGGCCAAGTACGCTATGGGTCATGGTGGTCTCCGCCCTGAAGCCGTGTGTGTTCTGGTGAAGCAGGCGCAGGCGTAAGCATGACCAAAACTATCATCATCTCTGACCGCCCCTTTAAGGGACAAGCGGCCGAACCTGTGGCTGTCAAGGAGCCCCCTGAGGCTCCGAAGGTGATGCGTCAACGACGTAAGAACACCACTAAGACTCCCGGAGGAGGTGATCCTGTGGTTCATAAGGTCGAGGGAGAATAAACACACCGACCGCCCTAGGGGAGACATTGAGGCACTATGTCTTGGTGTCTCCCCTTTTTTGTCCCTTTGTAACCTATAGACACTCTGGAGGTAACACCTGTGATTGTGACCCCGAATAACTTTCTGGAGGCTGTGAATGAAGTTCTGTCCGCCATTGGAGCACCTCCAGCGTTGACCCTTGATGGTTCATCCAACATTGATGTCGTAAATGCTCAAGCAATGATTCAGCGAGTCAATCGTGAGGTTCAATCTCGTGGTTGGGCGTTCAACACGAGGTCTAACGTGAAGCTCATGAGTGACCTCTACGACAAACGTGTGAAGTACCTGAACACCTACTTGAAGGTCGTTGGTGCAGATAGTAATCTCGTGAACCGGGATAACTACTTCTTCGACCTCGACAACCAAACCAACCAGTTCCCCAATGGACTCACGTTGTCCATCCTCGTGGAAGCTATCGATTTTGACTATATGCCCGAAGTCCACAAGAAGTATGTCACGTGTCGTGCTGCTCGTCTCTTCCAGTCCCGCTACCTGACCTCTCAGGAACTTGATGCGGAACTACAGGTTGCCGAACAGGATGCCAGTCGAGACCTCTTGAACTACGAGCTTGAATACGGAAACTATACCATCTTCGGGGATACTTACATCTCCGGTCAGTTACAGAGGAGGTAATAACGTGCCCCTTATCAGTCAATCAATCCCGAGCTTCAAAGGAGGGGTGTCTCAACAACCAGACATCTTGAAGTATCCTGACCAGCTCGAAGAACAGCTCAATTGTCTGTCAGACCCTGTGGCTGGTCTTCAAAAGAGACCTCCCACTGTCCATGTTAAACGGATTCGCGATACAGCCATCAGCGACAATGTGTTTGTCCATTTCATTGACCGTGATGCAAACGAAAGGTACATCGTCTTGGTTCACTCGGAGAGTGGGTATATTGAGGTGTACAACACATACGATGGGGCCCAAAAGGTTGTCCATATCCCTGAGGCATCTCGTAGCTACCTACGTGCTCCCGGTGCTCCAGCGCATGCAACCTATAGTGCCATTACGGTTGCTGACTACACCATCATTGTAAACAAGTCGGTCATCGTCAGAATGGACACCAGCAAAAGGTCTCCCTCTAGGAGTCCTGAGGCACTCTTCTATGTCAAAGGTGGTGACTACGGAAAGACCTTTGAGATATACATCAATGGTGCAAAGAAGGCCGAGTACACTATCCCAGATGGTTCTGAGACGTGGCATGTAAATGCTACCCGAGCTCAAAACATTATTGCTGAGTTGTCTAGCCAGCTCACTACCAATCAGGTAGCACATACAGCGTCTTCCTCGTACATCACCATTCCGTTGAATAGTTGGGATGACAATGTTGTGGCAGCAGACGGATACGGTAATCAATACATGTACTGCTTCAAGAATCAGCTAAGTAGTACAACCAAGCTCCCACCTGCGGCCCCTCATGGTTACATGGTGGAAATTGTGGGACAGGGTACGACTGCTGATGACAACTACTGGCTCAGATATGACGTCACCAAGAACAACTGGATAGAGTGTGCAGCCCCCGGTATCCTCACTGACATCCAATGGGGAACGATGCCTCATGCCTTGATTCGGAGAGCTGACGGGGAGTTTGAGTTCACCAACCTTTCGTGGGCTAGTCGGTTGACTGGAGATGACACGACAAACGCTATTCCGTCCTTTGCTGACCAGCAGATTAGCGATTTGTTCTTCTTCCGTAATCGCCTTGGTATGTTGTCTGGAGAAAGTGTTATTCTGTCAAAGAGTGCTGATTTCTTCAATTTCTGGTTTGACAGTGGGTCTGCTGTGAAGGACACTGACCCCATCGATGTAATGGTATCCAGCAACAAGGTCATCAACCTGACCCATGCTGTGCCTATCTCGAATGAGTTGTTGTTGTTCGCAGATGGTCAGCAGTTCGTCCTCAAAGCTGACGGTGTGCTCACCCCGAAGTCTGTCCGAGTGGACATCACCACAGCCTTCACCTATGATGCAGCCTGTAGACCTCTGTCTCTGGGACGTGATGTCTACTTCCCTGCGAAGAAGGCGGAGTACAGCTCCATCTTCCGGTACTATGTAATGGACACAGCTACTGAGATAAAGAACGCTGTGGAGGTTACCGCGCATTGTCCGAGTTACATTCCGAATGGTGTCTTCAACATTGTGGGTCACACAGGTGAATCCCTGATGCTGTGTCAATCCTATGGAGACAGAACGTGTCTCTGGGTGTTCAAATATGTCCTCACTGATTCCGGATTCCTTCAACAGTCTTGGAGTAAGTGGAGTATGGGGGCACACAATGTTATCCTTGGGATTCAGTTTGTCGATGATGAGCTGGTATTCGTTCTGAAACGAGGTGATGGGATTCACTTGGAGAAGATGAAGTTCTCTAGGTCAACCAAGGACATGGAAGCGGAGCCCATCAGGTTGTATATGGACAGCAAGAGGTTTGCGTACATTCCCGAGACATGGACGCTTGGTGGTACGACAACTGTCCCTGCCTACAATCCCATGACAAATACGACTGATGTCTACTTGTCCGAACTGTATTATGGGCATACACCAAAATCAGGCAAGTACGTCTGTGTCCTGACTGACTGGGGAATCGTGTCTGACGCCATCTATCGGGAGGACTATGAGAAGGACTACGGTAAAATCTCCTTCTATGGTAACTGGGTAGGTACACCTATCATGGTTGGTAACGTCTATGACATGGTGGTTGGTGTCAGTAAATACATGATTAAACAATCAAACGATTCAGGTGGTGTTGTGGCTGAGACTGAGGGTAGGCTCCAGCTCCGTAATGGATGGTTCAACCACTCCCATAGCGGCCCTTATGATGTCACTGTCACCACCTCAAGAGGCATCTTCAAATACGCAAGTACTCCAAGAACCTTGGGTACTGTCGATAACGTCCTTGGTTCCCTTCCGGTTACTGATGGTACTATCAAGTTCCCCATCCAGAACCTCAATACAGACACCAAAATTACCATCAGCTCTACTGGTGTCATGCCTGTCACCATTGTCTCTGGTGGATGGGAAGGACTCTACAACAGACGTAACCAACGCATCTAGCACGGAGGTAAACCTAACACGGAGGTGAAAATACATGATTGGTGTGATGACAGCTGGTGCACTTATCGGGGGTGGTCTTTCTGCCTTTGGTATTGGAGCCAGTAACAAACAGGCTGTAGCCAACTATAAGGCTCAGGTTAAAGCCCTGACGTTGAACTACAACTACGGTCTGACAAACCTGTCTCGGCAGGGGCGGTCTCTGTACGAGGAGTCGGTAGCACAGCTATTTGACATGTCTCTCAACTCGATGAAGAACCAAAGCATGGTGGAAGCTGCACAGGCTGAATCTGGTGTTGAAGGACGGTCGAGTGAGAAGGTTATGCAGGACGTTGTGGCGACCGATGAACGTGCAAAGACCAACGTAAAAGATAACTTCAACAGACAGGCAGAGAATCTCCGCAATGAGGCTCAGAGTCTCTATCTAACCACCAAGAGTCAGATGGAGGCTGCCTACACTCAAGCTAAGGGCGCCACTACATCAGGGTTTGGGTCTGTCCTCAAGATTGCCTCAGGTGCACTCAATGGTGCTCTTATGGGGGCAACCATAGGTAAAACCGTAAGTGAGATGATGAGTGGCTCTACGACCGAAATAGTCGCTCAGCCAGCTATCTCTAAGGGTGTCCAACAAGCTACCCTACAGGCAACCAACAAGATTACCCAACAGGGTCTTGGCTATGCGGCCCGAGCAGGTGATCTTAAGATTCCCACAGCGAACCTGTCACAACTCAATTACAACAAAGCGAGGTTCTAAATCGTGTCTACCCAGCGTGCATATAACTGGCATAGACAGTTCGCGGCAGGGGTGGGGAAACTCACCTCTGTCAGTGGAACTGCCCCAAAGTTTGTAGCAGCCACTACCCAGTCTACTGACAAAGTGAACTGGGCGGCTCAGGTGTTTGATGTCCTCGGTAAGACCGCAAAGGTCGCTGATGTCGTAAAACAACAATCATTCGCCAAGGCCGAGTCCTTCATGAAGTCCCACAGTCTTGAGGAATACCGACAAGCTGTGAACGACAACAACATTCCATTCCAAGATGACCCGATTGCGATGGCTCGTCTAAAGAACCTGCATGGACAAATCTCCGCAAACATGGCCTTGCAGGACTTCCAGCAGCGGGTAGCCAACAACGAGTTTGTCGGCAAGACACCTGAAGAAGTAGATGCCGAGTTCTTCAAACACATGAACAAATCCTTTGAGGAACTCAGGGACATCTTCCCATATGCTGGTGGCGGAGATAGTGCATACAACACTGGTTTCTGGGAAAACGGCAACAAGTCCCGCAAGTCCATTATGGATGCTCAGGTCATCATACAGAACGACTGGAATCGAAAACAGTCCACCTTGGCAGAGACAGCCAAGCTCAATACAGTGATTGCAAGACCAAACGTCACTGGTGAGGAGATTCATCAGCAGTTCACCAATAGTTACAACTTTGGGGCCTTCAATGCCAATCCTCAGGAGTCCGCAAGAGTCGCAGAGTCTGTGATGAAGAACCTTGCAACCAATCCTGATGGGGCCCGGTTGATTGATGAACTCAAGGACAAACAGATTCCCGGTCAGAAAGCTGGGGTGACTTTTGGGTCTATCATTGGGGAAGACGGTCTTCGTAGTCTTCGTGCCAAGTCTCTCAGTGTCCGAGACAGTGCAGACCATCGTGCCTACATGGAGTTCTCCGTAGGCATCAACGAATTGGTCAATCAGGGTGACATCACGGGCCTGCTGACTGCCTATGAACAGGAGATGGAACAGACAGGAGGCATTGCGTCCTACCGTGGGGAACTCATCAGGCGTGGTATTGAGACCATCCGGGATAAGGCATATCGACAGGCTGAGGCTGATGAAAAGGCTCTTGCCAAGCAACAGGAAGAGAACCTTAAGGTAATCAATGCCTACCAGATGCTGGAACGAATGGTGCGTGGCGAGAACGTCAATCCGCTGGGCTTGGAAGGAACCGACAAAAAGGCTATGGATGCCGCTTGGGTCTACGCCAAGTCCTCTATGAAACCTGAGGACATCCTTAAGCTGGCAACACATCCCGGAGCAAACAATCCGGCCCGTGAAGAGCTGAACCGTGAGGTCAAGACTGTTTTGGCAGCCATCACGTCCCACATGCAGTTGTCCAAAGGTGACGTACTGATGTCCAGTGAGGTTCCTCAGCCAGAACGTCTGGAGAGCCTGATGTCCCTGTATGTCACCAATCCGGGAGACTTCATGACAGCTACTGGTGGCATGAGGAATGACGATGCCAACAAGCTGATTGGTGTCTACAATGCCCTGTCCTCTGGTACTCCGTACAACGAGGTCGTGGCGGGTATGGCGGCATTCGAGGCCACGGACAGAAATGACAGAATGAAGGTGGACAGAATCCTGAAAGACATCGTGTTGCAGGACAGCGGAGCTAAGTCCCGGGGTATCACTGGTGACTATGCGACCACCACCGTCTATGTCTGGGCAGCGAACGGCATCAAGGCCGGGATGACCCCTAGTGATGCCTATGAAAAGGCCATTGAGCGATTCAATGAAACTCATATCAATGTCGCAGGTACGGCTGTCCCGACTGGCTTCTTCAATTCCAACAATCTCAATCTTCCGGCTGAGGTTGCTGGTGATGCCATTGATGTCGAGCTCAAGAACATCTTGTCTACCGCAGGTGTCCCTGAGGAAGACGTGTCGGTTCGCTACGATGTGGCTCGTGAGATACTTCTTGTTCAGAACAACCGGACAGGTACATTGGCTGGTGTCATCACTCAGGAAGCCCTCAGGCCAGCTTACAACAAACTTGTAGCTGAGGCTGAGAAGGCCAAGATGTCCGCCATTGAATATGCCAAGTCCTACAACAAGTCTCAGAAACAGGACACTCGAGGTGGTAATATTCAGTACGGATGGGACTTCACACCTGACCAATTCTCATCTGATAACCAAAACAATAACTAACAAAAGAGGAGAATGAACGAATGGCAAGAGTTTATGACCCGTCTGTCCCGAGCGAGTACGATGCTATCATCGAGGCAGCGGCTAAAGCAAACAATATTCCCCCGGACTTGTTTCGCAAGCAAATCTGGGCGGAGTCTTCCTTCAAACCTGATACGGTATCCACGGCTCAGGCCAAAGGTCTTGCCCAGTTCATACCCAGTACTGGTAAGATGTATGGTCTGGAGACGGATGCTGACTTCTTTGACCCTGTAAAATCCATCAACGCTGGCGCCAAGTACATGGCTGACCTTATGAGAACCTATGGAGACTGGAATACAGCAATTGTCGCCTACAATGGAGGGACGAAAGCGGCTAGGAACTACCAGCGTGGTGATGTGTCGAAACTCCCTGTGGAGACCCGGAACTACCTCAGACTCCTAGCCAGTCCAGTCCCAAATAAATCTGATGCGATGTCCCTGAACAGCTTCGAGAATCCTGCCAGACTTGAAGCGACATCCATCTTTGACAACTTGGCAGACCCTGTTACCATGTCCAGCACTACTACATCCATCAGGCAACCTGAGGACACAGCTGGATTCCTTGGTGGCATCAAACATGGAGCCACTGGAACCTTTATCCGCCAGCGGCTTTCCAGTACTGACCCCTTCGGTATTGGTAAGTCCTATGTGCCGTCTGATGAAGAAAGCCTTAGCATCCTTGAGGCTGTGGACTACGACAAGACGGCATACCGCTCCATCGTTAGTGGTCTGGCATCCAAAGAGGACATCCAGACACGACTGGACATCTACCGTGAGAACCGGGAATATGCGAACACTTTGGACAAGTCTGGTCTATTCACGTCTCTTACTTCGGGACTTGGAGAGACTGTTGTAGACCCTCTTAATTGGGCAGGTGCAATTGCGACAGGTGGCCTTGGTGCTGTTGGACGAATCACTGTCGGGGGAGCCCTCGGAAATGTTCTGTCTGGACAGCTCCGGGAATCCGTGACGGGTATTGAGTCAGACATCCTTATGGACGCCACAAGTGGCGCTGTGTTTGCAGGTCTTATTGAAGGTGCTGCAAAGGTTCTCCCTAAGGGTGCACGCTTCGTTGGTGATACGTCCAGACGTGCGGACATCATCCGGGATGCCATTCGGTCTGGACGAGAACCTGACCCAGCCATTTTGGAAGGGATTGGTGGTTCACACGGTCTGGCAGCCCGTCTTAACAACATGCGTGACTGGGTAGAAGCCAAGATGCCTAGGGTGACTATAGGTGAGACCATGTTCGCCAGCAAGTCCAAAGAGATTGCTGACTTCGGCCATAAGCTGTTCAGACGTGAACGTGGTACTCGTGTCCAGATGGAAGACGGTACAATGGTGAACATGGAAGTAGGTTCTACACGCACTGTCAATGAAATTGTGGAACAGGGTGAGAAAGACCTGTTTAAGTGGAGTAACCGATACAATGACAACTACGACAAGTTGATGTCTCAGGGTCTCTCTGAGGAGGCCATTGAGCGAGCTATCTACAAACGGATGGCTGGTCAGGACTCAGGTCTCAACAACAAGCTCATAGATGACATTGTGTCTGACATGCATGAGATGTTGAGCAGACGAGGTGATGAGCTCCATGCTCGTGGTTTCATTGATGAGAAGTTCGATAAATATATCCCCCTGTCTATCGACGAAATGAAGACTGCTGATCTCATTGCTGCCCTTGGGGGTGGCAAGCGTGGACTTGAGAAGGCCCATAGACTCCTCAGGGAAAGCCTGCTTCGGGGTGCTGATGACCCGAATACCCGTGTCCGACTCCAGAAGTTCTGGGAGAGAACACTGACAGCTGAGGAGAAGGCAGCCATGAAGACGGACAAAACCCGTGCACAGAAAACCTTCAATGAGTGGCTGTCCAAGAAAGCCAATGACGATGCCTTTGGCTACATTGACCAGAACCGTTCTCAGCGAAACCTGTTCAATGACCGTGAGGGCTCCATGAGCTATGACCACGAGAGAACACCTTGGAGAACTGACTTCGAGGTGGACAGTCCAGTGGGTAAGGTGTCTGTGGACAGCCTTCGCCGTAACCTATATGACACCGTGAGCTCATACATGCGGAGAACTCAGGGTGACATTGCGTTTGATGAGATTGGTCTGAGGGGCTGGGACGGTGTTATGGAACATGTCTCCAAACTTGCCAATGACTACAAGCTTGAACAAGGCCCCGGGAGAGCTGCGAACGACATGGATACGGCACTGAGACAGGCTGTCAAACTCATGTACGGCATGTCTCCTTTGGATGACCCTAGGGGTCTGAATGCTTCCCATGCTGTCGCTGAGGTGCTTCGGAACCTTGCGTTCTGCACAAAGAACGCCTACATGGGACTGATGAACCACACCGAGGTGGCTGAGGGTATCAAGGCATACGGTGGCTCGTTCCTCATTCGGTCTGTCCCGGGGGCATCAAAGCTCCTTGGTAACTGGACAAAAGGTGGAATGAAGGAAGCGGATGTCCGGGCTATCCAGAACATGGTCTTTGGTGATGAAGTACGACAGCTCAACCTGTGGAGAGACATCAGTCGTCGTAACATCCAGAGGTACAATGGTAACAAGTTCATTGCGACCATTGTGTCTGGCTCTGAATGGGCTGCCAACGCTTCACCGTTCACCAAGTACCTACAGGCAACCCAAAGGAGTATCGTGAGTGAGGCTCAGGGACAGTTCCTTGCTGAAATGGCTAGGTCTGCCCACGGTCTCGCAAAGACAAAGAAGGGATTCTTCAATAAGGTAGACCTCAAGCGAAACTCCATCTCACCTGAGAGAGCTGAGGCCATGCTAGAGGCTGTCAGAAAGGCTACCACGATTGATGCCGATGGAGCCATCAGGGTGACAGACAGTAATGCCTTGTTCAATGATGCGACTGCGCTGGCTGACATCAGACGCATGGGAGACTACGTGGCATCCAATGTCATCCAAAAGGACTCTGCCGCTGATGCCTTCCTGTGGGCAGGTAACAACAATCCGCTCCTGAATATGGCCATGCAGTTCAAGACGTTCGCTGTCCGTTCATACAACAAGCGTCTGGCAAAGACCATGAACCGTATCGAGGATGAAGGTGGATTGTCACAATTGAATACCATGATGATCTCCGGAGCCTTGGCTACCGTGGGTCACATAGGTGTCACCTGTCTGAGGACGGTCGGTATGAATGATGAAGACCGCACGAAGTATCTCCAGAGGAACCTTGGGATTGACAGTCTGGATGACCTTGATAGCGGGGAAGCCCTTATGGTTGCAGCCTACAACGGTGGTCTGTTGCGAAACGGTATCCTCGCTGCGCCTGTCTTGGGTCTCAATCTGGTTGGCCTTGCGAACCCCTCAGGGAAGACCACAGTGTCCACCGACTACGGTAACGACAGAGATACTACGGCCATGTTCAAGGTGGGAGATTGGGTTCAGAACCTGTTCCCAGCCTTTGGGACAGGACAGTCTGTCGTCCAGCTCGGGCAGTCCGTGTTTGACACGTTGCGTGACGGTATGGGCACTACGGACTTCAGTCTTAAAGACCAAGAGACCATCCAAAAGAACTTCCTGAGGAGTCTTAAGGGAGTCACACCAAACTGGCCTGGTATCCAGAACTACTTCATCGAAATGTTAAAAGAATAAAAAAGGAGGATATAAATGGCTGACACTGTTGTTGTCTATCCCGGTGATGGGGTGACTCGTAAGTTCACTGTGCCTTTTGATTATCTCAATCGAACCTTTGTCCATGTCTATCTCAATGATATTGAGGAAACTCAGGGTACTACTTGGAGCTTCATTTCTCCTACTGTTATTGAACGCTCGGCTGCACCACTTGCTAATGAGACCCTCACAATTCGACGAGTGACTTCCACGAATCGTATTATCGACTTCAAAGATGCCTCGGTACTCCGGTCTTTTGACCTGAATACATCCCAGCTTCAAGTTCTGCACATTGCAGAAGAAGCAAAGGACATGACTGTGGACACCATCAGTACAGACATCTACGGTAACCTTGATGCCCGTTGGAGACGTATTACCCACCTTGCCGCCCCTGTGGAAGACGGGGATGCCCTGAATTATGGAACCTATAAAGCTGACCTCAATGGCGCTGTGGTTGCTCGTGACAGGGCAGAAAAAGCTGCAACGAAAGCTGAGGCCAGTGCTGTCATTTCCAAGAATTGGGCGGATGCTGCAAGTAGCCATAAGGTTGCTGCTGAGGGGTCTGCTACCACTGCCTCTACAGCTGCTACTACGGCTACCAATGCCGCGGCTGCAGCTGCCACCAGTGCATCCCAAGCCGAGGCGTCAGTTATTACTGCACATACATGGGCTGATGCTGCCAAAAGACATGCTGATGCTGCCAAGGTATCCGAGGATGCCGCCAAGGTCTCCGAGGTTGCTGTACAGAACGTGGTAGACAATGCCGTTGAGATTGTTCGTGGTGAGTTTGCTGATTACGTGTCTGATGCTGAGGCGTCTATGACTGCCTCCAAGGGATGGGCTGACCAAGCAAAGGCTGAGGCTGACCGTGCAAAAGCTGCGGCTGACTCGGTTGATGTGTCCGTGTTTGAGAGTAGAGTGTCTGCTCTCGAAGATGAAGACGTTAGTCTGAATCAGAAAATCAACAACACGAATACTGTTGTGTCTGGACATACCCGTGACATCTCCACACTCAATGGGAACCTGAATACCATCAACAGCAATGTAACTACCCTGACCACACGAGTAGGGAACGCTGAGGCCAATATCACCAGTCTTACGAACAACAAACTCAATAAGTCAGGTGATGAGGTGACAGGTGACCTGTCTGTTCGTGAGGCTGCCCTCAGGAACTCCTTTAATAACCTTAACTTCAATACGTCTACCTCGAAAACTGGGCTGACCTTTGAGTGGGCTGAGGGAACAGGCAAGACGTGGGCAAACGCCAGCAATGTCATTAGGGTCTACCATGAGTTCGTGCATGATGGCACCGAGTGGATGGTTGGTATATGTGGTGGTTGGAAGGTGAATGGTAAGATTACTACACACTCACTTCATCTTGCTGGTAGTGGTAAACTTATGGTGGATAAACAGGAAGTACGCTACGTAAAACAAAGCTATCAGGCTGGAGACCTCACGAAGTGGTACCGTATCTGGAGCGATGGTTGGATTGAACAAGGCGGTACTTTTGTCGCCAGTGGTGACGCCACGATTAACTATCCGACTCCTTTTGGCAACAACTGGGGTGAACTAAGGACTCTTATGGTCACTCCAGCAAGCGGCAACTACGGTAATTTTGACTTCGCAGCTTATGAAGCCAGCAGTACCAGCTTCAACCTCGTTGGTCACGGATGGAGTGGTGTTGTCCGCTTCAGTTGGTTTGTGTGTGGTCACTAAACAAAAGGAGGTAATATGCTCGGAACAAAGATATACAAAGACACACTTGACCGTCGTGTCTATGCAGAGACAAGTGAGTGGTGTGACCTCAACAATTGTAACATCCAAGACAAAGGAGAGTACTATGAAGTATGTGAGAATCCTGCTCCTTCTATTGAAGCTCTTGCACGTGAAGCCCGGCAACTTCGCAATCAAAAAATAACCAAGACTGACTATCTTCTTATGGCTGACTATCCAATCTCAGAAGAAGACCTTATGCCCATCAAGGAATACCGACAGGCTCTCCGTGATGTTCCGAATCAGCCGTCCTTCCCGATAAACATTGAGTGGCCAGACCTTCCAAAGTTTCTCGACAAGTGAGGTCTGTGAGTGATGAACACTGAGAACCTTAAGGGAGTCATAAAGAAGTCCCACATGCAAGCCGTTCTTGGTATCCTTGTCACCTTGGGTTTCTTTGGGATTCTTGGAGGGACACTTCTCGGATACATGAGCCTTTCTGATAATCCTTCCTTAATGGTATTATTGGGTACGGTGGCTACTGGTTTTGGTACCGTCTTCAACTATTATTTCGGAAGCAGTCTTGACAAGACCCAGAAGATTACCGACAAACAATCATAGTATCTAACCATGGGAGGGGACAACAGGTGTTCCCTCCCGTCCACCATAAGGAGGTCAAGTTTGCGTGACATCACTGAATATATTCCACCATTCATAGTCTCTGGGGGTTTGTTCCTAGGGATGGATATAGCAGAGTGGGTTCAGGTCATGACCCTTGTATATGTAATTGTAGGTACTATCTACGCAATCAAGCGTACATTCTTTTCCAACCATAAAGGAGAGTGATATGAATCGTTTTGAATGGTTTTCCCTCATTGATAAGCTGTTGAGTGCTGGTTCCGGTATCCTGAACATCATCAAGAATGTGTTTGGAGGTAAGAAGAATGAATAAGCCAAAGGAGGAAATGCTTGAGGGAATCCACACGCTGATGTTAGCGTCTATGCTGGAAGACCTCAAAGACCCTGATAAGCGAACACCAAGTCTATACAGCGCCATCATCAAGGAACTCCAACGTAACAACATCGACATAGTGCCAAAGGCTGGTGACACAGACAGCGCACTTGCCCAGCTCTTAGCTGGTGTTCAGGAACTGGATGACAGCGACTACATTCCCAAAGGACTGAACTAGTATGTCAAACAACGACAAGCTAAAGGCTCTCTATACGTCATTCCCACTATTTGTGGCACTTGTCTGGAAGGTTATTGGTCTACCCAAACCTACAGAACTCCAAGTTGACATTGCGAAGACCCTCCAGAATCCCCCGAACAATCGGTTCATCATTCAGGGGTTCCGGGGGGTCGCAAAGTCCTTCATCACCTGCGCCTATGTCGTATGGGTATTGTGGCGTGAGCCTAACGCCAAAATCATGATAGTATCTGCCAGCAAGGAACGTGCAGACGCAAACGCATCGTTCATCAAGAGAATCATCGCTGAGCTTCCATTCTTGAGTCACCTTAAGGCCCGTGAGGGTCAACGAGACACTCAGAACCTGTTCGACGTTGGGCCTGCCCTGCCTGACCACAGCCCGTCTGTGAAGTCTGTGGGCATCACAGGTCAGCTTACAGGTAGTCGCGCAGACATCATAATCTCGGATGACTGTGAGGTTCCGGGAAACAGTTTCACTCAGACAATGAGAGATAGACTGTTCGAATTGGTGAAAGAGTTTGATGCTATCTTGAAGCCCGGTGATGACAAGAAGATTCTCTACCTTGGGACACCCCAGAACGAGATGTCCTTGTACAACGAGCTTCAAGAGCGCGGCTATACCACCTATATCTGGCCTGCACGATACCCCTATGATGACAAACATAGACAGAGTTATGGTGACAAGCTGGCTCCCTATCTGGCTGAACGCTACGATGCCAATCCGAAGCTCGCAGGTAAACCTACAGACCCCCGAAGGTTCGATGAGGAAGACCTACAGAAACGAGAGCTGTCCTACCGTAAGGCTGGCTTCATGCTCCAGTTCATGCTGGACACCAGTCTGTCTGATGCTGACAAGTACCCGCTCAAGCTCCGTGACCTCATAGTAGGTCGCTACAGCTTCGAGAAGGGCCCCATGTCCATCGAATGGATGCCAGACCCTTCCAAGACCATCAGCAACGACGATGCCCCCGTGTTGGGCCTGAAAGGTGACAGGTACTTCGGTCATCATAGTGTCAGCCCTGAGGTTGCCCCATATGGACTGAAACTGCTGGTCATAGACCCCAGTGGTCGTGGACAGGACGAAACAGGATACTCCATTCTCTATTACCTGAATGGGTACATCTATGTCATGGATGTAGGTGGTCTAAAGGGCGGGTACTCCGGTGAGACACTGACAAAACTGGCACGTCTTGCTAAGCAGTGGAAGGTGAACGAGGTCGTGATTGAAGGTAACTTTGGTGATGGTATGTACCTCAAGCTATTCGAGCCTGTCCTGTTCAAACACCACCGGGCTACCCTAACTGAGGTCAAATCAAAGGGACAAAAGGAGGTGCGCATCATCGACACCCTTGAGCCCGTTATGTCCAACCACAAACTCATTGTCCATACCGATGCCATCCGCAGGGACTTCGACAGTGTACCTGAGGGTGACTACAAGTACTCCTGCTTTTATCAGATGACCCGTCTGACTGCTGAGCGTGGTGCACTTGTACACGATGACCGTCTGGATGCTCTGGCAATCGGAGTCGGTTATCTGGTCGACATTATGAACGTGGATGCCAACAAAGCCATCGAATCCAAGAACGAGAAGTGGCTGATGGATGCCTACAATTCCATCTACAATTCCCGGACTACGACGGTCGGTTGTTTCATGTCCACAGACGTCGATAACGGTGTAGGTGTGCTGGAGGGAATCAGCTGGGTATAGTGTTATTTGGGCCGTAAAGGGGTCTCTCAGGCGTTTTCATACAAAAGATGGGTCATAGGTCATCTTTCAAAAAATCGGGGCTTAAAACGGACAAAATTCGACAGGTATTGGAAATGGTGAATAGTGATGGTGGTGAAAGAACATACACTGCCTCTCCTATCATGTCCCAACCCCACCTCATTCCCATATACCCTTTTTCGGGCCGTAAAGGGGTCTCTCAGGCGTTTTCATACAAAAGATGGGTCATAGGTCATCTTTCAAAAAATCGGGGCTTAAAACGGACAAAATTCGACAGGT
>ENA-UOJN01001093-UOJN01001093.1-human-gut-metagenome-genome-assembly--contig:-C125IIP-NODE-1093-length-20374-cov-10.927211_pt1 | contig 20374 bp, 22 predicted proteins | sample MGYA00242350_ERZ723897 | MGnify/ENA metagenome assembly ERZ723897 | reverse complement strand
GTGGAGTATTTTCGCAGAGTTTAATCAAAATAAATATATTAAGCAAGAGACAACAAAGTAAAAAAAAATCTTTGCAAATTTGCCAAAAGATCGCCTCAAAATTGCGACGGGGCTCATAGAAAGGGCGGCTTTTATGGCCGCCTCTCTCAAAGAGCTCGAGGCCGCGATCAACGAGAAAGGTTATACGGACGAGTACCAGAACGGCGAGAACCAGAGGGGAACGAAAAAGGCCCCCGAGGTCGAGATTTATAACACGATGGTTAAAAACTACACCGCCGCGATCAAGGCGCTCGTCGATATGGCCCCGGAGGATTCGGGCCTTGACCCGGAGGCCGCGGCGATTCTGAACCATATCGCAAAGAGAAAATGAACGCCCCATCGTACCTCGAGCAATACGCCCGCGCTATCCTATCGGGGAAGATCACAGCGGGCCGCCGCATAAAACAGCAAATGCGGCACTTGCTCGATAAGATTGAGCACCCCGAGAAATATGAGCCCTATATTTTCGACCCGGCGGTCGCCGATCATCATATCGAGTTTATAGAGAAATTCTGCAAGCAATCGCAGGGACGCCGCGGCGAGCCATTGACGCTCGAGCTTTTCCAGAAAGCCCGCCTCGAGGCGATTTTTGGCTTTGTCGATAAGAACACGGGGTACAGGCAGTACAACGAGGTTCTCATAATCGAGGGCCGTAAAAACGGCAAGACGACCGAAACGGCGGCGATTGAGCTCGACATGCTGCTAAACGACGGCGCAGGCGCCCCGGAAATCTACAACATAGCGACCCGCCTCGAGCAAGCAAAAAAAGGCTTTGTCGAGTGCTGGAATATGCAGCGCAATTCGACCGCGATTCGCAAGCTCGTGCGCAAGCGGCAGAACGATCTATTTTGTGCAGTGAACCTCGGGTTCATCAAACCGCTCGCCGCCGACACAAACGGCCTCGACGGCCTCAATGCTCAAATGGTCGTTATTGACGAGCTCGCCGCCATCAAGAACCGCGACATATATGACTTGATGAAACAGAGCATGGGCGCGGGCACTCGCCCGCAGCCGCTTTTGTTCTGTATTTCGACGAACGGCTTTGTTCGCGGCGGTATTTTCGACGATCAGTATAAATACGCTTGCAATATCCTTGACGGCAAGGCCGAGAACGTCCATTTCTTGAGCTTTATCTATGAACTCGACGACCGCGAGGAATGGACAGACCCCGACGCATGGATTAAGGCGAACCCGGGCCTCGGCACGATCAAGAAAGTTTCGTTTTTGCGCGAGTGCGTACAGAAAGCAAAGGACGACCCCGCATTTCTGCCGACCGTGCTCGTCAAAGACTTCAATTTTCCCGAGAACCGCTCGAGCGCGTGGTTACAATGGCAACACATTCACAACGATTTCGAGGCCGATCTCGAAAAGCTGCACTTACGGTACGGCGTCGGCGGGTTCGACGCTGCTGACAGCGTAGACCTAAACGCCGCCGTCGCGCTGGGAATGATACCGGGCGACCCTCACATATACGCCCGCGCCATGTTCTGGCTACCCGAGGACGTTCTCGCGGCGCAGACGACGGACGGCAACCGACGCGAACGCGACGAGGCGCCCTATTTGCTGTGGGAGCGTCAAGGGCTCTTGCGGTCATACCCGGGCTCGAAAGTCGATAAACACGTCTTTCTTGACTGGTTCCGCGAGCTACGCGACGACGATGATTTTTATATTATTTATATTGCCTATGACCCGTGGCATATCGACGACACGCTTTTGCGGGAGTTCAAGCAAGAGTTCGGCGAGCGGTGCATGATACCCGTTCGGCAAGGCTCGCTCACACTCTCGGCCCCTATGAAAGAGTTAAAAGCCGATCTCGCCGCGGGCCGTATCGTTCACAACAACAACCCCGTTTTGCAAATGTGTCTCACAAATACCGAGGTACTCGCCGACACGAACGGGAATATAAAACCGATCAAGGGAATCGACCTAACGCAGCGCATAGACGGTACGATCGCGTTGATTTGTGCCTATATCGCGTTGATAAACCATTACGACGACCTGCAAGCGGTCATTTAGGAGGGCTGTGTTTTGGGCCTGTTTGAGAAAATTTTCAAAAAAGAGCGACAGCAACAGGCGGTCGGCCAGTATTTCCAGACGCTCACAGGATATACGCCCGCGTTCACGAGTTTTGAGGGCAGTATCTACGAGGCCGATCTCACCCGCGCGGCAATTCATGCTTTCGCCAAGCAGGCGGCCAAGCTGACACCGAAAATCACGGGGACGAAGTGCAAGAGCCTTGAGCCCGTATTGCAAAATCGCCCTAACCCGTTTATGGACGGTTACAAATTCGTCTACCGTCTGGCGACCATGCTCAAGGTTGACAATAACGCGTTTATCGTGCCGATATACTCGCAAGATTACGACCGCGTCGTCGGCGTTTATCCAGTTTTACCGCAATCGGCCCGAGTAATTGAGTATCAAGGCCGCCCATATCTACGCTACCAACTGGGCGGCGGCAACTGGGCCGCGATCGAGTTTGAGGACGTCGGGATTCTGAATCAATACCAGTACAAGAACGACTTTTTCGGCGAGACGAACCGCGCTCTCAACCCCACAATGCAGCTTTTGAACGCGCAAAATCAAGGCATTATCGAGGGCATTAAGCAGAGCGCGACGATTCGCTTTCTCGCCAAAATCGCGCAGCCGTTGCGCCCGGAGGACGTTGACAAAGAGCGTCAACGGTTCATAAAAGCCAACTTGAGCGCCGACAACAACGGCGGCGTTATGCTCGTCGATACGAAATATGCCGACGTCAAGCAGATCGAGAGCCGCGCGACCGTTATCAACGCGACGCAGAAAGCGGCCATCGAGGAAAACGTCTATACATACTTCAACACGAACAAGGCAATCTTGCAAAGTTCGTTCAACGAGGACGAGTGGAACGCCTACTATGAGGGTGAACTCGAGCCGTTTGCAATTCAACTCTCGCTCGTGCTGACAAATATGTTATTCTCCCAGCGCGAGCAAGCGTTCGGAAATTCTGTTTTTTATTCGGCGAACCGCTTGCAATATGCGAGCAATAACACAAAGCTCAATGTCACGACGCAGCTTTTCGATCGCGGTATGATGACGCAAAATCAAGCACTCGACGTCTGGAATATGCCGGGAATCGGCCCGCGCGGCGACCGGTATTTCATCCGCAAAGAGTATGCGGAACAAACCGAGATTGCACCCACGGGCGCAGCCGCGCCGCCTACGCCCGCCCCGGCGGGCACGGAACCACAACAGGAGGGTGAAGAAACATGATTACAAAAGATCGCTACTATCTGCCGTTTGAAATGCGCACGGCGCAGGGCGGCGCAGAGGGCGAGAACATCGTCGAGGGATATGCGGCGGTATTTGAGCGCCCGACCGTGCTGTATACCGAGAACGGCGTCGAATATTGCGAGATCATTTCCCGCACCGCTTTCGCGGGCGTGGATTTGTCCGACGTGGTAATGAACTATAACCACACGGGAAAGCCCGTCGCGCGGACGCGGAACGGCTCTCTCGTGCTCACGATTGACGACACGGGCCTCAAGGTAACGGCCCGCCTCGGCGGTACGCAAGAGGCCCGCGCTATGTACGAGGAAATCAAGGGCGGATATATCGACAAAATGAGCTTTTGTTTTGTCGCCGACCGTTCCGCGGACACCTACGAGAATATACCGGGCCGATACACGCGGAGAATTAACCGCATTAAAACAGTCTATGACGTGGCCGCCGTTGACTTTCCGGCATACGACGACACGACATTAGAGGCGCGTTCAGCTTTTGCCGCGGAGGCGGCAAAACTGACGGCGGAGGCCGAAAAACGCCGCAAGAAAGCATATATTTTACAGAAAACTTTGGAGGTATGAAAACTATGAACCGTTTGCAGGAAATTGAACAGCGCCTCGCCGCCATTCGTACCGAGTGCATGAACGAGGGCGCCGATCTGGACGCACTGACGACCGAGGCGAACTCTCTCGTTGAGGAACGCCGCGCCCTGCTGAATCAGCAGAACGACAGCGCCGAGCGCCGCCGCGCATTGCTGGCCGCGATCGCCAACGGCACGGCGGGCGCTCACGACGAGTACGGTTTCAAAATGGAGGGCCCCGAGGGCCGCCGCGCCTACACCAACGCAAGCCCGGAATACCGCGACGCCTTTTTCGCGTACATCTCGGGCCGCAACATGAGCGCAGAACAGCGTACCGCGTTCGACAACGTCAACCGCGAAGTTCGCGCCGCGTTCGTCGGCACTACCACGACCGAGGCCGCCGCCATGCCCAAGCAGACCCTTAACGAGATTTGGGACTTGATGGAGGAACAGCACAGCATTTTGCACGATGTGACGATTCTGCGCACGGGCGTCGTTATCAAGGTCGTCAAGCGTACCGCAATCGCGCAGGGCAAGGGCAAAAAGGTCAACGAGGGCGCCGCGAACGACGATTTCAAAGATACCAAGGTCGCCGTTGAACTGACGGGCAACGACTTCTCGGCTACCTGTACTTTGTCCTACGCCGCCGCGACTATGTCCATCGACGCCCTCGAGGCTTTTATCGTGCAGGACATGGCCGATCAGGTCGGCAACGCTATGGCGGCCGATCTTATGACCACGATCAAGGGCGCAATCAACGCCGCGAACAAGCTGACCGCCGCAAGCACGACCGTTTTCACGTTCGCCGAGCTGTGCAGCCTGTTCGGCAGCCTCAAGCGCTGCCGCCGCATGGTCGCGTATGTCAACAACGCTACCCTGTACAAGCAGGTCGTCGCACTGGTTGACGCACAGGGCCGCCCCATCTTCCAGCAGACCGCGCAGGAGGGCGCACAGGGCGCAATCATCGGCGCCGTGATTCACCTCGAGGACGAGGCGGGCGACGGCTGTATCGTCGTCGGCGACCCCTCTCGCGTCCGTTACAACATGGTACAAGACGTTATGGTCGAAACCGATAAGGACATCAAGAACCACGAATATATTTATTCTGGTTACGCCCGCGGTGAGGGCGCCTTGATTGACGATCAGAGTTTCGCCATGCTGTCCCTCAAGACCGGCTAATCAGATCGCAAAATAACCAACCGGGGCCCCGAAAAGGGGCCTCGGCTTTTTTCTGTATGTGGAGGCGTGAACAATGGAACAGAACCAACTATTCAACGCCGTGAAACTCGCACTCAAAAAAACGCGAGTTACTTCTCTTGACGGCGAAATCGAGCGCCTCGTCGCCGCCGCAAAAGCTGATCTCGCCGCCGCGGGCGTCTGCAAGATCGAGGACGACGACGAGAATATTAAACAGGCTTGTGTATTGTACGCGAAAGCAAATTTCGGGGAGACTGAAACCCCGGAAAGGTACGCGGCATGTTTTGAGGCGTTGCGCGATCGTCTGGCCCTCAATTCGGACTACAACGGGGGCGGCAACAATGGCTAAATTCGTCGAGGTCACGCTCGTCAAGGAAGTCACCGACGGCACAACCGAGGATTTCGAGGCGGCCACGTCTCAAGAGGGCGGCTATACCGTGATCGGCGAGAGCAAGGGCGTCACACGGGCCGAGTTCTACGCGGCGAGTAATACCATGTACCGCCCGTCGTTGGTCGTGACGATTTGGGCCGACGAATACGACGGCGAAACCCGCGCAATCATCGACGGCGAGGTTTATACCGTGATTCGTACATACCCGGTCGGCGACAAAATCGAATTGACCTGTCAGCAGAAAGGGGCCGACGAGAATGCCTTTACCGAGTTCGGTTAAGTTCACAAGAAACGGTATCACCTACCTATCGAACGTAGACCGTACCGCGTGGACGATCAAGGAATTAAGCCGCGCGGCCTTGCGAGATGTCGGAAAATTCGTCTGTAACACCGCCCGAAAGCAGACGCGCGAGCGTTTCGGCAGAGCTCTCGGAAAGACACCCGGAGGGCGAAAACGTGCGTATTCGGCGTTCGGCTACTGGGTGCGCAAAATTGAAACCGATTTACAGGTCGGTTCAAAACCGAACACATGGTACGGCGTTTTGCAAGAGCTCGGCGACGAGTTCCGCGGCGCCAGAAAAACAAAAGCCGGGACACTTTTCTCGTTTACGGCGCGGCAACCGAAACGGGCAATCTTGACGACGACCGTGCGCGAGCACATCGACGAAATCAGGTTGATCGAGGGTCAATATCTTTCGGCGGTCGAGGACGAGAACAGGGCTCTCGGACTTATTAACGAGGGGGAATTAAAAGACGATGGCTCGAGCGGCGAAGAATAAAACCGAGTTGAACGAGAGTTTCAACACAGTTTTCAACAAAACCGTCGGCGGATTGCTGAAAAACTCGTCGGGCGTCGCAACGTACAGCAATACGGCGACAGCGGCGAGCTACCCTCGAATTGTGTTCTTTTTTACAACATGGGCCGAGGATAATCTCAAAAAAGGCACGTTGACGGTTCGCATTGCGGGCAATACAGGCGCGGCCGAGGTTGAGAAAATCGTTCAAAATGTTCTGTTCGATCTCGACGGTGCGGTCTACAATGATGAACACATTTATTTGCACCTCTACGGCGGGCGATCTTCCCCCGTTGAGGACACAGACAAAACAATCACCCGGCGGCTCGTGACGCTGGATTTTCAAGCACTTGTGAAAGGGGTTTAACCTATGAGCATTTTTAACACTAAGCGTATGACGGGAATGACCGAAAAGACCGTCGAGCATTTTGTGCTCGGCGCGGGCGTTTTTGCAAAAGACTTTATCCCGGGAACGGACACCTACGAGAGCGCAAAGACGGCGGGCAAACTTCTCGGCGCCACCACGGGCGGCGGCGAGTTTAAGGCCGCCAAGGTCGGCCATTATTCACAGGTTGACGGGGCCCCGGAGAACACGAAGGGGCTCTATATCCTCGACTACTGGACGACCACCATGCAGGCGACCGTAAAGGAATTGACCGCCGACACGATCGTCGAGGCAATGACGGCGGCCAAAAAGACGACCGAGGAAAGCGTCACGGGCTACGACGTTATCGTTCCGAAATCGGCTATCGAGCTCGATGATTACACCGAAAACGTCACCTATATCGGGCGCCTCGTCGGCAGCGAAAAACCGATCATCATTCAGATTTTCAACGCTTTCAACACGAACGACCTCTCGATTCAGCCCAAGGACAACGACGAGGCGAGCGTTCAGGTCATTTTCGCGGGCCACTATGACCCGAACGATCTCGAAACGCCGCCCTATAAAATCTACTGGCCCAAGGAGGCGTAAACCATGCGTAAACTCATTGCATCGGATGTTTTCGCCGCATTGCGCGTCGTTTCTGCGATTGAAAAAAAGCAGGGCATTGAAACGACTATCAAAGACCTCGTCAAGAACGCGGAAAACGAAACAAAAGCCGACGGAGACGACAAGACGGCCAAGGAACGCAACGACGATTTTATTGTCCGCGTCGGCGTGAGCGGAGTTTTCAAGATCATCGAAATCGCAACCGAGGCCCGTGTAGAGGGCCGCGTTTACGAGTTTCTCGCGGGGCCTTTTGAAATGACCCCGGCGGACGTCCAGAATATGCCTCTCCCCGACTTTGTCGAAAACGTCACGCGCCTCACCAAAGAGAACGATTTGAGCTCTTTTTTTACCTCTGTTCGCAAACTCGCGCAAAATATGTGATTGACTTGATCGCCCGCCGCTATCCTAACCGCGATTTTATGCAAGGATGGGATTTCGGCGAGGCGGTCGATTTTATAATCTACGCGATCGAGCGAACGGCAGAGGAACAAATAGAAATGCGCTGGGTTCTGCACTATCAAGACAGAATGACATTGCAAGAGTTCAAAAACGCCCTATCGTCTGCGCAGACACAGAACACAGAACGGCCAGAGCCTATGATTGAGGCCGACGTCGAAAAAATCCTAAACATGAGATTGGAGGTGTAAAAAAATGGCCGCGGGCACTGAAATATTTCGCCTTTTTGGGCGAATTATGATAGAAACGTCGGACGCCGAAAGAAGTCTCTCAAAGACAGAATCAAAGGCGAAAGCGTTTCTCGGCACAATCGGAAACGGCGTCGTGACGGTCGCAAAATTTGCCGGGGCTGTGGGCGCCGCCGCGCTGACGGCGGCAGGGGCCGCGACAAAGGTCGCCGCCGACTTTCAATCTCAAATGAGCAACGTGCAGACGTTGCTCACGGGAACGCAAGACGAAATCGCCGCGAAAGTATCGAAATACGGAGATATTGTCAAGGAAGTTTCCCGAACAACTGGCCTCGAGACAAGCAACTTGACCGACGGCCTGTATCAAGTCGTTTCCGCGTTCGGTGACGTTGACGACGCCGCGAAAATCATGGAGATCGCCGCAAAAAGCGCGAAAGCGGGCAACGCTGAAACGAGCGACGCCGTCAATTTGCTCTCGGCGGTAACAAAGGGGTACGGCGATATTTCTGCCGAGGCCAACCAGAAAGCCGCCGACCTCGCATTTACGACGGTTCGCCTCGGTCAAACGTCTTTCCCGGAACTGGCCTCGAGCATGGGAAAAGTTATACCACTATGCGCGACGATGAAAGTTTCGGAGGAAGAATTATTCGGCGCGATGGCTACCTTAACGGGCGTAACGGGCGGCACGGCGGAAGTATCGACGCAGCTTAAAGCAACAATACAAGGCTTTATGCAGCCGACGACCGCCATGACGTCGGCCCTTAAAAAATTGGGCTATGAGAACGGACAGGTTGCCATTGAATCGCTCGGACTTCAAGGCACTCTCGATGCGCTGAAAGAATCTGTAAACGGCGACGAACTTGCGTTCGCTGGTATGTTCTCAAGTGTAGAGGCGAAAACCGCCGTTCTGGCCCTCGCGGGGGCACAGTCGGAGGACTTCACCAACAAAACAAAGGAAATGTATTCGGCAACGGGGGCCGCCGAGAGCGCTTTCGACACGCAAACGGCAAACCTAAAAGGAACGCTCGGAAAGCTGAAACAGGCGGCAAGCACGGCCGTCATAGAACTCGGCGAGAAATTCTTGCCCGTGGTTCAAACGCTCGCCGAGTGGGTGCTCGAAAATATGCCCGCGATTCAAGCGACGATCGAGGTCGTTTTCGACTATTTGACGACGGTAACGAATACTTGCGTCGAGTATATTACCATGCTGAAAGACGCCGCGAGCGCGTGGGTCGCCGATCATCAAGAAACCGTGAACGCGATTTTGACCGCGATTCAAAACTTGTGGCAGTTTGTGCAAACGATTTTCTCGGCGCTTATGACCGCTGCGGGCGCCCTCGGCGACTGGCTGGGCGCGTGGGCGGACGAGAACCTCGGCGACATTGTGCAGACTGTGACGGCGGCGGTAAACTCGATTGTTTCTTTCGTTTCCGCTTTCGCCTCGTGGGCCGCCGCGTTCTGGCAAGCGCACGGACAAACGATCATGTCGATTGTGCGCCCCTTGCTCGAGGCCGTTAAGACAATAATCTCGACGGCCCTGCAAGCTATTACGCAGGTTTTCAACATTTTCGCCGCGCTTTTCCGCGGTGACTGGGGCGAATTGTTCCGCGGCATTGCTACGCTCGTCTTGACGATTCTGAACGGTATCGTTTCTACAATCGGGAATATTTTTCAATCTATAATCAACTTGATTTTTGCGAAATATAACGATATGTACAACGCGGGCCGCTCAATCTTTCAAGGGCTTTTCGATGGCATAGCGGGCGTTTGGGGAAGTATTTACAACTGGGTCGTTGAAAAAGTAAACTGGTTAAGCGACAGGTTGAGCTTTTGGAACTCGTCTCAATCCAAAATGAGAGCAAACGGCAGCCACGCGACGGGCCTCGAGTATGTGCCGTTCGACGGCTACCGTGCTATCTTGCACAAGGGCGAGCGTGTCCTCACCGCCGAACAGGCGAAAGAGGCCGACAAAGGCCAGAACGGCGGCAACACGCGCGTCGTCAAGGTCGAAATCGGCCAGTTTATCAACCAGACCGAAAAGGACATCGACGAACTCGTCGAGATCATCGACGAAAAGCTCGAGGAACGGAGGGAGCGCGAGGAACGTGTTTAATTATTTCCATTACAGAGGCGTTTGCTCGCTCGACCTCGGCGTTCTGGTATCGGACGCGGAACCGTGGACGACGAAAGTGACCCCGGAAACCGTGACGATACCGGGCCGCGGCGACGCCCTGCTCGGCTACGAGTACAGCAACAGCGACGCGGTCTATAACATCATCATACGCAAGACCGGGCGCGACACACTCACGGACGCCGTCGAGCGTGTGCGCCGCTGGTTATTGCCAGACGTTGATTATTCACCGCTACGCGACAGCTACAACCCCGGCTATTATCGCCGCGCATATCTCCCCGGCGGGCTCGCCGTGACCCGCGACGGACTACATGAGGCCGTTGCAACCGTCACATTCTCGGCTATGCCGTTTAAGTATGCAGACGGCGGCGATACGGCGCTCGCGGCGAAAAGCGGCCTAAAGCTCTATAATCCCGAAACATACGAGGCGGCCCCGCTGCTCAAGATCACTGGCACGGGCGCCGCCGACATTTATCTCGGCTCTCATGCGCTGCACATCAAAGAAATCGGCGGCCTCGTCTACATCGACACCGAGGACGAGAACGCATTTGACGACGCAAAGAGCCGAAACAGCGATATTGCCCGCGTCGTTGACTGGCCCCGCCTCTCCCCCGGGGAGACGGTCGTACAGTATGACGGCGCGGGAATTACTGGCGTTGAAATAACGCCTCGATGGAGGTCGTTATAATGCACCCTATTTTGTACCCACCCGGCGAGAAAGATTTTCTCAACAACGGGCTCGCGGTACTGACTGACTGCACAAAATGCCTCGTGACAGAGGAACGAAACGGCGCGTATACGCTCGAAATGCAGTACCCGGCAAACGGCCGGCACTACGATCTCATTGCCGAGGATTGCATTTTACTCGCCAAACCAAACCCGGACGACGAGCCGCAACCGTTCCGCCTCTATAAAAGCGGGCTGACTATGTCGGGCGTTACAACATGGTACGGCGAGCACGTCTCGTATTTTGCGAACGACGTGCCGATTGAACCGATTGCAACGTCACAGACAAACCCGGCGGGCGCGTTCGCCAAAATTTCGGCCGCCGCAGCGCTCGAGAACCCGTTCACGTTCTCGACGACGCTCTCGACCGAGACGTCGTTCGGCCTTGCCACCCCGACACCATTGAAAAAAGTTCTCGGAGGCGTTGAAGGCAGTGTTCTCGATCAATTCGGCGGCGAGTACCACTATAACAAGTGGAAAATCGAGCTCTTGAAAAACCGCGGCGCCGACCGCGGCTTTGTCATTTCCTACGGAAAGAATTTGACGGACATTTCTCAAGAGAAGAACCTCACGAAAGTCACGACGGCAATTTTTCCGTTCTGGAAAAGTTCGGACGACGATACACTCGTCACACTGCCCGAGAAAATTGTTGTGCTGGACGGCGCCCGCGAATACGGTCACGTTCATTGCAAGACGATCGACTTTTCACAGGATTTCACGGACGCCCCGAGCGTTGACACCTTGCGGGCCTACGCGAAAGCCTACCTCAAGACGTCCGGCATTGCCGAGCCCGTTGTCAGTATCACGCTCAAATATGCGCAGCTTGTGAAACGCAAACAGGGCGCCATAATAGCGGGCCTCGCCTCGGCCTCGCTGTGCGATACGGTATCGGTCGAGTTTCCGCGCTATGGTATTTCGGTCAAGGCGAAAATCATCAAGGTCGTTTACAACACACTGAAAGAGCGATATGAGGAGGCCGAAATCGGCGAGGCGAAAAGCCGCCTCTCTCAAACCGTGAACAACTCTCGCGTAGACCCCGACGAGATCGTCAAAAAGGCCACGACGGACAGCAAAAAGACCGCCGCCGACCTCATTGACGCCGCCTCGAAAGAAATCGTCGAGAGTATCACGGGCTCGAACGGCGGCTATGTCGTCCAGCGACCCGCAAAAAATCCGCAAGAGACCCTTTACATGGACACGCCCGACGTCACGACCGCGAAAAACGTCATGCGCCTCAACAAAGACGGAATAGCGTTCTCAACGAACGGCGTCGGCGGCCCGTACTCGGGCGCCCTCGCCATCAACGGCAAGTGGTTCTCGCAATTTATTGCGACGTGGGAGCTCACGGCGAATATTATCAAGGCGGGAATACTGCAAGACGCCGTCGGTAAAAACTCGATCAATCTCGACACGGGCGAGGTCAATCTCGACTGCAAGAGCCTCAAGATACAGGGAAAGACGACCGAGGAAATCGCCGCGGGCAAGGCCAGCGAGGCAGAAACTGCCGCGAAAAAGGCCGCCGCCGATGAACTGAACGCATATAAAGAGGCCGTGACAAAAGACCTCGCCGATATGCAAGGCCAGATCGACGGCCAGATTGAGACGTGGTTCTATGACGCCGAGCCATCACCGACGACGCCCCCGGCGTCCGATTGGACGACGGACGAGCTCAAGGAAAACCACGCGGGCGACCTGTATTATAGCGGCAAGGGCTACGCCTATCGCTGGACGTACTCGGGCAGCGCGTGGACGTGGTTACAGATCAAAGATACAGACATAACCGCGGCCCTGCAAAACGCCAAGAGAGCGCAGGAAACCGCCAACAGCAAGCGGCGAACGTTCCTCGTTCGGCCGACGCCGCCCTATGACATCGGCGACCTATGGGCGAACGGTACAGATTTGCTTGCTTGCGTCACGGCCAGAGGCGAGGGCGCCTCGTATTCCGCGAACGACTGGGAAACCAAAACCGACTACACGACCAAAAAGACAGCGCAGCTCATTGTTGACGCCTCTATCGAGAAAATCGAGCTCGGAATCGCCGAGGACGTCTCGGCGACGGACTTTTTCTCAACGGCGGCATGGAAAGCCGAGAACGGCAGCTATACAGCGACGTCGGGCTCGGTAACGATTGCGGGCGATACTGCTACGGTCGTCGCCCCGGACAGCACGGAAACGGGCAAGCGCCGCGCAGTCGTTATCGACGTACCGACGGCCATGCTCGCCGCGACACAGGGAAAGCGAGTAACGCTTTCAATGCGATACAGGGCAAACGCGGAAATTTCGGGCAATGCCGTGATCGTATTGTGGGCAAACTACGAAAGCGGGAACGAATCTCGCCGTCTCATGACGCTCGCAACAACGTCACAGACAACCCCGGCGGGCGACTGGACGACGGCAACGTTGAATTACACATTCAAGGACGAAAAGCCGACGCGAGTTTACCTGTTCGCGTACCTGTACGCGGGCACGGGCAGCTTGAGCGTAGAACTGCCGACTATGAGCGAGGCAACGGGCAAAAAGAGCACGATCTCGCTCATAAAGGACGGAACCACAATCAGCAGTTTCGCCCTCGACTTGAGCAAGTACGCGACGGGAACCGAGCTCAAAGTCGGGCTTGATGAAATTTCCGCCTCGGTCGTGAAGAACGGCGAAATCCGCTCGAAATTTGCCCTCGATTCGTCGTCGTGTACGATCTCGGCGGGCACTATCAAGTTTACGGGAAACACCCTCGTCGTAGAGAGTACAAATTTCAGACTTAACGCCGACGGAACGGTCAGCATTACGGGCGCGTTCTACTCGAACGGTTCAAGCGGCAATGCCACAATCAGAGATGGAAATATACATCTAAGTGCGCTTAACGCCGACGGCAACCGCTATAATACAATATCGCTAAGTTACACGGCAAAAGCCTACCCGAGTGGGTTGCTCACCGTTTACAGCCGCCGAGCAAACGGAACAGTCGGCGACGGCGTGGTTATACAGGGCAGCGACGCCGATTCGAGAATCTGGATATACAACGCCTACGGAAACGCCGACGTTTTCTTGACGTCGGGCGCTGGCAACAACTGTGAGTTTGCGGGAGGAATCGACGTCAAGGGAGTAAACGGCGTCAATGTCTCTCGCGCTGTCAGCGCTCGAGATTTGAAGTGGTGGGGCGATCTTTTGGCGACGGGAGCACAGACGAGAATAAAGCCGCGCGGCGGGCAAAATGCGCTCTATACAGACTGGCAGTATTGGAAATCCGTGAACGGCGTGAGCTACTGGGTGCTCACGGGCAAGGATACGCCATGGTAAAAAAGGAGTAACCACATGACAAGCGACGAAATTATTTCGGAAATGCAAAACCGCGTCGTCGAGACGCTGAACGCCTACGAAATGCCTACGACGGTCAAGGTGCTCGTTCTCGAAAATGCGATTTTGCGCTACAATATCGCATTGCAGAAACAGCAGATCGAGGCCGCGGCAGAACCGCCCGCACAGGTTGACCCGGCGGACGACCCGCCCGCACAGGCCGAGGAAAGCGAACAGGAGGCCGACAATGCCTAACTATGAGAGTTACCAAGTTATCAAAGAGATTACGCTCGATCTCGTGGCGCCGGGGCTCGCCCCGGTCGTCAACGTGCCGCAATACGACACGAAAGGCCGCGTCGTAAAAGTAAACCTCGTGAGCAATTCGGCGGCCTATGAGATCGAGAGCGATTTCGAGGTTCACGCCGTCATGTCCAAAAAGGACGGCAAGAGCGTCAATAACCCGTGCGTCGTCGATGGCAGCACGGTCTATGCTGTGATTTCTAAGCAAATGACCGTTTTCGAGGGCCGCCAGATGGTCGCTATTTCCATCACAAACAACAGCGACGTCGAGCTCAAGGCGTTTCCGTTCGTGCTGAATGTGATCCGCGCCCCGAGCGACGCCGAGAGCTACGCAAGCGAGGACGAGCACCTTGCATTTGAAACGGCATACAAAAAAGTTCTCGAGGCCAAGACCGCCGCGGAAAACGCCGCCGAGGCTGCCGCAAATTCTGCCGCCGCGGCCTCGGGCTCTGCAAGCGCGGCAAGCTCGTCCGCGGGCGCCGCACAGTCAAACGCGAGCAACGCCGCCGCTAGCGCGAAAAAGTCGCAGACGAGCGCAAGCAACGCGGAAGAGTCGGCAACCGCCGCGGAAAACGCCGCCGATGCTGCCGCTGATTCTGCCGCCGCGGCCTCGGGCTCTGCAAGCGCGGCAAGCTCGTCCGCGGGCGCCGCACAGTCAAACGCGAGCAACGCCGCCGCGAGCGCGAAAAAGTCGCAGACGAGCGCGAGCAACGCGGAAGAGTCGGCAACCGCGGCGAAAAACTCGAAGGACGCCGCCGAACAGGCGAAAGACGACGCTACGGCCAGCAAGAGCGCCGCCGCGTCATCGGCGCAGGCCGCGAGCGCGGCCCTCGCGGGTGTACAGGCCATTGTTGCCGGGAATGAGGCATACACAAAGGCCGAGAGCGATGCCTATTTTATGGACGTGCGCCGCTCTCTCGCCCTGTATATCGCGGCAACGAAAAACGTGCTCGCCGATCAGAATGACGTTGCGCCGCTGTGCGAGAACTTTTTCGCGGCACTGCATGACGGCAAGGTCTACGGCGTTGAGTTTTACAAGCATAGCACGAGCCCGGCGTCGGCAGGGCGGAAAACCCGCGACAATGCCGCGCTCGTGTGTGAGCCGAGCACCAACAGCAAGGCGGGCCGCGACGACTACGTTAAACGGGCTTTGTTCTGCCCGTTCAATGTCGATTATACCATCGACGCGGAGACCCTCGAGCCGAAAATCTCGGCAATCGAGGGCGTGTTCGGAACCTATGACGCCAAGGCCCCGGCGGGCTTGATCGGCGTCATGCAGCAAGGCGGGTGGGTGCGCTACTACGACGCGGGCTCGTCTTTTGGCTACGAGTACGCCGACGAGCGCGTTTCGTCCGAGTTCTACCCGCTCGAGGCGACCGTCAAGGCGAGCGACAATTCGGTTCGGTCGTTTATGATTCACGCGAAATACGCCGCGGGATACGGTGCCGACGGCAAGCTCGGCTCGCTCTCGGGCGCCGCGTGCGCTATCCGAACGATCTCGCACAATAGTCAAATTTCACTGTGGAAACAGCGCGGCGCACAGTATTGCGGCAAGAGCTACGCTGACGGCGGCTTTGTTGATCTCATGTTCTGGCTCAAATACGGCGATAAGGCCAACGCGAGCAAAATGCAGGGGTGCAGGAACTACGGCTATACCTACGCGATCACGGTCGCACAGACAGACGCAAAGAGCGTGATTCTCAAGAAAACAGACGCCGCGAGCCTCGTTGTCGGCAGCGCGATCGACGTCGGCGACGGCAGTGACCGACAGAACGCCTCGAGCTACGCCGTCGCGTCGTCTGCCGTTATCCTCTCGATTGAGACGTATGACGACAACAATAGCCGCGTGAACCTCGATCTCGCCGCGGGCATTACCACGACCACAAGCAACAAAATCAATACGATTGCGTGGCGCTCGGGCTCGTGCGACAACGTCCTCGGCGTGGACGGCTCGCCAACCAACTGCACGAGCGGCAAAGAGCCGTTTATTATTCAAGGAATCGAGTGCATGGTCGGCGCCTATGAGGTATACGCCGACGTGATTTTCAAACTCGAGAGCGCCGACGGCGTATTTAAAATTACGCCGTGGATTTGCAAAAAAGCGAGCGAAATCACGAACAACGCAATCGGCTCGGCCTATAAGGCGCTTTCGTATAGCCTCACGCCGCCGGCCTCGGCGGGGTGGCGCTATATCTCGAGCATGGGATTCGACCCGGCTCACCCGTGCGCCAACTTCCCGGACGGCCTCGACGCGAACTCTAATACGGGCTATCGCGCGGGCTTTTATTCGGAGAACGCGACGAACGGCTTGCGCGAATGGCGGGCCGTCGGCGACCTCGGGGGCGGCGCGTATGCCGCCCTCGGGTGCGCTTACTCGAACGCCGGCCTCGGCTACGCGGTGTGGACCCTCTCGGGCCGCGCTTGTGGAACGGCCGGGAACAGGGGTGAATTTGCGGCATAAGGCCGCAAAGAGGGGGCCCGGCCCCCTCATAAGCCTATAAGTAAAATCAAAATAGGGATATGTCGCCAGCGTCCGCGGTTTTCTTTCTCTGCCCGGCAGGCCGTCGGCAACCTCAGGAACGGCGCGAATGCCGCCCTCGGGTGCGCTAACTCGAACAACGGCCTCGGCAACGCGAGGTGGAACATCTCGGGCCGCGTTTTTGGTGAACAAAGTATTTATACCTTGCGGCATATTCCTCGGGAATACCCGAAAATTGAGTTGAAACCGGCACGGCCCCGCGCGGGCCGGGGCGAGGTCGTGGGCCTCGTTCGTTGCTAGTAGTAAAGGCGGAAACGCCTAACCGAACGTTACTGCGCTCACCAAAAGACTTTTTTACAGGCGAATGAAAACATATTGCAAGGATATTGACATAACAGACCCGGAACAGATCGAACCGTTCATCGCTCTGTGCTTTGCAGGGAAAACGGGGCGCCGCAACTTCCGGCGCCTCGCCATGAGGTACAGCAACCTCACGCAAGGCCAGATCGACGAGGCCGTTAGAAAGCACGACAACGGGGCATTTGCCCCGGCAATCAAGGGCGTCGCCGTAGAGATCGCGGCCAGAATCCGCCGCCGCTCGCTCGACCTACTGCCGATACGCTACTACGAGCGGGCGGACGAGAGCAACGGGAAAATTCGTCTCATAGGCGTCGAGAGCACGTTGCAACAGTGCATGGACTACGTCGCCGTTTGGGCCCTCATGCCTCTATTTCGGGCAAAAATAGGGCGCTATCAATGCGCGAGCATACCGGGCCGCGGCCAAGTGGACGGGAAACGGGCTATTGAGAGATTTATTCGGCGAAAAGACCCGCACGGCACAAAAAGCAAGTATTTCGTAAAGATGGACGTTCGGCATTGCTACCAGAATTTAACGCGGCGGGCCGTAATGCGCCGCCTACGGCGTGACGTTCACAAGAACCCCGTTCTCTTGTGGTTCGTTGACGCATTGCTTTCGACATTTCAGCACGGTTTTAGTATCGGCTCTTTTTTGTCGCAATTTCTTTGTAATTATATGCTTTCATACGCCTACCATTTCGCAACCGAGCAACTATATAAAATACGCAAGCGCAGGACGGGCAGGACGGCGCGGATGCGCCTCGTGGGCTTTGTATTGTTCTACATGGACGATATACTATTCATCGGCGCAGCTTTCAAGGACGTCAAGAAAGCCGCCCGCCTGTTCTGCGCATATCTGCGCGACGAGCTCGGCCTAGAAATAAAACCTATATGGCACGTCAAGGCCCTCGCAAAAGAACCTATCGACATTATGGGCTTTGTCATTCGGCGCGACCGCACAACCGTGCGTGCGCGTATTTTTGTACGCGCACGGCGGCAATTCTTGCGGGCGTGGGCGTATTTGGAGACGGGCGGCTATATCACGATCAAGGCGGCCCGCCGCATTATAAGCTATCGCGGCTACTTCTCACACACGGACAGCGTCGGAATCAGTGCGAAATTGCACATCGTCGAAGTATCGCGGGCCGCGAGTAACGTCATATCAGCCGCCGCGCGAGCCGAGCTCGCCGCCGCAGCTTGAAAGGAGCGAAAACATGATCGAGAAACGTGTTCAGTACGCGACAGAGCCGCCCGAGGTTGAATTTTTCGAGTTGCCCGGGGGCCTCGCCGACGTTTGGATTGCTCGCAACGTCGAAAAGGTTGAGGACGTTGCCGACAACGGCCCCGACCCCGCCGACGCCGTGCCGTGCGTCTATTACACGGCAGACGTCGCCTATATGCGGGCCGCGGTAACGCTCAAGGAAATTACCGCGGACACCGACGCGGCCTATAAGCGGGCCGCCGCATGGGCGCCGGAGGCCATCACACCGCCGACAACGCTAGAACGCATTGAGGCGCTCGAGGCGTTGGGGAACGATATTCTTGCGGCTATGTTTGGAGGTGAGTAAAATGTTCCGCTTTTTAAAAACGCAGTACCGTTTGCAACAGACCGAGGAAAAGCGGGCCGCGTACAAAGAGAAATTGCGCTCGTACTGTCCTAAGATCATCACGCCCGAGCAGTACGAGGAAATCACGGGCGAGAAATTCGAGAACGATTCGGAGGTTTAACGCTATGAACATTTACGGCATCGACACAAACCATCATCACCCGATCACGAGCTGGGCCAGCGTCGCCGCGTGGCTGAAACACATGAACAACGGCGGCCCCGGCTTTGACATGGTACGCCTCGGCTATTCCTCGCGCAGCGGCAAGGGCGGGCTCATTCTGGACAATATCGCGCTCACGAGCCTCAAAACGTGCAATAAGCTCGGAATCCCGGTCGGCGTGTATGTCTACTGCTACGACACTACGCCCGCCGCCGCCGAGAAAACAGCACGCGACGTTATCGCCGCAATCAAGCCGTACAAAATCGAGTACCCCGTCGCTTACGACATGGAGTACGGCACACATGACGGCAGGGCGACGGGGTACAAGTACGACAGCAAGGCAAACGCCGCAAACAATACGGCCATCGTTGCCGCCGCGCTCAAGACCATCGAGGCGGCGGGCTATTACGGGCAGATTTATTGCTCGCGCGACTTCTATCTCAACTACCTCGAGCGGGCCAAGCTGTCCGCCTATGACGTGTGGGAGGCCGCCTATACTTCTAAGGACACCGCCGCCGTCGTCAATGGTATTTGGCAGTACACGAGCAAGGGCAGCGTTCCCGGTGTTACCGGGAATGTCGATCTCAACGTCGCATATAAGAACTACCCGGCGATCATCAAGGCCGCGGGCCTCAATGGTTTTACGGCCAGCAAGCCCGCAACCGACACCACCCCCGCGCTCAAGACCATCAAGGCCGGGCCCATGAGCGCGGGCGACTACAAGAAACACACCGCGGCGCTCGCCGCCGACGGCATTGCATGGGAGGACTGCTAAAATGATGAACGAGGCAAGAACTGCATACTATGGCGCGTTGACCGCGTTTTCTCTCGTCGGCACGGCTATCGCCGAGGCCCTCGGCGGCTGGGACGGGGCCCTCAAGGCTCTCGTCTGCATTATGGCCGTCGATTACATTACGGGCGTCGTCTGCGCCTTGATCTGGCACAAGAGCCCGAAAAGCGCCGACGGCACTTTCGAGAGCAAGGCCAGCATCAAGGGCCTGTTCAGAAAAGGCGCGATTTTGCTCGTCGTGCTGGTTGCCTACAAGGTGGACTTGCTCGCGGGCACGGCGGGCGTTACGCGCACGGCGGTCATTCTCTTTTTCTGCGCAAATGACGGCATGAGCATCGTCGAAAATCTCGGCATTATGGGCGTTCCCATGCCCCCGGCGTTGAAAGACGCTTTCGCCGTCTTGCGGCAGAAATCGGGCGACGAGGAAAGCGCAGCCGACGAAACTGAATAATAAGGCATAGAAAAAGCCCCTCACTCGTCTATATTGACGGTGAGGGGCTTTTTTTAGTTGCCCGGCTCGCGGGCGACGACAATACCGAACACGCCATTCACAAATATAAATGACTGGTTCGTTTTTGTCGGTATTTGGTGACCCGTACGGGAATCGAACCCATGTTACAGCCGTGAAAGGGCCGTGTC
>ENA-UOJN01001088-UOJN01001088.1-human-gut-metagenome-genome-assembly--contig:-C125IIP-NODE-1088-length-20435-cov-16.910599_pt1 | contig 20435 bp, 30 predicted proteins | sample MGYA00242350_ERZ723897 | MGnify/ENA metagenome assembly ERZ723897 | reverse complement strand
CGCACGGTGGTGTGAGAGGTCGGCTACTCAACTAATGGGTAGTCTCCTACTCGATCCAAACGAAAGGTGCGAAAAAATGAATATAGAAATGTTTACCGAATACGATGATGTTGTATCTGTAGCAGATGTCGCTAATATGCTTCACATCAGCAAGGTGACTGTCTACGATTTATTGAAATCAGGCAGGATTTTTACGCTGAGGGTTGGCAAGCGGTACATCATTCCGAAGAAAAGCATAATTGATTTTCTGACGGTCAATCCAAGCGGAAAGCGAGGTGAGAGCGTTGGATAAATCAAAAGAGATATTTTCGGAGTACAGCGACATAGTAACCGTTGATGAGGTTATGAAAATGCTGCGCTTAGGCAAGAATACGGTATATAAGCTCTTGAAGGACGACGAGATAATGAATGTCAAGGTCGGAGCAAGATATGTTATTCCGAAACAGAGCGTCATCGAATTTGTATCAACCACAAATCGCAAATCTTAAGAAAGGAAGGCTTACATTGGAAGGAAGCTTAATAATAAAAGGCAATTACTACTATGCCAAATTTCGTGTCAACGGCAAACAGAAAATGATTGCCACGAAGATACCCGTTAAGGGTAACAACAAACGCCGTGCAATTGAGAAGATGAAAGAAATCATTGAGAGCTACAAGGATATCAACCTTGAATGCGACGATGTTTTCTTTACCGACTTTCTCGACAAATGGCTGAAAGGTATCAAGGGAATCATAAAACCCTCTACGTGGGAATCCTATGACAAAACCGTGAGTGGCAAGCTAAAGCCCTATTTTGAGTCAAAGAGGTACAAGTTCAAGGATATGAAGCCGGAGGTATTCACCAAGTATTTTGTATTTCTCTCTCAACACGGTAAGTCAAACGGCAAGGGCGGACTGAGCTACAAAACGGTCAAAAACATCCGAGGAGTGTTGTCGTCGGCGTATGAATACGCTCTTGAGAATCGCTACGTTAATGAGAATCCGGTATTAAGGAGCCGTATGCCGTCATTTCCGCACAGCATCAAGAAGGACGTTCCCGAATACAACGCACATCAAGTCAGGAAGCTCCTGCTTTACGCAAAGGAACACGAGAGCCACATCTACATATTTCTGCTTTTAGCCCTATATACAGGGCTGAGAAAGGGCGAATTGCTCGCCTTAACTTGGGAGGATATAGACTATGACAAAAAGCTCCTGAACGTCAACAAGAGCAGAACAGGCAGCCGCAAGAACGTGACAATGCAAATCACCACGCCAAAGACAAAGAGCAGTAACCGCAAAATCCCGATAAACGATTTTGTTATCGGAGAGCTGAAAGCCGAAAAGCAACGGCAAGAAGAATACTCCAAACTGCCTGGCAACGGCTACGACAAAAGCCACAGTTTCATTGTGCGTACTGTTCTCGGAAAACCGTATGTCAATCTCAGCGCAATTAACCGTGTGGTAAACCGTCTGACTGAGAACGCCGGCTTGCCGCATTGTACGATTCACGGATTTCGCCACTCAGTGGCGAGTATTCTTGACGACAACGGCGTACCGATTCAGGACATTTCCGTTTTGCTCGGACACGAAAGCGTAAACACCACCGAGAGAATATATATCAACCGCCGCAAGACCGCAAAGGAGGCGACGATTAACACTCTCGACAGCGCTATAAATTTGAACATCGCATAAAGGTGGTATAATTTTTGGTAGAATTAAAAGAAGAAAGGCTTCGGAAATCGCTTTCCGAAGCCAAAAATTGATGGCAGGGGCAGAAGGACTTGAACCCTCGACACGCGGTTTTGGAGACCGCTGCTCTACCAACTGAGCTATACCCCTAAATGTTAAATTGTGTCTGATAAGTCAGTACCAATAACCGACTTGTAAATATTATCACATATTTTTTATATTGTCAATAGATAAAACAGAATTTTTCAAAAAGTAATAAATTAAAAACTGAAATTTCTGTTAAAGCAGCAGTGAATTTAACTCCGTTGGGCTGCAATAAAACCTTTGAAATTTATTATACAGGGTTTTAAGCTATGATTTTAAATTGTGGTAGATACCACACAAAGCACTTCCTTCTTTCTGCACGACGGCAGAAAGAGGGAAGCGCTTGTTTTTTGATGCTGTCAATTTAAACAGTTCACAAGGCTATTTAAATTACAAAGACAAATCAGTTAAATAATTAAAAATTATGACCTGTAATCGCCGTTGATTCTTACATAGTCATATGTAAGGTCACAGCCCCATGCCTTTGCTTGAGTATTGCCGCTGTGTAGGTTAATATCAATATATATTTCATCTTCCAGCAAAATTGTTTTTGCTTCGTCCTCAGAAAATTCTACGCCGGAGCCGTTGCGGCACACTGCTATAGTGCCCTTGCGTGAACGCATATCTACATCAACCTTTGTAATATCAAAGTCGGCCTCTGCATAGCCTATGGCACACAGAATTCTTCCCCAGTTTGCGTCACTTCCGAAAATGGCACACTTTAACAGAGGAGAGCGAATAACACTTTTGGCAACGATAATTGCAGTGTCAAGGTCAGGTGCTCCGCAGCAGGTACATTCTATCATTCTTGTAGCACCTTCGCCGTCCTTTGCCAGCATTTTGGTTAGTGTCATAAGCACCTCATAAAGTGCGTCCTTGAATATAGAATAATTTTCATTCTCCTCAACAATTTCACTGTTGCCGGCTAGACCGTTTGCCATTATTGATACCATATCGTTTGTGGAGGTGTCGCCGTCAATGCTTAGGCAGTTATAAGTTACCTTTACAATGTCGCTTAGTGCCTTTTGCAAAAGCTGTGAGGAAATAGCTGCGTCGGTTGTTATAAAGTTAAGTGTGGTAGCCATATTCGGGTGTATCATACCGCTGCCCTTAGCCATACCGCCCAGTGTGCATACAACACCGTCAATTTCAAATTGAACAGCGGCTTCTTTTTTTACTGTGTCGGTGGTCATAATAGCTGTAGCCGCTTTTTCGTTAGCTGTATGCGACAGTCCCTTTGCAAGGCTGTCGATAGAATTTTCAATAGGCTCTATCGGTAAAACCTTGCCTATAACGCCGGTAGAAGCTACAATAACCTTTTCAGGTTCAATATTAAGTACAAACGCCGCAAGCCGGCACATTCTTTCTGCCTTTTCTACACCATCGGCATTACAGGTGTTGGCATTTTTTGAGTTTGCTATTACAGCCTGTGCCTTGCCTCCGGATTTTTCCAAATGCTTTTTGGTAACGGTAATAGGTGCACCTTTTACTTTATTCTGGGTGTACACTGCTGCCGCATTGCATAAGGCTTCGCTAAATACCAGACAAAGGTCGTTTTTGTCCTTGTTAGAATTTAGTCCGCAGTTCAAGCCATTTGCTAAAAATCCCTTTGCGGCACACACACCGCCGTCAATTTTTTTGAAGCCCATAAAACTTATCTCCTTACCTTAAAACGCCAGCTGTTAGCTGTGTGATAATATTTTTATTTGAATTTAATTATACACCATAATGATTACATATTCAATGGAATATAAAATACAAGTTGTACATATAGTTTAGGGTAATAAAAAAGAAAGGGCGATAAATATGAATGAACATTATCCGTTTGAACTTCCACCGCTAAGCTATGGCTATTATGACCTGGAGCCACATTTGGATGGGGATATGATAAAAACTCATCATACCGTTATAATGCAAAACTATGTTGATAGGCTTAACAGCCTGTTGGCAAGATTTCCTCAGTATCAGGACTGGAGCCTTAAGGCTTTGGTAGCATATGCCGATACCTTTCCGCCTGCATTAAGAAAAGAGCTTAAAAATTCAGCAGGCGGTTTGTATAATCACTATGTATATTTTAATAGTGTAACGCCCGGGGGAAGAATGCCAACACAAAGACTGATGAATCAAATAAAAAACACCTTTGGTAATTTTGAAAATATGAAAAAAGCTCTTTACAACAGTGCATTAATAAACTTTGGCTGTGGTTATACATGGCTTGTTTGTAATAAAAGCTGCAATTTGCAAATTATAAATACACAGCGAAACAATACCCCTCCGCTAACTGTAGTGTCGCCTGTAGCGGTAATAGATATGTGGGAGCATTCCTTTTTTCAACAGTATGTAAACGGGAGAGATGACTACATAAACGCCTGGCTGGAGGTAGCAGACTGGAGTAAGATTTGTGAATATATGGCCTGCAGTACAGCATTGGATACGCTACAGGATAATGCCCCGAGAAATATACAGGGCAGACAGTAGCCATATATCGCAATGGTAGAATTATGGCCTGCAGTACAGCATTGGATACGCTACAGGATCAGGCTATGCAGGGTAATATCCAAGGTAATATACAAAATAATACCCGAATAAACCAACAAGGGAATATACAGGGCAGACAGTAGCCATATATCGCAATGGTTGAATTATGGCCTGCAGTACAGCATTAGATACGCTACAGGATCAGGTTATGCAGGGTAATATACAAGGTAATATACAGAATAATACCAAAAGAAACCAACAAAGGAATATACAGGGCAGACAGTAGCCATATATCGCAATGGTTGAATTATGGCCTGCAGTACAGCATTAGATACGCTACAGGATAATACCCCGAGAAATATGCAGGGTAATATCCAAGGGAACATATGGAATAATGCCCAAGTTATTATCCAAGAGGATATACAAGGAAATATGAAATAAAACTGTAAGCTGTATTTTTACAATGCTTTAATTATGCAACGCTGTATAGTTTTTAATATACTTTGGATTATAAAGTCTAAAGTAAATTTAGATAAGCTGAAAGCCTATAGAGCTATGGTAAGCGAAATGTCAGAAGAACAAAAAGTACTGTTGCCGGCAAGAAGTTGTATGTTAGCTGTAACATTATAATTGAATTATCATATTATGTTATAAACTAATATGGAGGGAAGATACTATGTCTGAATTTTCTGATTTTAGCACTGACTGCAAGCCGGAGCATAAGCCCGACGATGATTGTCCAAAAGAGTCTGTGTGCATAGACGCTTATCGAGTGTATGACAGCTGCGGAGAATAACACTGTGCAAGGTAGAGGAAATTAAACAACTTAAAGAAAAGCCTGCTTTAATTTGATTTCAAGCGTGAAATCGGCGGGCTTTGTTTTTTTGTCTTTGAAATAAACAACTTTTTCAATAACCGTTTTTAACAATCGGTTTCTTGTCGAAATATCAGCTTGCCAATAGCAGTTTAATACATCAGATATATTCTGCTTCGTCTGCTCTATGTCAACGATTTTAATACTATCAGCTTGCTTCTTTACTGCGGCATACTCACTGTTTAGAGTATCTAGTTGCAGCTGTAAGGCTTGCTGGCGGTCAAGGAATGTTGTTACAGAATATATTTCACGCTCTAGCAGCTCGTGTAATTTGCTTTGCTGCTTTTTAATAACTGATATGCTTCCGGCGATAGATTTTAATTGCTCTTCAAAATTATTTTCCTGAGTGCGATTGGTTTGTTTCAAGCTGTCATATTTCTTCAATTTCTCTTGCAATGAATTAATAACAGCTTTTTCCAATAGCTCGTATTTAGTGCCGGCTATGCAGCTTCTCTTTAAGCACAGATAGCGGGCACTTTCGGTCTTTCCGTTCCGGTGCCGCTCCGGGGTGCGTGACATTAAGCTTCCGCAATTTCCACAGTAGACAAGTCCGCTGAGGGCGTTTTTTATATCGCCGGTGAACGACGGCGGGTGTGTTCTGTCCTTAATAATGCCCTGTGTCGTCTCCCATTGCTCGTCGCTAATAATAGCGTCGTGCAAGCCCTCTGTTATCGTCCATTTTTCGGGCGGGTTATATATTCTAATATGCTTAGCGTTCCCCCGTGTGCCTTTCTTGATGTGCGTTATCTTATCCCACACTACCTTGCCGTTATAAGCATAGTTCTTAAGTATTGACATAACAGAAGTACGTCCCCACTTGTCCGTCCTGTGTGGACTTACGCCCATAGCATTCAAACGGTCGGCAATAGTTTGGCAGCCGTACCCGCTATTGTACAAGTCGAACATCATTCTTACATATTTAGCCTCCGGCTCGTATATTTCAAGCGTGCTCTGCTTATTAATCTTGGTATTCCTGTAGCCGTATGGAGCACAAGCAAGGTAGCAGCCCTCCTGCACGGATTTCCTCGTACCGGCTTTCATACGCTTAGTTATTTGCTTATATTCGTATCTTGCAAAAAATGCTGAAAATTCAACATTGCTTTCATCTGTTTCGTCGTTCAAGTCATAAGTCCGCTGCGGTGTCACAATTAAGGTGTCGTTCTGCTTCAATGTCTCAATAATAACGCCTTGGTCGCTCATTCCGCCACGCCCTAGGCGGTCAATGTCCATACAGAGTATTCCTGCGTAAGCTCTGCGGCTTACGGCTTCCAGGAGCTTCAACATCTGCGGGCGTGCGTACAAGCTCTCGCCCGAAACGACCTCTTCGTATACATCTTGTACAGCAAGGTCGTGACTGATAGCATACGCTATCAATGTTTCTTTATGCCTGCGTAAAGTATCTTCAAGCGTTTTATCCTGATCAGCTCTTGACTTTCGCAAGTACATTGCATATTTTTCCATAGACAACACTCCCTTTTATTAATATGCAAAAAAATATTTTTAATGTCCGACTAATGGGACAGCGACAACGATTTACAAATTTTGTTATTGACAATAACAAACAGATGTTTTACAATATATACAAACATTTGTTTTAATATTTTTATTGGAAAATATTTCTTGTTGAAAATCCCTGCTCGCTGCTGTAAAATATTGGTGTATTAGGGATTATAAATTGTAAGGGGTGTAAACAAAAATGGCAGACAAATACAAAAAATACATAATAAAAATGATTATGCGAATAACGGACGAAAAGACGCTCAAAAAAATATGCGTAATCATAGACAGATTTTTTGTAAAAAGTGATTAGCAAAAGGTGGTTGACCTCTTAACCGGTCAACCACTTTTTTGTTTTTATTTGTCAAAAATCGAAGAAAGATATTTCTTAAAAGCCGCACGCTGTTCCGCCGGCAACTTTATATACAGCTGTATTATTTTAATGTCTAGCTCATCGAGCTTATATTCGTCCGCCAGTTCTTCAAGTAAAATGTTATCGTAATTATTATACATATCGCCGACACCCTCTGTCAGCCACAGATAATTGACACGATATTCCTTGCATACTTGCTTTAAAAATAATTCCTTAGGTTCTACAAGCTTTCGTTCAATATTGTTAATAACTCCTCTAGTAACACCTACACGCTCTCCAAACTCTGTTTGCGAGAGCTTCTTTTCTCTGCGCAGTAATTTTAATCTTTCAGATATATCCATGCTATAAATCACCTCCTAAATTAGCTAATTAAATTATACTAGTCATCGTCTGCAATGTCAATGCAAAAAAATATATTTTTTTGAAATTTTTGCATTGACATATCAAAAATAGTGTTGTATAATGATGTTAGAAATCATTTAGGAGGTGATTTTATGGATTACAGAACTAATTACATATCTCTCAAAAGAGACGCAGAAGACTTAGTTGAAAATCGACTGCAGGAAGCAACGCAACAGCAAAAAGAAGACATAGTCAAAGCACTGGTAGCCTTTATTGCTGGAGCAGAGAGTGCAACTATTAATGTTGACAAGTCGGCATAAGAGAATAACGCCGAACAAAGGCGAATAAAAATGTTAGGGGGTGATTTTATGGAAGCTACACCGCAGACCGAAGTTAAGTACATTGACCAAGGGAAATACGGAACAACGAAGGTTATCATCAGGACGCCAGGCATTTCAGATGTTGAGGAAGCGAGGCGAAACACTGAAAGCCAGTGCCGGGCGTTTGAGGCTATGCTGTCAAACGCTTATGGCGGCAAGTGGAAAGTAAGCAGAAAGGAGCATTAAAAATGACACTATGGTATATGCTGATGTGTGGAGTGCGTGCAGTAATGGACTACTGCGAGCAGTTCATGTATGAATGCATGAATTGTTACACTGAAAAATAAGAGGAGGGAAAAGGCAATGGAAAGATTCATTAATAGAAACTGCTTCGCAATGACTGACTTAGGCGAATGTTCTGCATTGATAAGAACGCAGTGCGAAAACTGCAAATTCTGTAAGAGCAAAGCACAAGTCGAAAGAGAACGAAAAGCAGCTATGACAAGGCTCAAGAGGATAAGCAACGGAAGCTACTATCTGCAGAAATATCATCTGGGAGAGGCGAGTGCGTGATGAACAGCAATAAAAAAGTGCCTGCGGCACAGTAACTGCCACAAGCACAATGAATAATAAAACCAATTTAATTATATCCTCTGTGGCGGAAAAAATCAAGCCGCACAGCGGAAAAAATTAAGGATATAAATATCAACTTATGAAGTATTACATACTCAGCCTAAAGGGCCCTAAAATCCTCGCGCTATACAATAGATTTAAGGTGTGGAAAGGCATCATGCCCGGCTACCCCTGCAGCGACAAAGAACGCGAAGAATTTGAACGGTATGTTTTAGGCGATGAAAAGTACGAAAAGCTCAAAGGAAAGGTTGAATAATTATGGAGCGAATAGAAAACGAATGTGTTGATTGTGGGCTGCCTTGCCTTGGCGACGCATGCCCATGTAGAAATGTACGAAGGCTATACTGCGACCGCTGCGACAGCGAAGAAGAGATGTTATACAAAGTTGAAGGCGAGGAGCTTTGCGAAGCGTGTCTGTTGGAAAATTTCGAGGTGGTTAAATGAGCAGAGTTTTGACACCGACCAAAAACCTATCACACGAAAAATGGCTCGAGTATAGGCGGACAGGCATAGGAGGCTCTGACGCATCAACGATTGTTGGGCTCAATCCTTACAGTAGTTTGTTTAAACTATACGCAGATAAAAAAGGGCTAATATCATCATCAGCGGATAATGAGGCTATGCGACAGGGCAGGGATTTCGAAGAATATGTTGCAAAACGATTCACGGAAGCAACAGGGAAAAAGGTTCGCAGAAGGAACTACATGTTTCAGCACGATGATTACGATTATATCTTAGCAGATATCGACAGAGAGATAATCGGAGAAAGTGCCGGTCTCGAGTGTAAAACAACGTCAGTGTTCAATAAATCGGACTTTGAAAATGGTGAAATACCTCTTACATATTATGTCCAAATGATGCACTACATGGCTGTTATGGGATATGAAAAAATGTATCTTGCGGTGCTTATACTTAGCAAAGGCTTTTACTGGTTCGTAATTGAAAGAAACGAAGATGAAATCAAGAGCTTAGTAAGTGCTGAAAGCAATTTTTGGAACAGTTATGTAGTGCCGGGAATACCACCTGAGTTGGACGGTTCAGAGGCTACAAAAAACGCTATAGCAGAAATATATCCGTCTGAAACTGATACAGAAACAAGTGTAATCTTGTCTGAAAAGTTAATGTCTGAATACAAGCGTGTTAATGAAGTGTTTTCAAATTCGAAAGTTAGACTTGAAGAGATAAAAAACACAATAAAAGAAACTCTCGGACAGTGTGCTTATGGAAAATCAAGCAGTTACAATATCAGCTTTAAGAAACAGGAAAAAGCTGCAGTTGATTCGAGAGCACTCAAGCAAGCTTACCCTGAGATTTACAAGCAATTTTTGAAGAAGAGCTCTAGCCGAACTCTTAGAATATCATTAGTGAAGGAGAAATAATAATGGCAGTTACAACAAACACAGCCGGAGCAATAGCAAAGGCTAGCAGTACCCAAATTAAATCCAAGAAGGCACCTAGCACAATAAAAGATTATATCAATCTTTATTCAAAGGAAATCGCAAAGGCATTGCCAAGCGTACTTACGCCTGAAAGGTTCAGCCGTATGGCTATGACAGCAATTACAAAGACACCAAAACTTGCCGAATGTTCGCCGCAAAGCTTTATAGGCTCGTTACTGACAGCTGCACAGCTTGGACTTGAGCCGAACACTCCGCTTGGACAGGCTTATCTTATACCGTTTTACAACAGCAGAAAGCGTATATATGAGTGTCAATTTCAAGTTGGTTACAAGGGAATGATAGACCTTTGCAACCGCAGCGGAGAGATTAAAAACATTGAAGCTCATATAGTGTACGAAAATGATGAATTTGAGTTTGAATATGGCTTAGACAGCAAGCTCAAGCACAAGCCTTGTATGAGCGATAAAGGTGCTCCTGTGTGGGTTTATGCGCTGTATCGTCTTAATAACGGTGGCTACGGCTTTGAGGTTATGAGCGTAGACGATTGTATAGCTCACGGCGAGAAGTACAGCAAGGCATTTAATAATTCCCCTTGGCAGACAAATCCGGAGGAAATGATGAAAAAAACAGTGCTTAAGAAAGTCTTGAAGTACGCACCGGTTCGTTCAGACTTCGTGAAAGGTACTGTTGCAGATGAGACAATACAAGTTGCAGATTTCGGAGATACCGAGGACGGCGAAATTAATGTAATCCCCGTAGAAGTTGAAAATAGCAACGAGGTTGAAATTGATACGGAAACAGGGGAAGTAAAGGAGAATTGATTAAATGTTAAACAAAGTAGTACTAATGGGGCGGCTTACATCCGCCCCGGAGCTTAAAACAACAGGTTCGGGCATTTCTGTATGCAGCTTTGCATTAGCGGTTGACCGCAACTATGTTAAGCAGGGTGCAGAGCGTCAAACAGACTTTATAAATGTGGTTGCCTGGCGGCAGACTGCGGAATTTATATGCAGATATTTCGCAAAAGGTCAACTGATTGCCCTTGACGGTTCATTGCAAAGCAGAACCTACCAGGACAGGGACGGCAACAACCGTTACGTTACTGAGGTTATTGCAGACAATGTTTACTTTACAGGGGACAGAAGAGAAAAGACCTCAAGCGAAAACGATAGCAATTACAGTGCTTCTGCACCGCAGGAACAACCAGCTCAGCAAAACGCAGCAAACACATATGCAAGCGGTACAGCTGAAGACTTTGAAGAACTGTTAGACGACGGTGATTTACCGTTTTAAATAATTAAACATTGCACAAGGAAGTGATTAGATGGCACGCCCAAAGAAAAGAGGGCTAGATTACTTTCCTTTTGATGTTGATTTTTTCGATGATTACAAAATAATGGACCTAATGAATGAATATGGTCCGATTGGTGTTTCTGTGTACCAAATCATCCTGAGTAGGGTGTATAAAAACGGCTATTACTTGGATGTTCCTTTAGATAAATTGGTTTCTCAGATAATCCGAATTATTGGGAATAGGTGGGTAAAAGACAAAAACTTTGTGTTACACGTTATTCAGTATTGTGCGGATATAGGGCTCTTTAACGATGCACTCCTGACACAATCTGTTATAACCTCTGTTGGAATTCAGCGCCGCTACTCCGAAGTGACTGTTAGGAACAAAGTTGATATGAGCAATTATTGGCTTCTTGATGAAAAATTAGACCAGGAAGCTTTAATAAGTGCATCTAAAAATAATGTTTCTGTTGCAAAAACTCAAGTAAATGTTGCAAAAACTCAAGTAAATGCATCAAAAAAACCACAAAAGGAAAGTAAATTAAATGAAAGTAAATTAAATGAAAGAAGAGCAGCGTTTCAACTTCCGTGCACAAACGGGAATTATGCTGTAACGCAAGAGCAAATCGACACTCTTCAGCAGGCTTACAAGAGTATTGATGTAGTACAATCGCTGCGGAAAATGTTTGATTATCTTAAATGCCATCCCAGCTCGCAGAGACCTGTTGATGCTATTGAAAACAGAGTGATCATATGGCTTCAGCAAGATAATGAAAAAGCAATGGCAAAATCTAAACAGCAGAGGCAAGGTAAGCAATCTGATACATCATATGATATTAACAGCTTTAAAGATTATGATATTTTTGACTAATTTAACTAAGGAGGGAAGCGAAATATGAAAGTATCTCTTGTTATCCCAGGAGAGCCACAGGGCAAGGCTCGCCCCAGGGTGGTTAAAAACAAATACACAGGCCGGAGCGTTAGTTACACTCCGGCAAAAACAGCAGCTTACGAAGAACTTGTAAGAGCTGAATATATAAAAGCAGCGCCGATGATTAAGTTTGACGGTCCGGTTATGGTTACTATCAGGGCTTATTTAGGCATACCCGAGAGCAAGAGCAAAAAAGCAAAAGCTCAAATGCAGAGCGGTGCGATTTTACCTACAAAAAAGCCCGACTGCGATAACATAGCGAAAATAGTTTGTGATGCACTTAACAGCTTAGCGTATAATGACGATTCACAAATCACAAAGCTGGAAGTGGCTAAATTTTACGGCAACAAGCCGCATGTAAGAGTGCTAATTGAAGAAAATTAGGAGGTTAAAAACATATGAGAGAAATATTATTCAGAGGAAAAGCTATAAATCGTGAAAACTGTTATCATCGAACAGAATACAAAAATGGCGAATGGGTCTATGGATTAGTTACAAAACTGTATGATGAAAAATTTGAAAACCTACCTGCTGAAATGACGGATATAAACGGCATAAGCAACATTGAAATTGATTATAAAACAATCTGTCAGTATACAGGTTTAAATGACAAGAACGGCAATAAAATTTTTGAGGGAGACATTATAAGGGTAAAAAATCTTGATTGGGATTGTGAATATACAGCCAAAGTGTATTATTCCAGTCATACTTTATGTGTCAACATTTGCGGTCAAAATTATGATTATACATCAATCGGTTTTGCGAACGATATATGGAATGAAGAAAACTCTGTAGTAGAAGTTATCGGCAACATATACGACAATCCGGGACTGTGGTAATTATATTTTTACTGACGAAAAGAATAATGATTTGTATGGCTATTGTCCTTATTGTGGGACTAAAATGGATTTGGAGAGTGAAAGTAAATGAGAGAAATATTATTCAGAGGGAAATTTGAAAACGAATGGAAGTACGGATATTTAACTGAAGACTTGAAGGAGGTGCTGTAATGCAGTACATGAGCATTATCACGAACTTCGGGTGTCATTACAAATGTCCCTACTGTATCGTGAAGGAGAATAATCTCCATATTCCGAGAACAACCCTTGCCGGGTTGGACAATCTTGAGGAAGCCTTAAAAGAGAATGGGTGCAAGATTGTTTCTATCTCCGGCGGTGGAGACCCACTCCATGAGTATGAGAAGCACGTTGACTGGTATCGAAAGTTATTCGGTATTGTTCGCAAATGCCACATTAACAGTAGCACACGCCCGATTCCCGTGGAAATGCACACCAGCTACATGACTGACGAGACCTCTTTCCCATTCTATGACTGTTACCGAGTTGTGTATCATGCAAACAGTATCGACCAGCTTTCGCATATTCGCCGGATTGGTGACGAGATTACCCGGGCGGTATTCGTGGTGACTGCGGACTACACCATCGCTGATGTTATGAACATTGCCCTGTTCGTGAAGAACAGCACGGAGATTGACGAGTTGAGCTTCCGACAGTTGGTTGATGATAAGTACACCGAACAACACTACCTTGAGGACTATCTTCGCATGGGTCACAAGAAGCTGTGGTGGTACATCGAGCAAAATGACTACAACCTCTACTACGCAGAGAATGAAGTCAGCGGTCGATACAGGGATTTTGAGAAGGAGGAATCGTAATGCAGTTAGCAGAAAAACAGGAGTTGGTGTTGACAAATTGCAAATTGTTTTAAATCAACATAAGCAAGGAAAGGAAGGAAGCAAACAAAAATGGCAGATGAATTAAAATTTGACGACAACAAGCCGAGACTTGACCTTGTGCCGCCGGAGCTAATAGAGGCTGTGGGCAAAGTTAGAACCTACGGCGTCAAGAAATACGGCGACAGCGACAGTTGGAAGCAAGTCGAGCCATACCGTTATCGTGCAGCACTGATGCGGCATATTTGCAAGTACCTTAAAGAGCCGGACAGAGTAGACAGCGAGAGCGGGCTGCCGCACTTATGGCATATAGCGTGCAATGTAGCGTTTTTAATAGCACTTGGAGAGAAAGTGAACAAAAATGACAAAGAAACTGACAGCAGAAGAGAAGATAAGAAAGATAGTTGATTACTGCAAGGAAGCAAAAGGCAGAGCAAGAGACTGCGAATATAGTGTGTTTTTCATAATTGAACTTGAAAATACAGAAGGGCAGACAGAAACAGGAGTATGCTCGCGAGGCTCGCAATACACAGGCTATTATACATCTGTTAATGCAGTAAATCGTGCACTTAAAGAGGCGGTAAAGGAAGCACAGTGGAAAAGTAAATGTTTCAACAATCTATTCACTGCAAGAGTATGGATAAAAACATACTTCGGTAGCAGATTGGTTGACGAGGAAATTGCAAACGACTACGAAATAACATTCAAGGGAGGCGTTGAAGTATGACACTAGAAGAAAAGGAGCTTTGTATTTTATGAAAGCAAGAGTACCATTTAAAAATTCGGTCAGTAAGAAAAGACTTGCCGAAGCTGAGAAGTTTATACATACTGAATTAAAAAATGCTAAGCAGGAAGAAATGACACGCACACTTAAAATATTTGCGTACAGTCTGCACAGCATATTGGGCTTCGGTGAAAAACGCACTAAACAATACCTCGACAACTTTTCCGAGCTTATGAATGAATGTGATGAACTGTTTTGGGACAGGGTTGACGATGTGCTGTTTGAAAGGCTGCATCTTGACGACTATTTCAACCGTGAAAACTACGAAGAAAGAGAGGAACTGTTAAAATGAGGTATAAGCGTTTTAAACAATGCGAACGGAACGGCTGCCTATATCATGCGTCGTCTAATCAGCCTAATGGCTGCGATTATTGTTTGCTCACAGGACAGCCACGAGGATGTCCGACAGGCACGGCTTGTGATAAGTACAAACGGGTATCATCAAAACGCAAACAAGCGATCCGAAATACCTTGCTTAACATACAAGGTAGTCTAGGTAATGGAGCTATAAGCATATAGGAGGTATTAGAATGACTATACAAGAAAACTGGTATTACTACAAAATCATTAATAACGAAACAGGCAAAACTGAATGCTATGCAAAAGTTCTTGGGCATATAAAGTCAGAAACTCTCTGTAAAATAGTTGGAATGAAAAAGTATCACCACGCTGTAGAAATTACAGAAGATGAGTACAAGGAGGAAAAGTACAAGGAGGAAACAGAGTGACAGCAAAGGAATATCTAAAGCAGGCTAGAAAGCTCAACACGGCGATAAACACCAAAGTCGAAGAATTACACCAGCTACAGTTAAAAGCCTCCTGTGTGCAAAGTGTGGCGATAACAGAGCGTGTTATGAGTAGTCACGACAACAGCGGCAACAAAACGATTGACAAAATCGTTGACCTGCAGAATGAAATTAACGCAGAAGTTGACAAGCTTGTGGACCTGCAAGCGGAGATTCGGGCTAAAATAGCAAATGTATATAATCTGACTTACATAAGTGTGCTGACTAATTTGTACATAAATTGTCTTACTATTGAAAAAACAGCGGAGAAGATGAACAGTGACCGTCGTACAGTCTGCAGGTGGCACGGTCAGGCATTACAGGTTTTCAGAAAAGAAAATAAAATGGTATAATGTACAAAATACACAAAAAATTAGCTTGCTATTTGTAAGCCAATGTCACTGTATGTCACCCATTTTAGTGATAAACTTGTATTGTGAAATACAGCGAAAGCTCTATTTCAAGCATATTTTGGTGGGCGGTAGAGAGTGCTTTTTCTGACTGGTGCTCCTCCGCCAACAACTTGTACATTCTTTTTTCTCCTTGTGTGTACAACAAAAGCCTTTCTAAAATTTAGCCTCAGGGCTGGCAACAGCCCTGAACATAGTGAAGTAGCTCAGTCGGTTAGAGCAACAGCCTTATAAGCTGTGTGTCACAGGTTCAAGCCCTGTCTTCGCTACCATGTATGACAATACCCCTAAAACAAGAACACACGCATTAGCCGTCCGCCTGGGCGGCTTTTGTGTTAAGTAAAATAAGCGAGGTGAGGTGATTTTGGCTAATGAAAAAAACTTAATACCAAACGAAGAACGCACTCCCGAAGAACGCCGAGAGAATGCTCGTAAGGCCGGCATCGCCTCAGGTGCTGCAAGGCGAGAGCGAAAGCTTTTAAAGGACATTGCAGAAACAGTTCTTGCGATGCCGTTAAATGGTAGCAAGAAAGAAAACCTTGAAGCCATACAAAACTATGCAGAGCTCAAGGGCAAGAACTTGACGGTCAAAGAAGCAATGTTACTAGCACAGCTTAAGAATGCTTTAGACGGAGACCTTAAGGCATTTGAGGCAATAAGAGACCTTATCGGCGAAAAGCCTCCGGAGTGGTGATGTTATGAACGAGAATTTTTATTCATCGAAAAAATGGCGTAATTTAATAACTGTGTTGAAGCTTGAAAGAGCAAAGGACGGTATCGTGTACTGCGAGCATTGCGGAAAACCTATCGAGCACAATTATGACATCATTGCACACCACATCATTCAACTAACTGCAACGAATGTTAAAGACGCAAATATTGCACTTAATCCTGATAACATAATGCTTGTACATCATCGCTGCCACAACCTTATACACGGTCGCATAGGATATGTAAAACCAGTTGTGTATATCGTATATGGAGCACCTTGCTCGGGTAAATCAACTTATGTACAGTCGCAGCTGCACGAAGGCGACCTACTCATTGATGTTGACCGAATATGGTGGGCAGTGTCGGGCTTGGATATGTACGCAAAGCCCGGACGGCTAACGACAAATGTTATGGGCATTTATAACAAGCTCCTCGATGATGTCCGTGTGCGTAATGGTCAATGGCAGTGCTGCTATATTGTCGGGGGTTTCAAAAACAAAATACAGCGTGAAAGACTGGCAGACAAGTTGGGAGCAAAGCTTATTTTAATAGACACGCCGAAAGCGGAGTGCTTATATCGTCTTGAACATTGTCGAGACGGAAGAAGCAAAGCGAATTGGCGAAAATATATTGACGAGTGGTTTGCTTTCAACAGCCTCACCCCCCCAGGTCTTGAAGCTTTAGGGGTGGAAAAAGGTGGGGAAGGGGTCACATCTTAACCCGCACAAGGAAAATCGAGATTTTTTTAAAAAAATCGGAGGTGATACAGCGTGAACGCGCGAGAAAAAACGATATATGAGTACATCGATGAAAATCCAATTTACAAACCGCTGGTGCAAGAAATGGTTGCACTTGAAAAAGAATTGGTTAAGCTTCGCAAAGAGCCCACGGTGTTGCAGCATCCGATTTATTCCGAAAAAGTCAAACCAAATCCTTTGGCGAAAATGCGTAAGGAATTTTTACAGCAATACATAAATATCGTGAAAGCCCTCGAACATATTGCGAAAAAAGAAACAAACACAGAGGTATCGCCTCTAAGAGCGTTTTTAGAGAAATATAATGAGTAGCTATTTACTTGAATACCTGGCAGAAATTGAAGCTGGCAGAATAACGGTAGGTCAAGAGCTGTACCAGGAATTAAAAAATCTCGAGGACGATATAAAGCACGATAGTGAATATGTGTTTATTCCACAGAGGGCAGAAAGACGAATTAAGTTTATTGAGGGAATATGCCGAATGACTAAGGCACCGTTCTATGGCCAACCTCTATCCCTCCTGCTGTGGGAAAAGGCGTTTATAGAAACGATATACGGCTTTGTTGATAGCCGCACACAGAAAATTGACCGTTTTAAAAAGGCACTTATGATGCTAGGCAGAAAAAACGGTAAAACAGAAGTTGTGTCAGCTATTGCTTGTGCCGAATGGGTGTGTGGTGCTAGAGGGTCGCAGATTGTATGTGCGTCAATGAACGACGAAAACGCAGGAATTGCGTATGATACGATAGATGAAATGCGAATGCAGTTTGACCCACAAAACACTGACACTTGGCGAAATCGTAAGGGCTTAAAAAACCTTGTCACAGGCTCATTAATATTTAAGATGTCCGACAAACAAAAACATATTGACGGAAAGAATATTGACTTTGCACTTATTGACGAAGAGCACGAACTTAAAGACAACAGACTGTATATGGCTATAAGTCAGTCCCAGTCGGTCAAGGAAAACCCGAAAATTATCAGCATAACCACAAACGGATTTATTACTGACGGTTTTTTGGATGGTGAATTGGAAAAGGCTCGAGCTGTTATTAACGGCGAAGATACAAGCCTGGCTGGGCGACGTTTTCTGCCCTGGCTATACACCCAGGACAGCGAGGAAGAGATTTGGCAGGATGAAAGCTCCTGGATTAAAAGCAACCCTTCTCTCGGTGTGGTAAAGAGGCTGGACTATTTAAGAGAGCAGGTTGACCTTGCAAAGAAGTCTAAAACTGACAGGGTGTTTGTTCTAGCTAAAGATTTCAACATACATCAAAACACTGCAGAGAGCTGGCTAAACCAAGAGGACTACGATTATCCGGCAACATTTGACCTTGAAGAATTTAGAGGCTGTCAATGCTTAGCTGCCGTAGACCTTGCGGAAACAACAGACCTTTGCTCAGTTAAGATTTTGTTAATGCGTAAAGACAGCAGGGTTAAATATGTTTATTCACATTATTTTATTCCGGCAACAAAACTCGGAACAGATATTACCGCAGGAGCTAAATACGAACAGTGGGTAGCCGACGGATATGTTACTGTTGCCGGCGATAATATGGTTGATGAAAGCTTTATTGCAAATTGGTTTTATGAAACGCTGTATCAGCAGTATGGCATAATGTTGTACAAGCTAGGCTATGACCAGAAATTTGCGTTGTCGTTTATAAATCAAATGGTCAATTATGGCTGGCAGAAAAACACTGATTTAATAATGCTGCAGCAAGGTACAGCATTAGGCGGAGCTTTGAAAAAAGCTGAAACTGATTTCAGCTGTAAATATATTAATTATAACGAAAACCCTGTCGACCGTTGGTGCTTTGAAAATGCGAAACTAAAGGTAAACAGTTATCAAGTCGGAATGCTTGTAAAATCTGAAAGTCAAAAAAGAATAGACGGTGCTGTAACTCTTGTAATGCTTGAAGAGATGTACAGCCGCTATGCTAACGATTTTCAAAATTTATTAAAGTAAGGTAAAAAATGGAATTACTTGAATTTAAAAACAAAATATTAAAACTTTGTAATGTTTCAGAAGTAAAAGATATTGGCGAAGCTTTAATGAAAGTTGTATTAAATAACGAAACATATTTTTTTGACGAATACAACGAAATTGTCGATGATAGCAAAGATTGGTTACAAGCGTTGTGGCAGTATTACGAAGCAGATAGAGAAGAAAAGAAGCAAGACTTTACGCCAAAGAGTCTTGCTAAGTTAGTAACTGCATTAGCAGGAAATTGTAAAACACTTTATGACTGCTGCGGGGGAAGCGGCGCCTTGACTTTGCAAATGATTAAAAATCATAAAGTGGAAAATGTTTATATTGAAGAACTAGATAAAAATGTTATTCCGTTTTTATTATTCAATCTCTGCTTACACAATGCAAACGGCTATGTTATTAACGGCGATGTGTTGAAGCAAGAAAAATTTAAAATTTATAAGCTAAGTAGTGACAAAAAATATAGTACGGTAAAAATTGCGGATGATATGCCGAATTTTAAAGTCGATGTTGCGATTAGTAACCCACCGTATAACATCAAATGGCAACCACCAATGCTATTAGAAAATGATAGTCGATTTCCTGTTATACCTCCTGCTGGCAATGCTAACTATGCTTTTGTTTTGAACTGCTTAGCAAAAGCTGACAAGTCTGTTTTAATTTTGCCAAACGGAATATTTAATCAAGATAATGAAATTGATATAAGGAAGTACTTAGTTGATAATGACTTAATTGAAACGGTCATTGTTACGCCTGATAAAATGTTTGAAGTAACAAGTATTTCAACCTGTGTTTTGGTTTTAAATAAAAACAAATCACATAAAGGCGAGATTTGTTTTATTGACAGCCGTAAAAACTTTGTATTTGAAGAGCGAGAACAAAACGGCCAATTTGGTGGAAAATCTCACACAAAACGAACATATAAAAAATCGTATAATGTATTAGCTGATGAAAACATTAAAAAAATAATTGATGTGGTTGACGACAGAAAAAATATTCCGAAATTTTCAGCCATAAAAGCAAATAACGAAATTGCAAAAAATCAGTATATTTTTATTCCGTCAAAATATATAGAATTTGAGGAAAAAGAACATAAGCACCGAGATTTTCAAGAAATAGCCGACAATATCAACTACATTACTAAAATGCAGAACGCTTGTAAATTAGTAATCAATGAGACGATTGCTAGAAAAATGGGGTTTGATATTCAGCTTTATAAAAATGAGTTCAAAAATTCAAATCAACTTGCAGATGAACAGTCTAAATTATTAGGCATTAAGATTGAAAAGTCTGATTATATCCAATTTACCTAAAACAAAAATGAATTTATGTTCAAGTGTAACGATAAAGAGTTGTTGCTGGATATATTTATTCATTTTTTAACAATATGGAAACATCAGTTTGCTTT
>ENA-UOJN01001076-UOJN01001076.1-human-gut-metagenome-genome-assembly--contig:-C125IIP-NODE-1076-length-20587-cov-13.455046_pt1 | contig 20587 bp, 14 predicted proteins | sample MGYA00242350_ERZ723897 | MGnify/ENA metagenome assembly ERZ723897 | reverse complement strand
CAACGACGGGTCTCTCTTTTACGGTCGGATCCGCTACTTCTCGACGACGGTAACGTCCCTGTCCGTATTCAGCGTCAGCTGATAGGTCCCATAATTACCCGAACCGTTCGTGAACTTGGTGTAGATCGCCGTAAGGTTCACCACCCAGCCGTCTTCGGGAATCTTGTTGTCGCGGAACTGGCTGTAACCGCTCGTACGCACCACGTAGTTGCCCGGAGCCGCATTGGTACCGGAGCCGGTCGCCGCCGCGTCGTAGGTAAACCATGCCGAGCCGTAGAAATAGGTCTCCGCGTTAGCGCCTTCCAGCCTGCGTTTCGTAGCCCAAGTCGCCCACTCGTTGATGTCCGACCAGCCGGGAGAGTTCACGTCGTACGACGTCGAATTCGCAAAATAGTTGGGGAAGGTATTCTTGTATCCCCACGGCGCCGTGCCGAACTTGCTTTCCAGCCCTTCGAAACGCACCAGACGGCCCAGAGCGGCATCCGAAATCGCCGTCTTGTAGTTATCCTTGGTAACCACCAGCGTATCCGACTTCAGCATCTGCTGCTGTTCGCCGGAGAAAATGTACTCGTCCTGCATGATCTTGCTCTCGATGTTGTCATTCGAATAGCTGGCGTTGGAGGAGGTCGTACCGATGCTGGTCATACCGCGGTAGTTGCCGAGCACCAGCCCCTGCAGCTTGACGAAAACGATCTGTCCCGCGGGGTGGAAAAGGTAGTTGCCCGTATTGAGCTTAAGCTCGATCGCCGATTCGGACTCCGCATCGTAGAGGTAGACCGATTTATAGACATTGCCGTAACGGTCGGTGGAGATGACCTTGCCGGAGGTGAAAATCGGCTCATCCACCGTCCACGAAGCGACCTCCCCGTCGTTCTTGCCGGGATTCTCGGCTTTGAACTGCGCCTTCAGGTCCTTGATCGATATATATTCCAGCCCCTCTTTCTCGAAATCGGCGCGGGTATATATCTTGGCCGCCTTCGGGTTCCTGTAATCGTTGTAACAGCCAACGAAGAACAGCCCTGCCGCGGCGATCAGAAACAGTTTAGATACTTTGTTCATAATATTCGTGTTTTATTCGTTAGCCGTCAGAAACGGAAGTAGAGATTGAGGTAATAGGTCGTACCGAACATGTAGAAATACTTCGAGTCGAAGGCCTGATAGGTAGTCACCGTCGTCTCGGTGTTCTTCGTCAGACGAGTCTGCTCGTAACCGCCGGTGCGGATGTCCTGATTGTTCAGGATATTCTTGACTTCGAGGCTGAAGCCCAGCGTATACTGGCGGTGGATATACCAGTTCTTGCCGATGCTGGCGTTGAGCGTATAAGCCGAGTCGAACTTCTCCTGACGGCGCAGGTGAGCGATGTCCTCGGCGGTCATGCCGGTGGTAATCACCGCATCGGTGCGATAGATCGGGCTCATCGACAGATACATGTTGTTGTAATAGTTGAAATCGGCCGACAGGAAGATGTTGTTGTTGCTGCGGTACGAAAGACCGACGTTGGCGGCCAGCTGCGGGGTGCTCTCGACACGGAAGTTCTTCCAGTAAACATAGCCGTCGGAGACGATATCGCCGCTGTTGTCCTGCGTCTGCAGGTAATAGGGATTCGAATCGTAGGTGTACTGGCCCCAGCTAACGGCTCCGTTCAGGGCAAGGCTGCGGTACAGGGGAATCGAAACGGCCGCTTCGAGACCGAAATGGAGCTTGTCGATGCCGCTCATGGCGAAGTTCGTGAAGGTCGCGGCCACGTCGTCGTAGTACGAAATCACTTTCGACTGATCGTAAATGCGGGTATAGTAACCGGAAATACGCGCCTTCAGATCGCCGACACGCAGGTTATACGACGCATCCACACCGAAGACACGTTCGGCGGAAAGCCCCGGAGTCGTGGTGTTGCGCGTACGGGGCGACACGAACGAAGCTTGGAATTCGGGAGCGTCCTGCAGGTAAACGACATTCGCTTCGACGGTATGAGCCGCGGAGAAGCGGTAGCTGAAGTTGCCTTTGGCCTTGTAGGTCAGGTAGTCGAGTTTCTTGGAATCGCCCTTCGAATTGTCGGGGAACAAGCCTTTGCGCCAAAGACCCTCGCGCCATTGCGAAGCATATCCCACTTCGCCGCCGACGGTTACGCCCAGACCGCCGACATTGAAATTATAGGCAGCCCATGCCTTCGTCCGGAGGACGTGCGCATAGTAGTCATAGCCGTATTTGTCGCCGACTTTGGCTGCGTGCGCATGACCGTGGCGATAGTAATAGTCGAGGTTGTTCTGATATGCGATGGCGTTCGAGCCGAAGTCGCGCTCGGCGAATTTGTCGATGTCGGCCCAATAGTCGCCGCCAAGCAGGTCTTTGACCTCCGAATAGTACTCCGTACGGTTCCGGCGCAGCGAAAGGCCTCCGTAGATTTTGGAGTTATTGCGGAAGATATGCGAGAAGTTGGCAACCAGATTCCAGTCCAGCTGATCGGTGTGACGCTCTTCGACCATATAGTTAGAACGACGGCCCGGACCGTACTGCGCCTCATCGACCGGATCGTTCTGGATATAGTTCGTCTGATACATCTTATCCCAGTCGAAATGGCGGATATTCTGGTAGTTGGCCTGCCAGTAAACCTGCTGCCAAGCCGCACCCAGCATATTCTTGTCGAGCGCGAAGTAGCTCGGCAGATAACGGTAATAGTCGGGGCGCGGGTCGGGACCGTTCTGCCACGTCAGCGCCGAGTAACCGTTCATGCCGAAGCGCAGCGAGGTGGCCAGATCGAGTTTCGAACGGTCTGAAATGTCGAACGTATAGTTCAGCATCACGACGGGTTCGTGGTTGTTGCGCACACGGGCGTTACGTTTCTTGCCGTCCTGCCAGCCCCAGTTGGGGTTGTAATAGTTATTGCCGACCAGATCGTAAGCTTCCTGCGTCGCCGCCTGCTGCGCACCGCGTTCGGTAGGAGCGCCCAGCAGGGTCAGCGCCAGACGATGACGCTGACCGAACTGCTTCTCGACAGCGGCAAAATAACCGAAAGCGTTGTAATAGACGCCATTGACATAGGAGTTGCCGCCCTGACGGGTCGAGACCGAAAAGGCATACGACCACCCGTTGTCCTGATGGCCCGAAGCATAGGTGACCATCGCGCGGAAACGGTACATCGAGTTGCCGTTTACGAGGCTCGCACGCAGGCCTTGACGCATCTGCGCAGGACTCGTCACGATATTGGTCGTACCGCCGATGCCGCCCAGACCGGCGTCCGACGCCACGATGCCCGACGTAACTTCCTGATTGCGGGTAGCGTCGTTCAGACCGCTCCACAACGACCACGGCGTATAGCCCGTCATGGCGTCGTTGAGCTGAATGCCGTTCATATACACGTCCTGATACTGCGAATCGTAACCGCGGACGTTGAAACGCATTTCGCTGAACTTGTAGGACGCGATGTTATTGAAGAGGTCTTTCGAAGCCGAGAGCGACGTGGGCAAAGCCTGCGCGTCGTCGGTGGTTTCGGTGTCGAACTCCGCGAAGACCGCGTCGTCGATCATCTGACGCTGCGTATCGGGCACGAGGATCACCGCATTGATGTCGCGCATCTGCGAACCGACACGTACGGCGATATTCGAAGTCTCGAATTCGGGAGTTTCGAACTGCAGCGAATATTCGCCCGCAGGAATATTTTCGAAAACGAAGTTACCCTGCGCATCCGAAACCGTTGTCGTACCGCCCGGCGTCATCGTAATCTTCACGTCGCCGAGTGCAATGCGTCCCGCACGCGAAACGACCCTGCCCTTGATGCCGCCGTCCTGTCCAAAGGCGGTCAGCGTCACAAGCGACAGCACTAAAATTAGTAGACTCTTGATTTTCATAGACTATGTAAGTAATTTATTTGGCAAAATAGATATACACCGGGAAGTGGTCGCTGTAACCGCCCTGAAAGTTATTTCCCACGTACGTACGCAGGGGATATCCCTTATACTGTCCCTCTTTCTGCAGCATGTAGTACCGCTTGAAGATATTGCCGTAGAACTTCGATCCGGGAGCCTTCTGCAAACGAAGCCTGCCTTCGGAACCCGTAGCCAGATTCTCCGTGACCACGATATTGTCAAAGAGATTCCATGCATCGCCGTAAGCCAGCGTTCCGAGTCCCGCCTTGAGCATATCGGCAAAGGGATTGTAGAAATCGCCCGGCTTGAGATCCGTCATCTTGGCTTTGGCACCCAAACCCTCGGCAATGCTCTCGTCCGTAGGATCGTCGTTGAAGTCGCCCATGGCTACGACCTTGGTCGCCGGGTTGATCTTCAGCACGGAATCCGCAATGCGGCGCATCTGCTCCCCGACGGCAATGCGCTTGAATTCCGAAGCGTCCTTGCCGCCCAGCCGCGAAGGCCAGTGCGCCACCATAAAGAAGAAGGGTTCGTTCTCGATGGTTCCCCACATCGTCAGGATGTCACGGGTCTTGAAGTTGGGAAGCTGCGGCACGACGGTTTTCACCGGGAAACTGCCCTCCAGTTTGAACACATCGGGACGATACATGAAGGCCACATCGACGCCGCGGGCTTCGGGCGAATCGTAATGCACGATACGGTAGTTGCCGGGGGCCAATTTGGGCGTCGCCACAATGTCCTCCAGCACCGAGCGCGTCTCGACTTCCGAGACGCCGATAACAGCCGGATAATTCTTGTCTGCGGCAGCAATGTCGAAAAGCACCCGCTCGATATTGCCGAGCTTCTTGAAATACTTGGCGGAATTCCACTTCTTGGGACCTTCCGGCGTGAACTCGTCGTCATGCACCTCCGGATCGTTGATGGTGTCGAAAAAGTTCTCCAAGTTATAGAACATCACCTTGCAGGGCTTCTGCGCAAAGCACATTACGACGAACGCCGCCAAGAACAAAGTGAATATCAGTCGTTTTTTCATCGTTCTGAAATTTTAAGGTTTTACAATCCCCAAGAGGCGGCATCTGTCTTTTCCTTGACCTCGGCAGGCAGCGTGGGGAAGAATTCGAACTTGGTCAGCTCTTCGATCTCCTTGACGCTCTTCACCCAGCTTTTGGCCTCACCCTGACCGCCTTCGTTGGCCACCCAGAATCCGATGGACTTGAGCTGGCCGGCCGGAAGATTGCCCAGCCGGTCGCCGGGCTGCCGGATATTTCCCTTCACCGTACGCACCACCACTTTAAAATAATGGCTGGGCAGCGGGCACACCTGTCCGGCCTTGTCGGTCGTCGATGCCGTGCTGCCGGGCTTCCAATAGGCGCCCGTCACTACATAAAGCGTATCGGAGCAGACCCAGTCGCGCACCTTGCCTTCCAGACGCATCCATCCCTGCTGATTGAGCGTACCATACTGAGGCGTAGCGTTGGAGTTGTAGAATGTCTGGTACTGCATGGCCATATTGGCATTGCGGTCTGCATTCGGAATCTGGTGACCACGGTCATAAGATCCGGTATAACTGCCCCGACCCAGATCGGCCTGAAATAACGACGAAATCTTGGGATCGAAGGCCCACGGGTCTTTGGAAGGACGCCCCGAACCGATATACACGTCGTGCAGGGGATATGCCACCCACCACGCACCGCGCTTCGTCTTATCGAAACACAACGTGTAATTACGCATATTCCGGTTGTTAAGCTGAGCGAAATGCGACACATAAATATAGTTGCCGTCCTCCTTCTTCGCCGGAATTTCGGGCCAGACCAGATTATGGCCGGTCTCGTATACATCATCGTCCGACGAAGTGCTGAACTGGACGAGTTCAAGCTCGACGGGCATCTCGCCTTCGAACTCGAACCGAATCAGGGCATGCCGCTCGTCCTTGGTGTTGTTCGGCCAATAATAGACATACTGATTCTTGTCGGACAAACTCGTTCCGACCTTTCCCGTCTTGACAGTCTGGCCTCCCGGCGCTGTCCGGTTAAACGAAATCCATTCGGCTCCCGAAATGATTTCAGCCGTCCACGGCGTCCCCGTATCTCCGGTCACGAGCAGCACGGCAGCGCCCTCCTGATCGGGATGCACGGTCTTGGCAGGGTCCCACTCCACCGAGTTGGCGCCCCCGCCTCCCTTATTGTCGGAATCCTTACCGCACCCCGTAAAGGCGACAGCTATCAGCACCATCGCCGCAAGGGAAGCGGCAAACATCCGCGAACTATATTTATATATCAACGTCATTCAATTAAAAACTAAGTGCGAAAATACGCATTTTAAGACAACCTTCCCCCGGCAGGATGTTCCTGCCGGGAGAGGGAGTGTCGATATTCGGTTATTCTGCCGGGTTGATAGCAACAGACTTAATATAAAAAGCCTTACCGCTTCCTGCTACACTAGTTGCATTATCCCATGTTAAAACAATGTCACCTTCAACAGCTACTGCATTTTCAAATGTATATTCGGCAGCCAAAGACGTCAAATCAGCAGTGCTATTTCCATCACAAACAAATGTCGTAGATCCGACCTGCACCTTCAAAGTTACATTAGCACTAGCAGCTCCACTGCTATTAACAACAATCTTTTTCACCCCACCAGTATATGCCGTGGATTTCAATACAAATTGGCTGGCCGGTTGATTCTTAGATCCAACCTGAACACCTTTATTATTGTCGTTTCCAAAGTAGAACGATGATACCGACCAAGTAGGACTCGTAATCCATTCCAACTCTGGCGTACCTTTAACGATGGTCACACCATCGGCTTTCGAACCTAAATCACCATTTACAAGGCTCCAAACATATGCAACACCGGGAGTTACTTCACCACCCGACGATTTTTTCAACTGCGTCAAAGCAACTGTAGCATCGTTTCCTCCGGTAGCCGTAATAGTCAGAGTCTCGTTAATGTCCGTATCGCCCGTATTGGCGGTTTTAGGCGAAATCTTCACGGTCGTTCCCTCGACCGACGCGTTGAAGGAAGTCAGCGAAGATAACGTAAATCCATTGAAATTCACACCTTCGATCGTCACAGTCTTTTCAGCCGTATCATCCGACGCCCACGATAACGAAGAAGGAGTTACATCGATAATCATAGGGGCCGTAGACTTAAAGTTCTTCACGTCGTCGAGATTACGGGGAAGAATTTGGTTCTGACCGGAATACACCGCACCGATACCCGTAATTTCGGCAGTCGTTGCGATATAAGGCTGATCTTTGAAAGTTGTCCAAGCATTTTTATTGAGGTATACGGCTAAGTTAGCTCCTCCGGCCGTCAGCGTACGGGTCGTATTCGCTCCGCTGTCCATCCACATGCCGGCAGCACTCGTCGTAGCTTCGATCGTGACGGGCATATTGAAATAATTCGAAATATCGGCGACCGAATTCACCTTGATAGGAGTTACTGCATTACCGCTCGACTGCACGATCACTTCACCGGTCCCGATTTCCGAAACCTGAGGAATCGAATTGCGGATCTGACCTTTTGCGACACCTGCCGTTAGCGTGACGAGCACTTTATCGCCCAGTTTATAGTCACCTTCACTCCAAAATACCGAGTTGTAAAGCGAAATACCGTTTCCACCGGTCGTAGCTCCGGGAGTCATCACGTAAAGCGTACCGAAAGAAGCATTGCCAGCTTTGGGATCACCGCAAATTACACCTTCGAAGGTATAAGTCACATTTTCGTCGATCACCTCGGCAGCAGAAGTCGCCGTGATCTTGGCCAAGAGTTCGGGAATCGTAATTGTTGTCGCACCGCCGCTTCCGCCGGTCGTTACGAACGTCTTATGATCGCCGTAAAGAATATCACCGGTGTTGGGAGTCGCGTAGGCGCGGAAAGCGTACTGCGTCTCCTTCGTCAGGCCGGTAACGTCTACGGTCCATGTCGCAGCCTTCGTTGCGGCCGGAACTTTCACGGAGCCTGTCCAATCGGGCGTATTTCCCGTGGCGAAGACCACATACTCCACGCCGACGGCCGAATAGTCGGCCAGATCGGCATTGGCGATCGAGCCGCCCAGCGTCACCGTCGTCTCGGCTACATTCGAAGCGTTGGCCGTCGTAACCGCAGGCGTAGCGGCACCGCCGCCCAAATCGATCTCTGTCCCACCCGTGCCAACGAAAATACGGACATCATCAACACGAGTTCCGGTCGCACCACTCGGATATTCAATTTTCAAAGAAAGACGTGAAACAGTATTTTTCAGCGTAATATCAGCCGATGCCCATTTCCAAGCCGGAGTTGCATCTACATTTTCCAGATTATACGCTATTTCAGTCCAATTTTCGGCATCTGACGAAAGATAGAGTTTAATGACATCCTTTTGGGGATCGAAAGCATCAGTATTACCATACAATCCAAAACGGATTGACAGATTCTTTTCAGTTGTAAGAACAAGATCCTGCACCGTAAAATATGCATTCTTACCTGCCTGCAACCACATCAAGCCTTTACCTGAAAAGCCCGCGCTTGTCGGAGAAGCCGTTGTTGCCGTCCAACGGTTCGAAGCGTAAGCTGTTTTATAGTCTGACGTACCGGAAACATAGCCGAATCCGCTGCGAATCACATACGGACTTTCATTGATATAAGGCCACTTGTCGAGTTTCTGTTCCAAATCACCGAACGATTCATAGAATATGTCGTTCGACACCCCCTTCTGTGATACCGCTATCGTCTTGGTGCCAAAGTCATTGCTGACGACTATCGAACCCAGATTTTTTATTTCCGAAGAAGCATTGGCCTCAGAAGCAGTTACGGTAATCGAAGTGTCGGAAGCCGTACCCGTAGTTTTGTCGATCGAGAAGCCTGAACCGGAAACAGTCGCTTTCCAGTCACCGGTAGACGTAACCGTAATTTTTGCCGTCGCTCCGGCTGCATCACCGAGAGAAATGGCCGTAGGATCGACAACAAGCGATCCGGTAGCTCCCCCATTGAACGAGACATCATCCAATCGATAGGTGTTGTTATGCCCTACATAACGGAAAGCTACATATACTTTATCAGAAGCGGCATAAGCCGAAAGATCGGCAGACTCGTCAAAGTACACGTTGATCTCATTTACCCCCTCTTTATACTCGATTGTCTTAACAACAGTCCATACACTGGGATCGGTAATCGTTTCGTTTGTTACCGTAGTAGAAGCTACGATCTCAATCTTGCTGTCGTCAGCTGCACTTGCCGTTGCATTGAAATACCATGCCAGTTTGAACGTCAACACTTTATTATCCGCAGCTTTCACATTAAACGGAGTCATTATAGCATAAGCCGTAACGGTCTTCTGCGTTGAGCTGTAAGGAGCACACTGAAGATAGAACGTGTCTCCAAATACACTGCCGAACCATCCCAATTTAGGATTGGCCGGATACCCAGCATCACTCGAAGTAAACGCCCAATTGGGAGAATCGTAAACAACACCACTAATAACATCGTTGAAACTGTCGCCAAACTGCGTCACAACAGTAGTCGGAAGCTCTACATCACCGACAGGCGGTGTCACGGAGCCATTATCCAAATCGACCTGCTGTCCACCGGCACTCGTCACCAAAGTAACATCGTCAATACGATAGTTGCCGTCAGGCTTCTTAGTGGATAAGAATTTAATATACAGATGCTCCGAGAATTCCTTCAACGTAAAGTTCAACGTTGCAAGATTCCAGTTTTTCTCAGCCACAAAGTTTTCGAAAGTATAGGGAATGGCATTGGTCCATTTTTCGCCGTCTTTACTGAATTGAACGGTCAGCTGATCGTAGATCTCAATATTGGGAGCATTGAAATAACTTGCGCCGAAAGTCAAAGTATATCCGGTTTGGCCCTGAGGAAGCGTAATATCCTGAACCGTAAAATAAGTGTTTCCGGTGCCAAACATCAAATTAGAACCACCGGAACCTTCATAGGCACTTCCGTTGCCGACACTGGAAAGATTACTGCGAATATCAACCCCTTCACCGGCATAAGTTACGGTCGAAGAGCCTTCACCGGTCTTATCCCAGCCATCGTATGAAGCAACCGGAGTTTTATCTCCCGTCGTTCCGAAAGTTTCTTTATAAACAAGTTTTTCGGGAACGACTTCACCCTGGTTAATGGTAACCGTCTTGGTGAAATAGGCGCCGTAGGAGTTCTTGAGCTGGAAACTCAGCGTTGCCGTACGGCTCTCGTTGCTTGCGGGGATCGAGAATTCGACCTCGGTCGTACCGGCTTTTCCATCGGTCGCGGAAGGAGTCACCCAGTCTGCGCCCGATTCGAAAGCGAGCGTCCACGGACGATTGCTTTTCACCGTAACGGCAGACGCACCTTCGGCCACGCCCTCGGCGGAAAAGGTCAATGCTTCGGGAGCAACCTCAAGATAAGGCATCCCGTCGTCATCGTTATCATCCACACACGATGTAAACGCCGTCGCGGCGATCAGGAACATCGCACCGAACAATAACCTCAAAAGGTTTAACTTTTTCATAGAAGAGTTGTTTAAAATTGATTAAAAACTTTTATTTTATTTCTAAAAAAACTTACGATTCCTTACATAATGGTAATATTATGCCTCAAATCTAACATTATTTTCCGGACCGACAAAAGCCTAAACGCCTTTTTTATATTACGATTAGGTTAATTAGCGGACATCGGCGTCCAATGCGGACACAATCGGAGACAAAAGCCCCGGAATACGCACGTTTCTGCATATTCCGGGGCTAATAGTCTTTCGGGATCAACGGATGCGGTCGGCCGCGCGCACCATCAGTTCGTCGCGGAAAACCGCACGTGCGGCGAGGTATGCGAAAAGCAGGCAAACCAGCGGCAGCACGACGGCAGGTTTCAGCACCTGCGTATGGAACGTCTGTTCCGCAAACACCCGGTAGCTGAGAAAGTAGTACACGCCTTCCATAACGGCGGAGCCGACGAGCAGCACCATTTCAACCACGCAGAGCCGGAGCTGGAGCAGGCGGCGCTTGAACAGGAAAATCGTAATAAACGGCAGCACGCAGGCCAGCGCCAGCACGACGCCCATATAAACCGTCGGCTGCACGGCTTCGCCGGCAGCGGTTTTCAAAGAAAAGGCATACAGCCCGAACTCTCCGGCCTCGCCGGCGAACCACGCAAGCGGAGCGAAAAGCGTAACGGCCATAAGCGCCGTGACAATCAGCATGTAAAGCGTTTGGATTCGTTGTATCATAGGGTCATAAAGTTTTATCTATCAAATATTTGTTCCTGTCGGAGGAGCCGCGGTTGATAAGCTCGCCCAAAAATCCCGCCAAAAACAGCTGGACTCCGAGGATAATCGCCAGAATCGCCAAATAGAAAAGCGGCTGATCGGTAACCGCCCTCAGCGGCAGTTCGTGGACCTGCTTCCAGATTTTGGCGGCGATGATCCAGACCGTCGTGCCGCCGCCGATAAGGAACATCAGCGTCCCCAGACTGCCGAAGAAATACATCGGCGAGCGGCCGAAGTGCGACATGAAGAGTACGGAAATCAGGTCGAGATAACCTTTCAGCATACGTTCGAGACCGAATTTCGAACGACCGTATTTGCGGGCGCGGTGCTCCACCGGCTTCTCGCCGATGCGGCGGAAACCGGCTTGCTTGGCCAGTATCGGAATGAAACGGTGCATCTCGCCGTAGACTTCGATCGCCTTGACGACCTTGCGGCGGTAGGCTTTCAAGCCGCAGTTGAAGTCGTGAAGCCCGATTCCCGACACGGTGCGGGCCGTCCAGTTGAAAAACTTGCTGGGCCAGCGTTTGCCGATCGGATCGTAGCGCTTCTTCTTCCAGCCCGAAACCAGATCGTATCCCTCTTCGAGGATCATCCTGCGCAATTCGGGAATCTCGTCGGGCGAATCCTGCAGGTCGGCGTCCATCGTGACGACGACCTCCCCTTCCGCAGCCGCAAAACCGCAGTACAAGGCCGCGGATTTGCCGTAGTTACGGGCGAACCCGATGCCCCGCACCGCCGGATACTGCTTTTTGAGGGATTCGACGACGCTCCACGAATCGTCGGACGAACCGTCGTCCACCAAGATAACTTCGTAGGTATAGCCGTGCTCCGCCGCCACGCGGTCGATCCATGCGACCAGTTCGGGCAGCGATTCCGCCTCGTTGTAGAGCGGCACTACAACCGATATGTCGAGTTTATTCATCTTCTGCTTTACAGTTCTTACTCACCGGCCTGCGTATCGAACGGCCGCGGAGCGCGCGAAAGCACACCTGCAATGATAAGGCCGAAAACAGCGCCGAAGAGCAGGCTTACCCAGATACCGCCCCAGACGGTCGCAAGCACCGAGGGGGCAGGCGCGGTCTGAATCTGCTCCAGCGACTGGGCCATCACCGACTCCATCGACGCCGGCACGCCGCCGCCCAACGCCATCATGTCGGTCAGCGCTTCGACCAGCCGGGAGGTGTAATTCGAATAACCCATGATCAGGTGCAGGTAGATATATTGCACGCCTCCGACGATGACGCCAGCAAAGGCCGACACCGCCAGCACGAAGAGATATCCCTGTCCGAAGGAGAATCCCTCCTCGGCCGAATAGAGTTTCGAACGGTTTCGCGTGAAGCGGTGCAGCAGGTAATAGTGCAGGACGACGACTCCGATCCATTCGACCGTCATCAGGGCATAGTACTTCATGCTGCCCGAAAGTGTCATCATCGTCTCCAAGACCATCGAAACGGCCAGTATGGCCCCGATAATCGCCCCGCATTTCGCGGCATCGTTCCAGAAATTTTGCTTTTCCATTATATCATTCAGAATTATCAGTTCCCAATCATTGCAGCTCGCCTTTGCCCTCGCGCAGGATTTCGGGTTCGTCGCCCGTGAGATCCACGACCGTCGTCGGCACATTGTCGCCGACGCCGCCGTCGATCACCAGCGCCACATCGCGGCCGTACCGCTCGTGGATCAGTTCGGGATCCGTGGTGTATTCGACCACTTCGTCGTCGTCCTTCACCGAGGTGGTGATAAGCGGACATCCCAGCGCCGCGACGATAGCCCGCGGAACGGCGTTGCCGGGAATACGGATTCCGATCGTACGCCGCTTTTCGAGCGCCTTGTCGGGCATGCCCGACGATGCCGTCAATACGAACGTGAAAGGCCCCGGCAGGTTGCGCTTCAGGATGCGGAACGCCGCATTATCCACCCGGCAGTACTCGGCCGCCTGAGCCAGATTTTCGAAAACCACCGTAAAGGCCTCGGCGTCCTTGCCCTTCATGCGGCGCAGCCGCTCGATGGCCTTGGGCGAACGCAGCGAGCAACCGAAAGCATAGACACTGTCGGTCGGATAGATGATGATTCCGCCGTCCTCCAACGCATCGACCACTTTCCGCAACTCCCTTTCGGAGGGGTTCTGTTCGTATATTTTCGTCAGCATGAATACAAATGTACGAAAAATTATTTAATCTTGCGCCGGTTCAGCTCCCTGCTGTACGCCTGAGCATTGGCGTTGTGCTCGCGCAGGGTCTTCGCAAAATTGTGGTAGCCGTCGAACGTCTCCCGTGCGCAGAAGAAAATATAGTCGTGTTTTTCGTAATTCAGCACCGCGTCAATGGCATTGATGCCCGGCATGCAGATAGGCGACGGCGGCAGGCCCTTGTTCAGATAGGTGTTATACGGAGATTCGTATTTCAGATGCTTGTACAGGATGCGGCGCAGGCCGAAATCCTGCATCGCGTATTTGATCGTCGGGTCGGCCTGCAGGGACATTCCCTTTTTCAGCCGGTTGACGTATACGCCGGCGACGCGGGGCATCTCGTCGGTCTTGCGCGTCTCTTCATAGACGATCGACGCAAGGGTCATGACTTCGAACCGGCTCAGGCCGCTGCGTTTGCGCAGCGCGTCCCGCTCCGGCGTCCAGAAACGGTCGTATTCGCGTTTCATCCGCTCCACGAACTCTTCGGGCGTCACCGTCCAATAGAATTCATAGGTGTTGGGAATGAACATCGAAAAAAGGGTCAGGCTGTCGAAACCCGCTTTTCGGGCCACTTCGTCCGAAGTCAGCGCCCGCATGATCGCGGCGGAGTCGGCGTCGATCTGACCGGCGAGTTTCTGCGCCAGCTGGGCGGGAATCCGCACATTGTTGATCGTCACCCGCACGGGGGTCTGCATGCCCAGTTTGAGCATCCGGGCCACCCGGATGACGCTCATGCCCCGTTCGAGGAGATAGTGTCCGGGCTTGAAGGTCTCGGCCAGATTGATGCGCCGGGCATAGACCCCGAACGCCCAATGGTGTTTCAACTCCGGCAGCAGGGAATCGACGAGCGCACGGTAATCGGCCCGGCTGCTGACAAAGAGTTCGCGTTCCGTCTTCACGGCATTGCCGTAGAACTGCTGACGAAGGACGAATCCCGCGATCAGCAGAACAGACAGGCCCGCAAAAAAGATATAGAGCAAAGTTTTTTTACGCATCTGGTCGAAAATTTTTGCAAAGATATAAAAAATTCCTACTTTTGTGCCGGGTGAGTCTTATACGACCAGCTCCTACAGAATCCCCCAGGCGAGGAATCGAGCAAGGGTATGTGGTTGTAGCGGTGCGATATAATCAGCTCACCCAACCATATATGGCGCTGCAAATTCCGGTTTGCAGCTCCATATTTTTTTTATGGCCGTCCATCGTCGGGCCGAAACGAAAAACGGAACCCGGCAGGGGTTCCGCATAGCGTCGGACGGCACTCCGCCCTATTTGGTGTATTCGATCAGCAATTGGTTGACCACACTCACGAAGACATAGCAGATCACAAAAACGACGATGCTTTTCCATCCTTTCATATTGGCCGAAACGAGATAGGCGAAACAGCCCCAGACCATCGACCAGACCATCGAAACCGACAGGACGATCACGATCAGATTGTAGGCTGCCTGCTTCAAGACCTCGCAGGCGCTGCGGGGTTCGCAGACAATGCTCCCCAGCCACATGGAACAAAGACTCAGCACTCCCAGAATAACGATCGTCGGCAGCATCGCGAACAGGTTGGAGGCAAAGATATCCACGGCCCGGATGCGGGAGGGCGAGAGCACCAGCGCCATCACGTACAACAGCAGCGAGAGGGGCAGCCACAACAGCAAATTCGACGACAGAATCGTGATAATCTTGGAAACGTCGCCCTCGACGGGCCAACTCACCGCGGTCAGCAGGCAGATGGAGAAGAGCGTTCCCGCGAGGCCCCAACCGAGCGCTTTCCCTGTAGACAGGTATTCGAACGGGTTAAGAATCTTGTTCATCGCTTTCGAATTTATTTAGTTGAGAGATAATATCGTCCAGTCTGTTGCGCACGGTCGGATAACTCAATCCCAACTTATGGGCCATCTCCTTCAGCGAACCGCTGCTCTTCACGAAATCGAATACGAACTGCTGGTCGGGTGCTGACAGCTGCATCATCACGGGAAGACTGTAATTGCCTTCGATATGTGTTTGGCATCCGTTGCAATGCATCGCGTGCACGCTCAAACGTTTACCGCAGGAGGGACATATTTTGGGGAGGTTCTTCAGTGTAGCCATAAATATTATTAAAGAAATATTGCGTTTAAATTAGTTTGTGATTGACAAAATCAATATTATTTCCCAAAAATAGCAAATTTACCTCCATGAATACTCTTCACAGACAATTTATATGCGCCCAACCGGCATGGAGAGGAAATCTTTTTAAAAGTTCGCCTTCACGCCGACCGTAAAGTTAGCCCCGTATTCGGGGTAGAACGGATATTCGTACAGGCGGCGGTTGATCAGGTTGCGGCCCTCGGCGAAGAGCGTCACGCGGCCCGAAACTTTCCAGTCGAAATTGACGCGCAAATCGACGGCGAAGGGCGCTTCGAAAGTATCGTACTGCATCACAGGTTCACCGGGCGCAGTTTCCGTCCCCGTATTTTCGAAAACCGCACTCCACTTCCGGGCACTCTGCAAGTAGACTCCCGCGCCGAACGAAATCTTGCGGCCGTCGTAGTGCGCCGACAGACTACCGTCGAAGGACGGCGCGCCGTTGTGCAATTTGGTTTCGTCGTCGTTGTAGATATATCCGTGTACGCCCAATTCCGTCCGGAAACTGCTCACCGGACGCCACGTCACTTCGCCGTTGAAGGAAAGTACGGTCTGACGGGCCAGTGCCGGGCGCATGGCTCCGGCGACGGCCGTTTTTTCCCCGTCGATCGCATAATTGTCGGAAACATACCAATAGGGATGGTTGTCCCGGACCGAAAATCCGGCATACACCCTGTAGTCGAACTTTCCGCGCCAGATACTGCCGCCGATACCGAAACGGCCGTTGTAATCGACCGAACTCTTGGTCTGCCAGAACGCTGCGGCGACGTAAGGATTCTGCCGGGTCAGCGAGCGGAAGCCGTTGTCGTCCACACTGCCGTCCATCTCGAAAAAGGGACAAAGTCCGTCCGTTCCGAGGTTCAGGTTCAGCCGGACGAAAGGAATGATGTAATTCTCCGCGTCGACGGTCTTGACCTTGTCGTGGTAATAGTCGGCGCCCGCTTCGAGACGCACTACCCCGCCCTCGATACCGTAACGCAGGGCGGCATGGATCAGCTGCTGATTATAAAGGCCGATCGCTTTCTGTCCGGCCAGCCGCGTATAACCGAACTCCGCCGCAAGCTGGTGGCGGCCGAATCCGCGGGCGATCTTCGCATGGGTCTCCAGCGTGGTCTGACGCGCTTTGTCGTTGTAATCCGGCCACTCGGAGTGGTCGAAAAACAGCCCGCCGCGGATCGCGATTTCGAAATTCACACGGCTCAGGTCCTGAAAATCATCGCCGAAACGCACCGCGATATTCGCATCGCCGTAATCGGCCATTGCGCCGGGGGCCATGTCCGACGTGACGTCCGACGCGACATACATCCCGTAACGGTGATACATACGGTTTTCATACGAGAGATCGCCCTCCAGAATGTGTTTGCCGAAATACTTGCCGGCCGCGGCGCCGATGCGGTTGAGCATCCGCGTCGAGTTGTTTCTGATGCCGAAGTCGTTTTTGATCTTCGCATAGCGGCCCTCGTGGTTCACGTACCCCACAACATAACCCGTACCGGGGTTCTGGCTCGAAGCGTAGAAATCCAGCACCGAATTGAGCGGATAGCCCGCCCCGGCCTTCAGGTAGAACGGCAGCGGACGGTTGAATTCCCAATAGGTCACCGTCGCCGGACGGATAGGCCGCGTGGCGAGTGTCGTCTGCAGCGACAGCGGCGTGATCGTATAGTCGATTTCGGGCCGCATCTTCACCGTATCGGTCATATCGGGCACGACGGCCAGCTTCGCGGCGCTTTCGACGCTCGGAACATAGGCTTTGGTCACTTCGACCCGTTTTTCCACCTGCGCGCTCACGCTACAGGGAAGCGCCGCCAGCAGCGCGGCGGCAAACAATATGCGTTTCATCATCAGTTCAGTTTTGCGATCCGTTCTTTCGCTTCGGCCACAATGCCGTCGTCGGCAGGCGAATAGCCGTCGGCAACGCTCTGGTAGGTCGCCCTAGCTTGGAAATTGTCGCCCTTGCGGACATAGACGTCGCCCAGCAGGATAAAGGCCTTGGCTAACCAGTACGCCTGCGGCTCACGCTCCGAATAGGCGAATATCGCCTTCTCGGCCTTGTCCATATCGCCGCCCGCGAAAACATCTTCGAGTACGTAATAAGCGGCCGCAGAGCCCTCCTTTGTACGGACGTCGGACGCCAGTTCCTTATACAGTTTCACGGCATCGGCGCGGCGGTCCTGCCGACGCAGCAGCTCGGCCCATGCGAATTTCGACTCGCGCAGCGCGACGGCCCCGGCGTCGGGATGCGCCGCGACATCGGCGGCCATCGCTTCGATCTTCGCCGCATCGCCCCCGGCCAGCGTCGCACGCACATAGCTCTTCATGGCGTCCTCACGCCCGGCGACCGTCGTCGTAACGTCGTACAACTGGCGGTAAGCGGCGGCAGCTTCGTCGTAACGCTTGTCCTCGAAGGTCATATCCGAGAGTTTTTCGAGCACCGTGACCGTATATTGGTTCGTTCCCTGCCCGGCCAGCGTCGTCAGGGTTTCGATGGCGTCGTCGCGCTGATCGGAGCGGAGGTAGCAGTCGCTCAGGAAATAGAGCGCATCGTTCACGTAATAGCCCTTGGGATAGCTCTTGACGTAACTGCGCAGCGATTTGGCGGCGGCATCGGTCTGGCCCGCAAGGTAAAGTTTCTGCGCGGAGGCGAACGACAGCGAATCGCGCGACACGGCGGTCAGATCGCTCTCCAGCCCCGCCTTCTGCGCATAGTCGAAGTAGTCGTCCACCCGGCCCTCCGAAACGTAAATCTCGCGGATGCCTTCCATCGCGCCCTTGGCTTCGGACGACTGCGGAGCCGTCTCGACGACCATGTCGTAATAGCGGAGCGATTTCTCCTTGTCGCCCAGATTGAGGTATGCAAGGCCCAGATCGGAGAGGGCCTGCGCCCGGCGCGGCGACGAAGGATAGTCGGCCACGAATTTCTCCAGCTGCGCGGCGCCTTCGGCGTACTGTTCCTGCGCTATGTGGGAGCGTCCCAGTTCATAGGAGGCCTCGTCGGCATAATCGCCCTCCCCCGCGGTGATGATCTGCCGCAGCGCCTGCTGCTTCTGCTCCGTGCGGCCCAGAATGCCGAGCGTCACGGCGCGCTTGTACTGCGCATAATACTTTTCGGGACCGCCCAAGGCCGCAGCCCGGTCGTACTCGGCTACCGCCGCTTCGAACTCCCGGTCGGAGTAGCGGATGTCGCCCAGACGGTTGCAGGCGTCGGCGCGGTAACGGTCACGTGCGGGATAGACGGCGAGGAATTTCTCGAACGAGCCGCGCGCCTGCGCCATGTCCATACGCGAGAAGGCGCAGTAGCCGAGGTTGTACAGCGCCATGGCATACTCCTTTTCGCTGCGGGGCGCACGCTTCAGGTAGGCGTTGTATTTGGCCGCCGCAACCGTATAGTCGCCCTGCGCAAAGGCGATTTCACCCTGCCAGAAGGAGTTGAGGGCCGAATATTTGGGGCTGACGTTGATCGCCGCAGACTCGGCAAGATAGCGCTGCGCCGCGCGCATGTCGCCGGCATTGTAGGCTTCCAGTCCGCGGAAATAGGTGATTTTCTGCAACGCGGCGCGGATGTCGGCATCCTGCGTCGGGAAGGATTTGATGGCCCGGTAGGCCGCGTCGTAATCGTTGGAATTGTAGTAAGCGGCGATCAGCAGCGTGCGGGCTTCGCCCACGCGCGGCGACGCGGGATACTGCTCCACATAGCGCGTCAGCACGTTGATCGCGCCGTTGAAGGCTCCGCCGCCCAGCTCATACTGCAGTTTGCCGTAATTGAACAGCGCATCCTCGGCGATCGTCGCGTCGAAGCGGTCGTCCGCGGCCATGGCGAAAGCGTGCATGGCGGCCCGCTTGTCGCCCGCCCGAAGGTAACAGTCGGCCAGATGGTACGAGGCATTCTGCGTCAGCGCATCCTCGGCGCCGCACGCCCTGCGCAGGTATTCCGCCGCTTCAGGATAGTGGGCCGTGCGGTAGAGCGAGAAGCCCATCAGGTAACTGCCGTCACGGTCCAGCTCGCCGCCGGCCGCGGTGAAAGCGTCCAGATGTTCGATCGTCCTGTTGAAATCGCCCAGCCGGAACCACGACTCGGCGATGACGCGCTCCAACTCCTTGCGCCGTTCGGGAACGGCCCGCTGCACCAGTTTGCCGCCGTTCTCGACGACATAGCGGTAGTTGCCCTCGTGAAATTCGATCTGCAGCAGGTAGTACGGCACCACGTCGCGGTAGGCGTCGCTGCGCTGCAAAGCCGTGAAGCCCTGCTTGGCACGGCCGTAACGGCCTTCGGCATAGTCGATATAGGATTTGTAATAAAGCGCGTGGTCGGCATATTCGCTCTGCGGGCCGATGCGGTCGAAATAGCCGAACGCCTTGTCGTAATCGCCGTCGGTGAATTCGACATAGCCCATGCGAACGTCGTACTGCTCCTTGCGCGCCCGGCCGAGAGCTTTGTAATCGGTCTTTTCGAAAGCTTCGCGGGCGCGTTTCATATCGCCCTCGGCGCAATAGTAGGAGCCCAGCGAGAACCGCACGTCGTTGGCATAGACCGATCCGGGGTAACGCGCTTCGAATCGGCGGAGCGCGGCCTCGGCGTCACGGCTGCCCAGCTCGACGGCGCAGGCCGCCAGATAGAAGTCGACCGTCTGCGCCGCCTCGCGGTCGGCGGGAGAAAGCGTCTCCCGCGCCTGCAGGAACTCATGCCGGGCGTCGGTCCAGCGACCGAAGTCGAACAGGGACCTGCCGCGGTCGATAAAGGCAGCAGATTCGGGGGTTCCGGCCTGCACTCCGGGCGCGCACAACGCACACACGGCAAAGGCCAGCAATAAATTCAGATTTTTCCGCATACGAGACTTAGATTCTTACAAAGGGCAAATATACGAAAATTTACCTTTTTCTCACATAGGGAAACGAAATATATGCCGTTGCCGGATTCTCCGCAAACCGCCGCTTTTGCATCTGTCGAAAATTATCCCTACCTTGCGTCGTCACTGATTCGCTAAACCTCCATTCGATGAAATCGCGTCTTTTTCATCACAAGGACCCGCGCACAGCTTCCCGCACCGGCGCCCAGTCCGATACCGACACGCTGAGCATGCTGTCCGTCGGCGCCGTCACGCTCACCCCGGAAGGGGAAATTACGGAAATCAACGCACGGGCACGCGACGAACTCCGCATCCGCGGGGGGGGGAT
>ENA-UOJN01001070-UOJN01001070.1-human-gut-metagenome-genome-assembly--contig:-C125IIP-NODE-1070-length-20639-cov-7.332637_pt1 | contig 20639 bp, 15 predicted proteins | sample MGYA00242350_ERZ723897 | MGnify/ENA metagenome assembly ERZ723897 | reverse complement strand
GTTGTCCCGCAGGTAGTCAAAGCCCATCTCGTTGTTGGTGCCGTAGGTGATGTCGGCGTTGTAGGCGGCCTGCCGCTCCTCCTTGCTGAGGTCGTGGACGATCAGGCCCACCGACAGGCCCAGAAAGCGGTGGACCTTGCCCATCCACTCGCTGTCTCGCTTGGCCAGATAGTCGTTGACGGTGACGATGTGAACGCCACGGCCCGTCAGTGCATTGAGGTAGGAGGGCAGCGTGGCCACCAACGTCTTACCTTCACCGGTCTTCATCTCAGCGATGCGGCCCTGATGCAGCACGATGCCGCCGATGAGCTGCACCCGATAGGGGCGCAGACCCAGCACACGGTCCGCCGCCTCCCGCACGGTGGCAAAGGCCTCCGGCAGCAGGTCATCCAGCGTCTCGCCGTTGGCCAGACGCTCCTTGAATTCCGGGGTCTTGGCCTGAAGCTGGGTATCGGTGAGGGCCTTGTACTCGTCGGCCAGCGCCTCGATCTTGTCAGCGATGGGGTAGATGCTTTTCAGCTCCCGCTGACTGTACGTTCCGAAAATTTTCGTAATGAGTCCCATATGTATCGTGTCCTTTCTGTTTCCAAAAGGAAAGTATGCGTATTGCTCCCGTTTCCCTGCCGCCGGGCGGGAGAGCCTTCCGGCATCGCTGCGGCGAATAGAAACAAGAATACATCCTGTATCATACCACAAATTCCTGTCAGATGCAAAGGAAAAACGGCAACAAGAGCAATTTTACTAAAATAAAATGGCGACGATCGGCACTCTTTACGAAAAAACACACTGGGCGGCGAATTTGCTTGCAAGAAGCGGAAATTGTGATACGATGAAGCTGAAAGGGGAGGAGCCCGATGCACAGGTAGAAATATAAATGAAGGCACAGAAAAACACAAAATGGGTTCTTGCAATTTAGATAATAAACTACAGGAGGACATTTTGTGAAAAGACTGTTATCCTTTATATTTCTTTTGGCGATGTTGTTCACCATGACTACCGTGGCCGGAGCCACCGAAGAGAGTATTTATACTCTGGCAAGACGTACTATCACGGTCAAGGAGACGATTCAAGATAATGGTGTAGTGGTATCTACCTATGAACATATGGATGCCTTCACACAGGCGGCAAAACGACAGTATCCGAATCTCTTTGACTACGAGTTGTCACAGCTTCTCATGGATTACATGGGCATGGATAGTGAAGGGATTCCGGAAGAGGAGGCATTGAAGCTTCTGACCTATGACAATTTGTCGCTTACATCCACATATCTGAAAGTCAATGATGAAGGTATCGTAGAAATGACAGCGGAAGAAATGGAGCGGCAAATACAGATAGCTCCTATTTGCTACCTATCTATGCTATGGCGTTGTAACATCAACGGATGCAGTTATGCAACCAAGCTATGCCCATAAGACCTTTGGACCCAGTAGTATTTCTGTATCAATGGATCCCAAGGGAGGAGTAAATTTTTCCATTTCTTTGGATAGCAAAATTACCAAGTATTTGGCACGCCCAGTAACACTTGAGTAACAGGAGTATCAATGTTGGAGGAAAATTTATGAAGCCAGAGTGTCCCATAGACTGGAAAACAGCATTTACCGCCGCATTGCTCGGCTTTTTAGGAGCGTATCTGATCGGCGGCTACCTGAATATGCCGGACGCCGGGGCTATTGTGGCCATCGCCTATGTGGGCGGGCGCATCCTCTGGTATCTGAAACGGCTGGAGGCCCGTCAGGAGCCGAAGGACACCGTTGCGGATGCTCCCGCCGATACCGCAGCTGCCGATACGACGCCGGAGGGCAGTGGCACCGAAGGATAACGGATATCCCCGGACGGCGGCGGGGCGAGGGAGCGTATCCCGGCGGACATAGGCAGCGGCCCATGCCCGCTATCGCACATCGCACAAAAAATCATCGCCTGAATGTCCGATCCAGGCGATGATTTTGTCATTTTTTGGAAACTGCGGAAAAAAGCCTTGCAACACGGAAACAAGTGATATAATATATTATCAGATATAGTGTATATAATATGTGTGATCTATGCAAATAATAGGGATGACAAGAGGAGAAGTACCGTGAGAACCAGAGATCAAGAGGAATTTCAGCGCAAAAAAATCATGCTGATGGAGAAGTGCTACGACTGCTACGCCGAAAACGGTCTGGCCTCCGTGGGCATCCGGAAGCTGGCGGAGTCCTGTGGGTGCAGCTCCGCCGTGCTGTATATCTATTTTAGAGATTTGGACGATCTCATTGTCCAGTCCACCGCCTACTGCATGGAGAAGGTGGAGGACGACTTCATGGCCAAGGCCCCCACCGATCCGCAGGATCTGATGCGCTTCATTGACGAAATACCCTACTGGACGGCCCGGCAGCACGGCAAGAAGTACCGCCTGATGTATCAGGTCTACACCCACCCCAAGTATATCCGCTACGGCAAGCAGTTCTTCGAGGGGGTCAACCGCCGCTACACCGAATACGCCAAATCGCTGGAGCCCAAGCTGGGCATCCCCTATACCACCATCACCCCGCTGATCTTCATCCTGATCCAGGCCAGCGTTCACTACGCCATGTTCGAGGATGAATACTATCTGCAGTCCCAGCTGGAGGCGCTGAAGCAGGCTATTCGGCTGCTTATGACCCAGTACCGCACGGAGGACGCAAGGCCCGATGTCAAGGCGGAAAGCTGACGGTTCCGCCGCAGCGGCCGCAGAAAAAACCAAATAAGACAGAAACGAACCCCCCTCGGCTATGGCCGAGGGGGTTCGTTTGTTATCTCTGCATTTGGCCGCTTACCGCTTGCGGGCCGTGGGCGCATCAGGTCACGGTGCGATTGATGCGCTTGACCTCGAAGGAGGTCCGGGACAGGGCTTGCCGGGAGCGGTCCCCGATCTCCAGAGTGACGGAGAAAATGTCGGTGGAGGCATCGTAGCGCAGGGTAAAGGCTGTTACCTGCAGACCCTTGGGGTAGGAGGCGGAGCCCAGCAGGTGACGATCGCCCAGTGATAGCTGGCCGTCTTCACCGATCTGAAAGGCATCGCCCTTACCTTCTACGCTACCCACGTTTTGGATGAAGATCTGCGTCAGGCCGCCGTTTTCATCCTGCGTCACGGTGCCGCAGAAGCGCAGCTTGTCGCTGATGACGCTGGTGAGGGTGGAGCAAAGCTCCTGCGCCTCCGACAGCCGCATGGACTCCGTATAGGTCTTGCCGGCAAAGCGGATGCCCACTACCAGCAGCGCCGTCAGCAGCAGCACGATCAGCACCGTACACAGCATCTCGGTCAGGGTGATGCCCCGCCGGTCACGGAGTTTTCTCATGGCGTATCCTCCGACACATAGTAGCGGTAGCCGTTCTCCTGATAGACCTCCACCGAGGTGCTGCCGGTCTGGCCGCTGCGGCCGGAGAGGCGCAGCTGGGCGTTGCCCTCGGACTGGGCATCGCTGTACCGGAAGGAGACGTCGGTGTCCCGGATCTTGGCGTTGATCTTGGCGGCTGCCACGGCGGAGCCCGTCAGAAAGACGAACACCAGCACGATGATCAGCAGGGACACCAGAGTCTCCACCAGAGTTTCGCCCTTCTGGTTCTTCAGCTTTTTCATCCGGTGACCCCCTTTTCAATGAGCGGTGTGTCCCAAGAGATGGTGGTGGTGGTAACGGTGGTCTGTCCCGTCTCGGTGTTGCCGCCGGTGACGGTGGTGACCTGCTGCTTCCGCTCACCGCTGAGGGTGAGGGTCATAAGGCAGTTGCCCTGACTGCTGTCCGCCAGAGAAAGGGTCACGGTGATGTCGTAGGCGGGGGTCATGGTGAACTCCGCCTGTACGGCGTCCAGACCGCTGGCAGCATCCGGGGTGAGGGTGATGACGTCGGTATAGGCGATGCCACGGCCCACGGCCTCGATGCCCCGCTCCAGCCAGACCTTCATGGCCCCCTGCGGGGTCTGAGTTACCTCCGTCCGCTCGATATAGCTGCCGGTGGCAGTGGGGCGGCGGGTGACCTTCTGCTCATAGCCGGAGGAGAGGATATCGTCCCGCAGCAGCTCCGCAGCGGAGCTGACGGTGAGATAGGCCTGCTGGCTCTGGCGGTCGTTGGAGATGTGCCGGGCGGCGGTAGTGGCCGCCGTAAGGATCACTACGCTGACCATGCTGGCCACCAGCAGCAGCAGGAGGGCCATCAGAATGGTGACGCCCTTCCGGTCTGTACACTTTTTCATTCCAATGGCCTCCTTTCTGCAAAACGGTTATCGGGTCCAGCGCCAGCGGAGCAGACCGGGCTCCTCCGTATCCTGATAGATGGGTTCAAAGGTGGTATCCTGGAACAGGGGCAGGTCGGGACTGGGGGTCCAGCCCACAACGGGCCGGAGCGCCGAGACAAGCTCCTCCTCCGTGGGGAGGAAGCCGGCGGCGGGCTGGCCGAAGGGAACGGCCTTTTCCAGCCGCAGGCGGCCCACCACGAAGGTGGCGGTGATCTGCGTATCCTCCGCCGTCAGGGTATAGGGGATATCCAGCGCATAGGGCCGGCCGGTGCGGGTGTCGGTGAGGGTCACCTGCAGGGTGACTGTCTCCTGCTGCCGTCCGTGGATGGTGATGGGGCGATAGCTGAAGTCGCCGTCCTGCTGGGCGGCCACCACGTCGCCTACGGTGACCCGGTAGTCCTCATCGGCGGTGGAGAGCATATCGTGGGAAGTGCCGGTGCTATCCAGAACGGTAAGGGCCGTTACGGTGAAGTACCGGAAGTCCGCCGCCTTGCCACGGCTGTACAGGTACAGACCCTCGTGATCGGGGACATCGCCCTCGGCGGGGCCGAGAGGGATATCCCAGTCGGTGGCGTCCCGATTCAGGATGCCCTGACGATACACGGCATCTCCATCGCCCACATGGGCGATGCCCAGCACGCCCTGCATATGGATGGTGGCGGTGAGGCGCAGCTCACTGGTGAAGGTGCGCTGGCCCACGGTGACACCGGCCTGCACCAGCAGAGTCTCCTCGCCCTCGCCCTTACCGGTGACGGTGACCTGCTGATCCCGACTTACCGGGGACAGCGTGACCACCCGGTCAGAGCCGCTGACCACGTCCCATTTGACGCCGGTGAGCACTTGGCCGGTGCCGTCCCGTGCGGTGAGGGTGAGGGTAGTACTCTCGCCTACATACTGCTCTACGGAGAGTTGATCCACGGAGATGGAGAGCTTGGCGGTGACGTCCACTGCCAGACGGGCGGTGTAATCCCCCAGTGTGGCGATGATCTCGGTGGAGCCGATGGCCTGTCCCACGATGCGGACCTTGTAGTGGCCCGTGCCGTCCGGCTGAAGCTCGGCAGTGACGATGCCGTCCTTGGTATAGGACAGGGTGGGGAGCTCCGTGCCGGGGGCCGTGCCCTCGAACCGCAGATCCAGCGTCACGGCGGATTCACCGCCGGCGGCATCATAGTCGGTGATCATGTCCAGCGTCAGCAAGCCCTTGCTCCAGTAGAGGCCAGATGACGGCCACCAGCCGTAGTGCAGACGGGCCCGGCCAAAGACGTTATCCTGCACCAGCACGGTGGGGAAGGGGAAGTCCTGACCCTGCAGGGCCTCGTCGCTGCCGGGGAAGCTGTATTTGCCGTGGACCTCGGCGCCGTTTTCCTTGGTAGTGACCCACGCAAAGCTGCTGCCCAGAGCGGCGGCGAAGTTATCGTAGCGCTGCGCAGTGCCGGTGTTCTGGGTGACGATGCTGGCACCGGTGCGCTGGGACATCTGCTCATAGGTCAGGCCCGTCAGGCCCTTGATGCTATACGTGTTGGAACCGCTGTTCCAGCCGTAATTACGGAGGTAGCTGAGATCGCCGTTGAGCATTTTTCCCCGTGCCGCTTCTGTACGCAGCAGCCCGCTCAGGGAGTTGCTTCCGGAATTACCCTTGCCGTAGTATTTGGGCAGATTGTCGAAAGAAATGCTGTTCTTGCTGCTGTTGAGGTAGTAGCAGTTATTGATATAGAGCTTTGCATTGGTGCTGGCACCGGCTCGGTCGGCAATACTGCCCATAAGGGAGATGCCGGTGATGGTACCCTCCATGTCCGGGAACTCCATGTAGGTGTAGCAGTTATTGAAAGTGGGCTGACCATCCGAACTGTCGACGCGATTGACAAAGTTGGTGAAGCTGGCGGAGAAGCCGCTGCCGCCCATACCGCCGATATAGACATAGGTATCGGGGCCGGAGACGCCGCCGGAATTCATCTTGACCCGGACGGCAGAGCTGCCGTCGGCAAAGACATTGTTGTTGCTGCCCACGGGGACACGCTCCTTCAGGGTCTCCTCCCCAACGGTGATGGTACCGCCGGTGTAGCAGTCCGTTACCGCAAAGCGCACACCGCCGGCCAGACCGCCTACACGCACATAGTTGCCGTAGCGGGCGGCGTTCATGTAGCCGTTGGTATCGACGTGGGTGCAGTTGATCTGCAGATCCACTACGGCGGAACACTTGTTGAGGTTGACGCTGGAGACACCCACCAGCCCGCCGATGGCGGCCTCACCCAGATGCTGCTTGTTACGGCTGTTGTCGGCCACAGTGTAGCCGGCGATGGCGCAGTTGGTGATGCTGCCGTTGCCCATGCTGCTGTTGTAGTCATAGGCGATGCCCACCAGACCGCCCAAGGCGTAGGAGGTGGAATACTGGCGCACCGTCCGGGTGCCGCTGGAAGGCGTGGGATCGGTATTGCGCTGGATGACGGCGCCGTTGTCACTATAAAGGACGATGTTCGCGATCTCTGCGCCGGCGGTGGTGCCGAAGAGGCCCACGTTGTAGCAGTAGGAGTCGATGTTCACGTTCTTGATGTAGTAGCTCTGGCCGTCGTACTTGCTGCCGAACCAGTTGTACAGCACCATACGGTAGTCGGTGCTGCTGCCGCTGTCATAGACAGAGCCGGCGATGGGATGGAAGCTGTAATTCAGGGAGGCATCCGTGGGATCCGCCAGGCTCTGGCCGTTGAGGTCATGGCTCTGCTTCCACGTGCGGATGGGACGGGTGCCGCCGGTGGAGTCGCCGGCAATGGCATCCTCCTTGCTCTGGTAGCCCCAGGTGACACGGCTATATTGCAGATAGGGGTAGTACTTGTACATACTCCCGCTGTCCGTCACGTCACGGGTGGAGCTGCCCTGATCGTCGTAGTAGCTCCAGTTGATGTATTGCAGCTGCTCCACGGACCGCACCTGATAGGGCAGGGCATCCGTGCCGGGCTCCACGCCGGTGGTGCCGCCGGTAATGCCGGTGCTGACGGCGGTGACGGCGTAGGAATCTGCGAAGAAGGGACTGACGGTGTAGGTGAACCACACATCCCCCTGAGACAGGAACCAGTAGCCGTTGCCGGTGGTGCCGCTGAGGAGCCGCAGACCGGCGTCAGAGGTCTGATAGGTGACGAAGCTGAACGGAGGCATCTGCTTCTCCAGCTCCGCCGCCGCCTCGGTGTTGCGGCCGTCCAGAGCGATGCGCTGGGTCTCCAGCAGGGGCTCCGTCTCGCCCTTGGACCAGTAGTAGCCGTAGCCGTAGGCGGTGATCTTGCCGCCGTCGTCGTGGGCGGTGCAGAGGCTGCTGCCGTCCTTGCGGACGCCGTTTTCAAAGCCGATGTATGAGAAGTGATAGCCGGGGTTACTGCCGCCCTCCTCGTGCTCCCAGTACACCATGCCCAGCGTACCCAGATCGGCGGGGGTCACCCAGTCGCCGTAGTGGACGGGGCTGCCGTGGCCGGTGAGACTGGTGGGATAGGGATAGGCCTGCCCGTCGGTGTTCAGGGTCTTGCTGTGGTGATAGGTGTGGCTGGCATCGGCGGAGGAGAAGCCGGTGAGGGTCAGGGTCTTCAGTCCCTGCTCATTGACGGCCCGTGCGCCGGACTGGTCGCTGTAATCATACAGATGGACCTGTCCCGCGAAGCGATAGGTACCGCCGCTGAGATAGCAGCAGCCGGAGGTGCTGCCGGTGGCCGGGGCGAAGCCGTAGGTGTCGGCACCGGGGGAGGTAAGGGCCGTGGCGCAGTAGCTGCTGCGGATCGAGCCGATGTTCTCCCCGGCGAAGCCGCTGAGGGCCACGCCGCCGCCACGGATCTGGAGTACCTCCACGTTGGCCATGGCGTAGCTCTGGCTCACCAGACCGCTGTTGCCGCCGGTGAAGCCGCCCATCAGCAGACGGGCATAGTTGCTGCTGGCGGTGAGGGAGGGAGTACTGACGCTGCCGGAGCGGATGGTCCCGGCGTTATAGCCCACGAAGCCGCCCATATACAGGACGCTGCCCTGATAGGCGTGGGCTGTGACGGAGTAGCCCGCCGCAGCGCAGTTGTAGATGGTGCCGTCATTGCGGCCTGCCAGTGCGCCGACATAGGCGGTACGCAGGCGCAGGATGCCCCGAAGCGTCACGGAGTAGTCCTGCTCTCCGGTGGTGAGCACCACATTCCGCAGACTACCCTGATTCAGGCCGAAGAGTCCGGCGTAGTCGCCGCCGTTGGGACTCTGGAGCGGCACAGCGGCGATGGGATAGGTGCCGCCGTCATAGATGTGGGTAAAGGGGACGACGGCACTGCTGCCGATGGGCTGCTGACTGGTGACGGCGGCGCCGCTGCGGCCGTAGTTCGCCCAGTCGTAGCCGGAGTAGTCGATGCTGCGCTCCTGCTGGAGGGTGGTGTCCTTGGCCAGCAGGGGGCTGTACTGCTCATAGTACAGGCTCAGGTTATTCAGCTGCCGGGCCGTGCGGATGCCGATCTCGCTGGGGGCCTCCGGGGCCTCGGAGCCCTCCGATACCCAGCAGGTGAAATGGGGATTGAAGTAGTAGGTGGTGTCCTCCACCTGCACCCGGCGGTAGAAGTCCGTGGATACCTCGGTGGTGTTCACCAGTGTCCGGGGCAGGGGCAGCAGGTAGTAGCCTCCGCCCATGTCGATGGCGTTGGCACGGTACAGGGTAGAGGTGACCTCCCGGCCCCCCAGCGAATAGCGCACCGTCAGATCCTGCTCCGGCAGCGTGCTGTACACCATGCCGTAGCCGTCGCCCACCACCGTGCCGGTGGTTTTGACGGTGGACTTGTTGGCGCCACGGAAGCCGTAGCTGCCGTCGGAATAGACCTCGTAGTACACCAGTGTACCGGCCTCGAACTGAGCCTGCCAGTCGCCGTAGTGGGTCAGTCCCATCAGACGGGGATAGGAGTAAGCGCCCAAGCCCATGCCGTCCACCAGGTTATAGGCCACGGTGTCGCTGCCACCGGTCTCAGCGGTGAAGGCGTCGTTGAGGTATTTCTCGATGGCGTCGGCCCGGTTGCGGCCGCTCCACTGCTCATAGTCGGCAAAGACCGTGCCGTCCATGTCGTGGTCGCCGTGGGACATATAGTAGGTGCTGGTGATATCGGGCTTGCCGGTGGTGACATCCGCAGGCTTGGCGGTGGAGTAGGTGAGCTTTTCACTGCCGTTCAGCCGGGCGCTGGCGCTGTAACAGGTGTCGATGACGTCGCCGTAGGACAACTCACCGCCCACCAGACCCGCCATGACGTCGGCCTCCTGGAAACCGGCGGTGTAGCAGTCCCGCAGGGTGATATCTGCCGTGCCGATGCAGCTGCCGATGAGGCCGCCGGTGGTGCCGGAGGCGTAGAGGTAGCAGTCGGCGTAGGAGTGCTCCACATAGACGGTGCGGGTGCCGCTGATGTAGCCCACCAGACCGCCGGCGCAGCGTCCGCCCTCCAGCACCGTGGAGGCGAAGCTGTTGCGGACGGTGAGGTCATAACCACAGCGGCCCACCAGACCACCGGCGGTGGCGCCGCTGATCCAGATATCCTGCTCGTTTTTGCTGCTGAGCTTGTCACGGGTGGGGCTCAGGTAGACCTGACAACCCTCAATGGTGGTGCCGCCCCGGAGGGAGCCAGCCAGACCGCCGGCATTGCCCCCGGCGCTGATCTCGGCACCGCACAGACGGATGTTTCGCAAGGTGCCCCGGAAGCTCTCAAACAGGCCGCCGTCGCCGTCGGTATCCACCGGCAGCTCATAGATCACAGGGTGATAGGACTGGGTGCCTACGGCGACGGTGCTGTCGTAATAGGCGAGGTTCTCGTTATAGATGGGGGTGAACCTCCGACCCGGATAGCAGCTGTCCCAGCCGTCGTCCATGCCGGTGTTGACGAACTGGATATCCTGCTCCTGCAGCGCCCGTGTGATGGCGGTGGGCAGACCGGAGCCCTCGTCCAGATTTTGCAGATGCCGGGCATAGGTGACCACGGCGGTGGTGCCGCCGTCCCGGACCTCGGCAAAGAGACTGTTGGTGGTGAACTTGCCAGTGACGGAGTCCACCAGACGGCTGTCGCTCTCTACCTCCACCTTCAGGGTCAGGTCGGAGCCGGGGGTCAGCTGCCGGAAGCGGCGCTGCTGGGAGAAGCGCTTGCCCTCCGTCAGGTCGTCCAGCACCATGGTGACGGTATAGGTGCGGTAGGAGACGTTGACTTCGGAGCCGGTGAGCTCCATCCGCCCGGTGGAGTGGCCCTGTGCGTCCGTCACCGTCACATAGAAGTGCAGGGGGTCACGGGGCGTGTCACAGGTGACCTTCAGCAGCAGACGCTCCTTGTTGATGATCTCCATCTTGGGGGTCAGCTTGCCGGTGTCCTCGCTCTGGACGCTGTCGTCGCCGTAGTAGCCCACGGTAGCCCCCTCCTGCACCCGGCGATCCCGTGAGCGCAGGGGGTTGAAGGCGTCGAAGCTGTACTGCATGGGCTTTTCGCTGTAAAACACGGCGTAAACACTGCCGCTGCCGGGGTCATACTCGATGACCCAGTTGGCGTCCCACAGCTCCGCCTCCACCTGCTCACGGGGCAGGATGCTCCCGGCGGCGGAGGTGTCGGTGCTTTTGGCGGCGGAGGTGACGTAGTACAGAGTACTGGTGGTGTACTTATCCTGCTCGGCGTCCCAGGGGATGTTGTTCAGGGCCGTGGCCCGGTCCTTGCCGTACTCGTTGCTGCGGCCGCTGGCCTGCAGCTGGGAGAGGCGGTTCTGAGCCGCCAGATAGATGGTCTCCGCCTTGGAATCCAGCTCCGACTGGCGGATGCTGCGCTGGTGGCGGCTGATGGGGATCATGGCCAGCGCCAGCAGGATGATGAGGATGGCCAGCGCCAGCAGCACCTCCGTCAGCGTGAAGCCCCGTCTATTCCGTTGTAGTTTTCTCTCAGTCATAGAAAAAGCTCCCCGCCCCACGGCATCCTCAGGATATGATCTCGAAGTAGGTGATGACCAGCGTGGTCTCCACGGTGCCGCTGTTGCGGCCCTCGGTATAGGTGTTCATATTCATGTCGGAGATCTGGCTGATGTTCTCGCTGGAGCACAGCCGATCCACGATCTGCCGGGCCTGCGCATAGGTGGAGGTCCGGAAGGTCATGACGATGGGCCGCAGCATGATATAGTCCTGCTGCACGGTACCCGCAGAGCAGTCCAGCGAATAGTCCAGCGTGTCACTCATGATCTCGTGGAGCTCGATCATCAGCTTGCCGCTGTTGTCGTACTGGGGGATGGTGCGCTTCTCGCCCGCCGCCTTGATCTCGTCGATGGCCTTCTGCATCTTCTGCATCTGGGCCATTTTCCCCTGATTGGCGTCCAGCTCCGTCTGCTCGGCCTCCATGTTCAGCCGATAACTGGATATCTGATCGTTGATGGGGATGAGGATCAGCTTACAGTAGCCCGCCACCAGCACCACCACGATCAGCACCAGCAGCAGGATCTTTTCCCGTCTTGTCAATTCCCGGTTCATTTGTCTGCCTCCTCTGCGCTGCGTAGGGTGATGCGGACGGTGAAGTCCAGAATGGTGGAGACGTTGCCGTCCTCCGTGGAGGCCAGATTCAGCTCCACATTGCTGACGATGGGGGACTGCTGGATCACGTCAAACATCCGGGAGATCTGATCCAGACTCATGCCGGACATGGCCACTATCATCTTGTTGCCGGATACCTGCAGCGATACCAGCCGTCCACGGGACAGCATCTCCTGCTCCAGCAGATCCAGCGCCTTCTGGCGGTCCACCAGAGTGCCGTTGTCCTCGCTGCCGTCGGTGGCCCACTCCATGGAGTAGGTGCGGTATTCCATCAGCAGACGGTCGTAGCCCTTCAGCAGCTCCTGCATCTGGGTATACTCCGTGTGAACGGAGGCGTAGGCGGCCTGCGCCGCATCCAGCCGGCGGTACTGGTCGATGACGCCGAACTTGGCCACGCAGCCCGCCAGAATGACGATGGCCAGACAGCCCACCAGCAGGGTCAGACGGGGATTGCCCTTCTGTTCCCGCATATTCAGATTGATGCCCTGTTTATGGGGGCATTTGAGGGGCTTGCGACCGGCCTCCGAAGGCCCCTTTTTCATCTTTTCTGCCATTATTGCAGGCCCCCCTTGATGCCAAGATCCACGCCGCCGATGGCCCGCAGGTACATCCACGGCTCCTCGGTGGACATCCGCTGGCCCAGCAGCTCGGCGGAGGTGTGCAGCGTCATGCCGGTGGTATCGGCGATGGTGTCGTACAGCGGCTGAATGGCGCTGCCGCCGCCGCACAGGCACAGCTGCGTCAGCTCCCGCTCCCGGTTGTTGTAGTTGAAGAAGTTCACGGCCTTCACCACCTCCACGGCGATGCGGCCATACAGCTCACGGGCCTGCTCCGACTCCAGCACATGGTTGTAGTTCTGGCGCACATACTCGTGAGCCACGTGGACGTCTACGCTGCACTGATCGGCCACCAGATGCTCCAGATCGGACATCCCCACCTCGATCTCCCGGCGGCTGGCGAAGTGGCCGCCCCGGTAGATATACAGGAAGGTGGCGCTGTGGCCCAGATTTACCACGCACAGGTCACGGCCCTCCTGCTGGGTGCGGCGGTAGTAGGCCTGCAGCACGGCGCTGTACGCACATTCGCTGGGGGTCAGCACCCGCAGGCGGAAGCCCGCCCGGCGCAGCATGGTCCGATAGCTTTCCACGGTGCCCTTCAGGGTGGCGCAAGCCAGCAGATTCATCTCCGTGGGATGGCCGGACTCGTCCCGCAGCACCTCCCGCATGGAATAGTCGAAGAAGTACTTGTTCTTCTCCTCCGTCAGATAGTCCCGGAACTCATAGGGCAGGTTATACAGCAGCTGCTGCTCCGTCATGGCGGGCATCACCAGCTCACGGGTGAACACCTCCGTGGAGGGCAGCACCAGCGCCGCATGGGTCAGGGGGATGCCGTTACTTTTGGCCATCTGGCGCAGAAAGTCCGCCATGGCGTCCATGGACAAAATCCTCGAACCGGAGACCATGTTGTCCGGCAGCTCCGCCGTGACGGCCTTTTTCAGGTCCGCACCGGCGAAATATACCAGCTTGACGCTGCTCTCACCGATGTCAAAGCCAACGATCTTTTCCAAAATGCTCGTCCTCACTTTCAAGAATTACAGCAGCCCCAGATACCAGTCGATGATCTGCTGGCCGCACAGCGCCGTCAGCCAAGCGCCAAGGGCGATGCTGGGGCCCCACGGGATGGCCTCGCCGCCGCCCCGTTTTTTTTGCAGGAGTCCCCACACGATGCCGATGACGCAGGCCGCCACCAGACACAGAAGGTTCCGCTTCCAGCCCAAAAACAGCCCCGTCAGGAACAGGAGCTTGATGTCGCCGCCGCCCATGGCCTCACGGCCCAGCAGCTTCTCCATTCCCAGCACCAGAAGCAGCACGCACCCCGCCACCGCCAGACCGCCGATGGCGCCGTCCAGCGCCCGCCGGAGCGGCTGGGGGGCGAAGAAAAGAGTGATGATAAATAGCACAACACCGACCGCAATAAAACTGTCGGCGATGATGTACACCTCCAAATCCGCAAAGGAGCAGACCAGCAGGATGCCGGCCACGCACCAGCCTTCGAGAGCTTGGAGCGAAATATCATAATGCAGCAGCAGCGTCACGAACACCAGCGCCGAGACGGCCTCGGCCAGAACGTGACGCCGGGAGAGTTTGGCCCCGCAGTAGCGGCAGCGTCCGTGGGCGGCCAGATAGCTGACCACCGGGATCAGGTCCCGCACCGCCAGCACATGGCCGCAGGCGTCGCAGTGGGACCGGCCGCGCAGCACGCTCTCCCCATGGACGATGCGCCAGGCTGCACAGTTCAGAAAGCTGCCCATGCACGCACCCAGCAGGGCGGCCAGCAGGCAGCAGTAGACAGTTAGGAAGGGATCGGCATACAGCATGGGGAAGGCTCTCCTTTAGATGGGACTGCTCTCACGGAGCGGGGAGGGACGCCAACCCACGGCCATCCCCGCCCGATGAGAGACGGGTCGCCCCGCACCGGCCCGGCCGGGCCGGTGCGGGAGCTGTTGCGTGTGAATGTGACAAGAGGATGTCAGTTGATCTCGGGCGTACCCAGCGTCCAAGTGAAGGTCTTTGCACCATTCTCGTCGGTCAGCTTGGTAGCACTGTAGGTGATGGTGCCGGTACCAGCATCGTAAGCCAGCTTGTCGTCACCATAGTTCAGGACGATAGCAGTGCCATTATCAGGTCCCTTCAGGAAATTGTCCTTGCTATCGGGGGCGGTCTTGTTCTCGGTCAGGATAGCGGTCTGCCACTCGGCATAGGTAGCACGGACATTGGCCACGTCAGCGGCCTCCTTGGACTTGGTCAGGGCGCCGTTGAACACGGGGATGGCGATGGCCACCAGCACAGCGATGATGGCGACGACGATCAGCATCTCCATCAGAGTGAAGCCCTTCTTGTTCTGCAGTTTCTTCAGCATAGTTCTACATCTCCTATTGTTTTTTGCTATTTTTTGCGGTTTTTATCTTGATCCGTACAGGGTTGTTATACGGATAGGATACGAATTTGGGTGCGGCGGCCTTACATTCCGCCGTAGAGGGTGAACAGCGGCAGATACACCGCCAGCAGCAGCACCACCACGATCACCGCCAGAGCGATGGTGATGATGGGCTCCAGCACCGACAGCAGGCGGGCGGTGGTGACCTCCACCTCGTTGTCAAAGTATTCACCGATGACGTCCAGCGTCTCCTCCAGCGAGCCGGACTGCTCGCCTACGCCCACCATCTCCGTCAGCATTTTGGGGAAGTACTCGATCTGACCCATGCTCTCGGAAATGGTGCGGCCACGCTCCACCTTCTGCTTCACCTCCTGCACGGCCAGTGCGAAGGTGTAGTTGCTGATCACGTTGCCGGTCACATCCAGAGCCTTGGGGACCGGCAGACCGGCCGTCAGCATGGTGGCCATGCTGTGGGCGAACTGTGCGGCGGCGTTGAGGCTGTGGAGCCGGTGGAGGGGGGCCTTGGTGAGACTCCATGCGGCGATGGCCTTCCGGCCCTGAACAGAGCGGCGGGCCACCATATAGGCGATGCCCAGCCCGGCGGCGATCAGCAGAAGCAGCCACCACCAGCCCACGAAGAAGTCGCTGGTGGCCAGCAGCACACGGGTGATGCCCGGCAGCTGGGTGTCCATCTCGGCAAAGACATCGTTGAAGGCCGGGACGGCCACGGCGATGATGATAATAAACACGACGATGGCCACCACAATGACCATGGCGGGGTAGGTCAGGGTGCTGACCACCTTGGCCTTGGTCTTGGCGGATTTATCATAGTACCGGTGCAGCCGCTGGAAGCACTCCTCCAGCGTGCCGGACTGTTCTCCGGCCCGGACCGTCTCGATGAAGGTCTTGGGCAGATAGGGGGCGTTGTTTTCAAAGCTCTGGGCCATGGAGTAGCCTGCGCCCACCTCCTCGGCCACCTTCTCCAGCATCTGGCGGATGTGGCGGTTCCTGGTCTGGGCCGCCACCATCTCCACACAGTGCTGAATGGACATACCTGCGGAGAGGATAATGGCGAACTGGGAGCAGATCAGGGCCAGCTCCTTTTCCTTGATCTTCAGGCCGATGGGGCGGTTGAAGATGCTTTCCTTCTTCTCCCTTACCTCCTCCAGCCGGGTGATAATGGCTACGGTCTCCCGCAGGCGGCTGGCGGCCTCGAACTCGTCATAGGCCCGGATGACGCCGGATACAGCCGTTCCGTCCTTGGTCTGGCCCTTGTAACGGTATGTGGTCATGGCGTGTCTCCGCTCCTTCCGTGCCGGGTTTTACGCAATTACTCGTCTACTGTGGTGTTGATGATGCGGGCGGCCTCCTCGGCGGAGGTGACCCCCTCCAGCACCAGCCGGCGGCAGCTCTCCCTCATGGAGCGGAAGCCGTTTTTGCGGGCCTCCTCCGCCAGCCGCTCCTCGTTGGCGCCCTCGCTGATGAGCCGCCGCAGGCGGCCGCTGAGCATCAGGATCTCGAAGGCGGCCCGGCGACCGGTATAGCCGGAGTGATGGCACTCCGGACAGCCCTCGCCCTTATAGAAGGTGACATGGCTGTCCTCCGGCATCCCCAGCAGGGCCAGCTCCTCGGCAGAGGGCTGATAGCCCTTCTTGCAGTGGGGGCAGACCTTCCGCAGCAGACGCTGGCTCACCACGCCCCGCAGGGCGCTGGCCACCAGCCACGGCTCCACGCCCACGTCCTTGAGCCGGTATACGGCGGACACGGCGTCATTGGTGTGCAGAGTGGAGAACACCAGATGACCGGTGATGGCGGCCCGCATGGCGATGGAGGCCGTCTCGCCGTCCCGGATCTCACCCACGGAGATGATGTCCGGGTCCAGACGCAGGATGGCTCGCAGGCCGCTGGCGAAGGTCATGCCGGTCTTTTCGTTGATCTGGCACTGGCTGACGCCGGGGATGTGGTACTCCACCGGGTCCTCCAGCGTGACGATGTTGATCTCCTCACGGGACAGATCCCGGATCATGTTGCACATGGTGGTGGACTTACCGGAGCCTGTGGGACCCACCAGCAGAATGACGCCGCTGGTGTTTCGCAGCAGAGCGTTGTAGTTGTCAAAATCCTGCCCCTCCAGTCCCAGCTGGGATTTGCTGAGGGCCTGAGCGGACTTGTCCAGCAGACGCAGCACCATCTTCTCGCCATACACCGTGGGCATGGAGGAGATACGCAGGTCCAGACTGTGGCCCCGCACCGACTGGATGGCGTGGCCGTCCTGCGGGATCTTATGCTCGGCAATATTCATACCGCCCATGATTTTCAGGCGGGAGATCACGGTATTCTGCAGGTCGGCGGGCACCGTCAGGATGCGGCGGAGCAGACCATCGATGCGCATCCGCACCACCATCTCACCCTCCTGCGGCTCCAGATGGATGTCGCTGGCCCGCTCGGTATAGGCCCGCTCGATGAGGGCGTTAACGAAGCGGATGGTGGGGGCGGACTCCTGAGGGTCCGCCGTGTCCTGCGCCATTTGGGCGGGGATGACATCGCTGCTGCTGCCGGCCTCTCGCTTCATCTCCTCGATGACCCGTGCCGTACCCTCGTTGCCGTACAGGCGGCTGATGGCCTGCTCCACGGCCTTGCGGGTGGCGATCATGGGGATGATGCGCTTACGGGAGGCGGTTTTGACCTCATCCTGAGCCACGAAGTCCAGAGGATCGCTCATGGCCAGATACAGGCTGTTGCGTACCAGCTTCACCGGCACCACGCAGTATTTCTTGGCGATGTTCCGGGGGACATACTGGGCCAGCTCCACGGGAATGGAAATGGCCGTCAGGTCCACAAAGTCCACGCCCAGCTGCACTCGCAGAGCGTCGATGAGCTGCGCCTCCGTGATGAAGCCGTTCTGGATCAGCACATCGCCCAGCCGCTGCTTTGTCTCCTTCTGGAGTGTCAGAGCACGCTCCAGCTGTTGCCCTGTGATGGTCCCGGACGCCACCAGCAGATCGCCCAAGCGCATATAGGCCATTTCACTCACCTCCCGGTCGAAAGCCCGTCATGTACGGGCAGGAATAAAACGCACAGCCCGCACCGACGCATTTGACAATGTCGGGCCCTGTACGTTTGTGACCTATAATATACCCCCATTCTGCTGCAAAGTCAGCCGATTTTTCGTAATTTATTCAAAAAAATCCCACAAATTCTCTGTTAAATGACATATTAGCCCGATATGAGAAAAGTATGAGAAAAATGTTGAAAACCGGCACTTTTGACTGACCGAATGGCAGAAATGACAAAATGGAGCCAGTATTTTCAAAAAAAGAAAAGAGGACAGCTGCAGGCTGCCCTCTTGCGGGTGAACCGTATTTCAATTAGCGAGATTTTAACGGGCCGGCAGATGCGGCTCCAGCCAGTGCCAGATGTCCTCATAGACCGTCTGGCGCATGGGGCCTTCGTTGAGGATCTCGTGTCTCAGGCCGGGATACAGCTTCAGAGTCACGTCCGACAGGCCCGCCTTGCGAAAGGCGTCGGCGGTGCGGCGGACGCCCTTGCCCATATCGCCCACCGGATCCCGGTCGCCGGAGATCAGCAGCACCGGCAGGCTGCTGTCCATGCGGGCCAGATTCTTGGGGTTCTGGTTGAAGGCGATGCCGTGGAGCATCTGGCGGAACAGCCCCACCGTGGCATCGGCGCCGCAGAGAGGGTCGGCAATGTAGCGGTCCACATTTTCGGAGTCCGCCGACAGCCAGTCATAGCCGGTGCGGTTGGGAGCAAAGGCCTTGTTGTAGCCGCCGAAGGCCAGATCGTTCACCAGCTTGCTGGCGGCGGAGGGCCCCTGTGCGGCGCAGACCACCTCCGCCACGGCACGGCCTCCGGTCAGCTTGGCCTGTGGCTGCCAGCCGGTACCCATGATAATGGCGGCCCGCAGGGTGCCGGGATAGCGGATCAGGTAGCTGCGGGCCAGAAAGGAGCCCATGCTGTGACCCATGAGGCACAGCGGCACACCGGAAAACTCCCGCCGCAGCTGCTCGTGCAGCAGCTGGATATCCGCCACCACCGTCTCCCACGGGGTGCCGTCGCCAAAGTAGACGGGGGTTCCACCCTCCGGCAGGGAGCCGCCGTGGCCCAGATGGTCGTGGCCCACCACCGCCAGCCCCTGCTCATTGAGGTAGCGGGCAAAGCCGTCGTAGCGGCCGATATGCTCGGCTACACCGTGGGAAATTTGCAGCACGGCACGGGGTGTTCCCTCCGGCAGCCACTGCATGGCGTGGAGCCGGGTCTTGCCGTCGCTGGAGAGAAAGGTGAACTCGGTGAGATTTGTCATGGAAATTTCATCCTTCCTATGGTAAAATAAGAATCATTCTGTTAGCAGTATACCACAAACCCACCAAAAAGAAAAGAGGAGACGGCTATGGCATCGTATATTCTGGCACTGGATCAGGGGACGACCAGCTCCCGTGCCATCGTATTTGACCGGGCGGGGCAGATCACCGCCAAGGCCCAGCACACCTTTCCCCAGATCTATCCGCAGGCGGGCTGGGTGGAGCACGACCCCATGACCATCTGGGACACGGAGCGTCTGGCGGCGGCGGAGGCCATCCGGGGGCTGCCGGAGGGCAGCATCGCCGGCATCGGCGTCACCAACCAGCGGGAGACCACCATTGTTTGGGATAAGGCCACCGGCCAGCCGGTGTATAACGCCATCGTCTGGCAGTGCCGTCGGACGGCGGAGCTGTGCGAGGAGCTGAAGCGGCAGGGACTGGAGGAGCGCATCGTCTCCACCACGGGACTGCTCATCGACGCCTATTTCTCCGGCACCAAGATCCGCTGGATCCTGGATAACGTCCCCGGCGCCCGGCAGCGGGCGGAACGGGGGGAACTGCTGTTCGGCACGGTGGAGACGTGGCTCATCTGGAGGCTGACGGGGCAGCACGTCACCGACTACTCCAACGCCTCCCGCACCATGCTCTTTGATATCCACCGGCTGTGCTGGGATGAGGAGCTGTGCCGTCTGCTGCGGATCCCTGCCTGTATGCTGCCCCGGCCGGTGGAGAACAGCACCGTCTACGGCACGGTGCAGCCGGGCATCCCCGGCCTGGAGACGCTGGCAGGAGTACCGGTGTGCGGTGCCGCCGGCGACCAGCAGGCGGCCCTCTTCGGGCAGGCCTGCTTCCATCCCGGCGAGGCCAAGAATACCTACGGCACCGGCGGCTTTACCCTGAGGAACGTGGGGACGGAGCCGGTCCGCAGCCGGGCGGGGCTGGTGAGCTCCGTGGCATGGAGCGTAGGGGGCAGGACCACCTATGCCTTGGAGGGCAGCGTCTTTAACGGCGGCAGCACCATCCAGTGGCTGCGGGACGAGCTGCGGCTGGTGGACTCCGCCCCGGAGTGTGACCGGCTGGCGGAATCCGTGGAAAACTCCGGCGGCGTGGTGGTGGTTCCGGCCTTCACCGGGCTGGGTGCGCCCTATTGGGATATGTACGCCCGTGGGGCCATTCTGGGCATCACCCGTGGTACGGGCCGGGCCCATATCGCCCGTGCGGTGCTGGAGTGCATCGCCTATCAGGTGACGGATCTGATGCTGGCCATGCGGCAGGATGCCGGGTGCGACATCACGGCCCTGCGGGCCGACGGCGGCGCCAGCGTGTCGGACATCCTCATGCAGATGCAGGCGGATCTGCTGCGGATCCCGGTGGACCGCCCCGCCATGGTGGAGACCACTGCCTTCGGTGCAGCATCGCTGGCGGGATTGGCCTGCGGCCTGTGGCGGGATACGGAGGAGTTGGCGGCTCTGCGGCGCAGCCAGCGGGTGTTCCTGCCCCAGCGGCCCCAGGCAGACTGCGACGATGAGTACCGCCTGTGGAAAAAGGCCGTCAGCCGGGCCTGCCATTGGGCGGAGTGACAGAGGAGGATACACAAT
>ENA-UOJN01001050-UOJN01001050.1-human-gut-metagenome-genome-assembly--contig:-C125IIP-NODE-1050-length-20879-cov-8.411977_pt1 | contig 20879 bp, 10 predicted proteins | sample MGYA00242350_ERZ723897 | MGnify/ENA metagenome assembly ERZ723897 | reverse complement strand
GTATGAATATAATAATAACTTTAAACAAAAAAGAGTAAATGCCTATGCACTAAAAAAGAAAGAAAAGAGAGCCCGATCTCTCTAAAAAGAGTATGAAAATTAAAAAAGCACAAATGTAGAATCACTTAAATCAAAAACGATTTTTCATGAGAAAGTCATTTATCTTATTATTGGCGTTTTTTCTGTGTGTTACAGGATATGCACAGAAACTAACGATTAGTGGTGTCGTCATTGACAAGGATCTAAATGAACCACTAACAGGAGTGAACGTGTTAGTAAAAGGTACTACAACCGGTACCATTACTGATTTTGATGGAAAATATACCTTAGAGGCTGACGCAAACTCTATTTTGGTATTCTCTTATTTGAGTATGAAAACGATTGAGGAGCCAGTGAATGGCCGTACGAAAATCGATGTTACGATGGTTTCAGACGCAGAGGCTTTGGATGAGGTTGTCGTAACAGCGATGGGTATCAAACGTGAATCAAAGACTTTGACTTATTCCGCACAAACGGTAGGCGGTAAGGACTTGAACGAGATTAAGAATGTGAATATGATCAACTCTTTACAAGGAAAGAGCGCTGGTTTGCAGATTACCCCGAACTCTACGGGTGCGGGTGGTTCTTCTAAGATCTTATTCCGTGGTAATAAGTCTATTAGCGGTAGTAACCAACCGTTGATTGTTGTGGATGGTGTCCCTATGATGATGAGCGTATCTGATTCGCAGGTGAAGATGGCCTATGGCGGCGAACGTGATGGTGGTGACGCTATGTCTACTATCAATCCGGATGATATCGCGCAGATTACATTGTTGAAAGGTGCTTCCGCCGCTGCTTTGTATGGTGCGGTAGCGGCCAATGGTGCTATCATGATTACGACAAAATCCGCACAAGCCGGTAAGGTCGCTATTAATGTATCTAGTAATACGACGGTCGAATCAGCCATGTCTTTGCCGAAATTCCAAAATAATTATGGTATGAGTGACGAGGGCACATTTAGCTGGGGAAGTAAATTAGGAGCTACATCTCCGAATTACGCACGTAAATTCTATCAACCGGGTTATACAACGAATAACTCTATCTCTTTATCTGGTGGAACGGAGAATATTTCTTCTTATTTCTCTTACGCGAATGTCTCATCGAATGGTATTATGCCGGAGAATGATTATTTAAGTCATAATTTAATGGCTAAGGTTGGCTTTAACTTGTGGAAGAAAGTACATGTGGATGTAAGTGCCCGCTACAACAAGCAGCATATCGAGAATCAGCCTTCTGCCGGTTATTTGAATAACCCGATTACAGGTGCCTACCTGTTCCCGAGAGGTGAGGATTGGGATTACTACAAGAGTAACTATGAAGTATATGACGGGGTTCGTAACGTGAATGTTCATAACTGGACGAATACGAAACAAGAGCAATTCTCCAATCCTTACTGGATGTTGAATCGTCAGACTCCTATCACGGACCGTAACCGTTATGAATTTGGTGGTAGTGTTAAATATGATATCATGGAAGGTCTTTCTGTTACGGGGCGTTTGCGTTATGAACGTGGTGATGAAAAATGGATCTTGAACGAATATGCGTCTAGTACCGCGGGACGAAATTTATTGGGTACCATGAAAGATACCCGGACTTTCAGTGAGCAAACATATGCCGATGCGTTAGCAAGTTATAATAAAACTTGGGATGAGACTTATTCATTGTCCGTTACTGCTGGTGGTAGCTTTACGAAGACAAGCGCATCTAGCATCGAATTGATCGGTTGGGGTGATAAGGAGTTTAAAGTAAATAACGGTGTGATAACCCCGGGTGCTTATTATCCGAACATCTTCTCCCCGAAGAACTATTATACGATGCAAACCACAGAGACTCTGAAAGAAAAACGCTTGAACTCTGTGTTCGCTACTGCTCAGTTTGGATATAAGGAAGGTTTGTTCTTGGATGTCAGCGCTCGTAACGACTGGTCTTCTTCATTGGCGTTTACGGATGGTGTATCCTTTTTCTACCCGTCTGTTGGTGTAAGTGCTCTATTGGATAAATTCTTGGACTTTGGAAAGAATGTAGACCTATTTAAATTGCGTGCTTCTTATTCTATCGTGGGTAACGATGTGCCTATCTATGCTTCCAATAAACGTTATACGATTGGTGACCAAGGATCTATCGACCCGCCAGAAGAAGCTGCTTTTAGAACGTTGAAGCCAGAGAAGACGAACTCTTTAGAGGTTGGTTTTGATGGAACTTTCTTCCAGAATCGTTTCAATGTAAACTTGACGTATTATAAGACCAATACGAAGAATCAATATTTTAATATTACCGCTCCTTGGGAAACTGGTTTGAAGAACCGTTATATCAATGCCGGTAACGTAGAAAACCAAGGTTTTGAGGTTAGCTTAGGTTGGTATAATCAGTTTACGGACAATTTCAGCTGGAGTACGAATTTCAATTTCTCTTACAATAATAATAAAATCATTGAATTATCGAATGAGTTGAAAGATTGGACATTAGCTAGCTATTGTACAGGTGCGAAAGTGATTTTGACTGAAGGTGGTCATTTTGGTGACTTATATGTTCGTGATTTCAAGAGAGACGATAATGGTAAGCCGGTGAAAACTGAATCTGGCGCTCCTGAGTTGGGAGGTACGGATAATAAGGATTTGGTATATGTCGGTGATATGAACGCAAAAGTAAACATGGGTTGGACTAACACGTTCCATTACAAAGATTTTACATTGTCATTCTTGATTGATGCTAAGGTCGGTGGTAAGGTGTTGTCAATGACGGAAGCTACCTTGGATGGTTGGGGCGTATCAGAGCGTTCGGGTGCCGCTCGTGATGCAGGTGAAGTTGTGATTGATGGTGTTTCATTTGATCCTAAAGCATATTACACGACGACTGGAGGTACAAGTTATAACTCTAATATCTTGACTTCTCAGTATGTTTACAATGCGACTAATGTTCGTTTGCGTGAGTTGTCATTTGGTTATACGTTCCGTAACTTATTTGGAGCGAATAAGAATTTGACGGCTTCTATCATTGGACGTAATTTGTTCTTCTTCTATAAAGATGCTCCTATGGATCCGGATGTAGCGGCTGGTACAGGCAATGGCTGGCAAGGTGTGGATATGTTTGCGTTGCCAACATCTCGTAGCTTTGGTTTGAATTTAAAACTTAATTTCTAAATCTTGAGTATATCTTATGAAACTAATTAGAATTTTTATATTTGCTGCTGTATCGGCGTTGGTAGTATCTCCCGGTGTTATGACCATGGGCTGTACAGATAATTTTGAAAATTTAAATACTGATCCCTATGAGGTTGATCCAGATGAACTTCCGTTCTCTGCCCAATTTAAGGAGCCATTCTCTTATGTCTATGCTCCGCAGCAGAACTTGTTCCAATATTGCTTCAACCTAAATATTGATTTGTTTAGCGGCTACTTCATGACTCCACATAACTTTAATGGTTCCGGTAATGTTGATTATGCGTTGAACCGTGGTTTCTGTGGTGGTATGTATGAGAATGTATATCTTCATATTTTCAACAATACCCGTCGTCTGATTGCTTCTTGTGATGAGCAAGGCTTAAGTGATTATGGAGCGATGATGCGTGTCGTACAAGCTTATGCGATCCAGATGTTGACGGATGCCTATGGCCCAGTGGCCTATAGTTCTGTTATCGAAGATCCTACGGGTGGAGCTTCTTTCTCTTATGATACTCAGGAAAGTGTCTACAATGCTTTGTTTACTTTGGTGGATGAAGCGATCGCTGGATTTAAGGGAACTGCATCTGTTGCGGATATGCAAGCATTTGACTATTGGTGTAATGGTGATATCGCTTTGTGGAAGAAGGTCGCTAATCAATTGAAACTACGTTTGGCTATGCGTATCGTAAAGGTGAACCCTACATTGGCGAAGCAAAAAGCGGAGGAAGCCGTTCAAGGAGGCGTATTGACTTCCGCTGATCGTGATATCTTGATCAACCAAGGTTTGAGCAATGAGTTGACTCGTATGTTTGAGTGGGGTGATTGTGGAATGAATGCTAGCTTAATCACGATGTTGGAAGGTTTCAAAGATCCTCGTTTACCTTTGTATGTGACCAAGAATCAAGCGGCTGTTACTTGTGAAGATGGCTCGACAATTGAGGAGGGGACAAAGTATCTTGGTGTTCGCGGCGGATGTAACTTACCTTCTAAGCCAAATCAATGGGGTAATTTCTCTAAAGTGATTTGCACTTATACGACCGCTTTCCCTGTCATGAAAGTTGCTGAGGGTTATTTTTTACGTGCTGAAGGTGCTTTACGTGGCTGGAGCATGGGAGGTAGCGCTAAAGATCTATATGAGGAGGGCATTCGTATTTCTATCAAGAACGAATTGGCTTATAAGGGCAGTATTGCAGGTGTAACTTCTATCTCAGATGCGGAAATAGACGCTTATCTCAATGGAACCAGTGGACAGATTGACTTTGTTGACCCGGTTAAGGCGGAAAATAGTATAAAGGCGATGAATACACTAGGTGTTAAATGGGACGAAGGTGCTAGTAAGGAGGAGAAGTTGCAACGTATCATTACTCAGAAATGGATCGCTAACTTCCCATTGTCTTGTGAGGCTTGGGCTGAATACCGTCGTACAGGCTATCCTAAATTATTCCCGAATCGTGTAAACTTGAGTAACGGTGATATCAATACTAACGAACAAGTTCGTCGCTTGATCTACTCAGATACGGAAATTAACACCAATAATGCGGAATTACAGAAAGGCATCGAGCTGCTGAATCAAGAGAATACGGGTTCGATCTCTGGTGATAAAGGTGGTACTCATGTATGGTGGGACAAAGCTGGTGTAGGTAATTTCTAATCGGCATTAATAGGTCTTATTGTTAAATAATATGTAATGAAAGGGCTTCTTCGAGTTTGCGAAGAGGCCCTTCTGAATTTTGTACTACTTTAGAAGGATAAATCTAAGATTATATGATGAACAGATGTATTTATTTATTTTGTTGGCTTTGCCTGGCTTGCTGGTCAAAGCCCGTATCCGCGGAGGGGCAAGCCTTGTTGGTGATCCCGGAACCGGGAGAGAAAACCTTGATTCACTCAGATTGGTATGCCCGGAAAGCGAATGAGGTGAAAATGGATGGGAACCGGTTGAGCGCGGTGCCTTTGGATAAAACAGGATGGTTACCGGCTCGTGTACCGGGTACGGTGTTGACAACGCTTTTGGAGAATGGTTTGTATCCGGCCCCTGAGTTTGGGTTGAATAACAATTTGATTCCCGATATACATGAAGTCGGCAATGATTTCTATACGTATTGGTTTACCCGTCAGTTTACTATCGATGCTTTACCAGAGGGGCGTAATGTCTGGTTGAATTTCCGGGGAATCAATTATAAGGCGGAAATCTTTTTAAATGGTAAGCGGATCAACCGGAATACCCATGAGGGTATGTTCTTGAGGAAGACGTTTAATATAACTCCTTATCTTCGTACGGATGCCCCGAATGTATTAGCGGTATTGGTTTATCCACCTACACATGTCGGAAATCCAAATGGCGGACAAGGGGGTGATGGGCAGATCGCCCGGAATAATACGATGCAATATACGCCGGGTTGGGACTGGATACAACCTGTACGAGACCGGAATACGGGTATTTGGGATGAGGTATCTATTACGACAACCGGGCCGGTATGCCTCTCCTTTCCTTATGTCGTGACCAAGGTACCCGGCGTACGTGATCCGGAAACGAAAACTCAAAAGGAGGCTTTTGTGAATACCTCTGTCGAGCTAGAGAATACCGGGAGCACTTCCTTAAAGGGGCTATTGGTTTGTGAGACGAACGGAACCCGCTTAACCCAGCCGGTTACTTTATCGCCATTCGAGAAGAAAACGGTATCCTTGAATCCTTTAGCGGTAAAGAATCCTCGTTTATGGTGGCCTAACGGTATCGGCGAGCAGCCTTTATATGATATGAACCTCTCTTTTGAGATCGGGAATCAAGTGAGTGACCGGGAACGGTTGCGTTATGGTATCCGGGAGATTACTTCCGATAAATGCCCGGATAACGGGGGACGCCGTTTCTTCGTGAACGGACAGAAAATATATGTCACGGGTGGTAACTATATTAATTCCGATTGGTTGCTTCGTCTCTCTCCGGAACGTTATCGGGATGAGGTACGTTTCCATGCGGAAATGAATCTGCGTATGATCCGTGTATGGGGAGGTGCGTTGGTGGAACGGCCGGAATTCTATAACGCCTGTGATGAGTTCGGTATCTTAGTCTTTCAAGATCTGTGGGGCAGTGGTGATTGCAATGGCGCTTGGGAGGACCCGACCAAGATGGATTCCCGAGAGCGTCGTTGGGAATATCCCGATAATCATGATTTATTTATCGCCTCCGTGGAAGATCAAGTGAAAATGATCCGTAACCATCCGAGTCTTTGTTTCTGGTGTGGGGCGAATGAATGGCCTTTAGCTAAAGATATCGATCAATGTTTGAGAAAGGAGGTTTTCCCCCGGTTAGATCCGGAGCGTCTTTTCGTGAGTTTCTCGACAGATACGTTGTTTACCCGGAATTTTTTGGGGGATAATGGGGATGGTCCTTACGGTATACAAGAGCCGGAATGGTTCTTTAGCTTCCGTTCGCATCCGTTTAATCCGGAAGCCGGATCGGTTGGTTCCCCGGAGGTCGAGAGTATGCGGGAGATGATGACGGAACAGGATTTGGCCGGTTTCCCAAGGAAAGGTTTGACCCGTAATTATACGTGGCGGTATCATAAGGATCTGGGCTATGGCGATCATCTGGAGCGTTATGGGGAGGTGAAGGATATCGAGACTTATTGTAAGTATGCCCAAGTCGTGAACTATGACCAATATCGTAGTTTTATGGAAGGCTGGGCCTCTCATATGTGGGATTGGTATACGGGTATCTTGATCTGGAAAACCCAGAATCCATGGACATCCTTGCGGGGGCAAATGTATGATTGGTCTCTCGATGTAAATGCTTCCTTGTACGGAACCCGGAAAGGCTGTGAGCCCTTACATGCCTATTATAACCCGGTAACCCGTAAGGCGGGATTGTTGAATACGACCCTGAAAGATTATACGGATTTATCGATTGTAGCCCGTATCTATAATCTGGAAGGCAAACTGCTTTGGGAGAAAGAGACGAGAGCGAGCGCCAAGGCGAATACGGTACAGGAATTATTGGATATCCCCGTTCCGGAAGGGCTCAAAGGCGCTTATTTCTTACGGCTGGCTTTGAATGCGGATGTCCCCAATATTTATTGGCTGACAACCGAGCCGAAAGACTACACCAGCTTATCTCAACTTCCGAAGTCAAGACCGGGAATCAAGACCGAGATCAAGAAGGAAGGATCGAATTTCGTAGGTACAGTCCGTCTGAGCGCTGATTCGCAGATCTCGTTCTTCAACCGTATCAAGGTCTTTGATAAGGAGACAGGCAAACGAATCTTACCGGTACATTATTCGGATAACTATATTACGCTAATGCCGGGTGACCAACAAGAAATAAGCTTGGAGTTTCCCGCTAATCTGCCGGAGGAGCGAATACAAATCGTGGTGGATAGCTACAATTCTCCTTTGCCTTGACGTACGATCTCGAAATTATCCGTCGTGCAATCTATAACCGTAGAGGCTTCCAATCCTCCGAAACCGCCATCGATTACGATATCCACTTGATGCTCGTATTTCTCGTGTATCAATTCCGGATCTGTCGTATATTCGATCACCTCATCCTCGTCACGGATGGACATGGTTAGGATTGGATTTCCCAAGGATTGTACCAATGTACGGGTAATGTTATTGTCCGGTACACGGATTCCGACTTCTTTCCGGTTCTTGTAAATCTTTGGAAGCTCGCTGCTGGTGGGTAAGATAAAGGTGAAAGGACCGGGTAGATGTTTCTTCATCAGTTTGAAAGCGGCGTTGCTTACCTTGGCGTATTCACTAAGATTAGACAGGTCGTAGCAGATGATAGACAGGTTGCTTTTCTGTGGATTAACCCCTTTCATCTGACATATTTTCTCTACCGCACGCACGTTTAACGCATCACAACCGATCGCGTAAACCGTGTCGGTAGGATAAACGACAAGGCCGCCGTCCTGCAGGACTTTGACGACCTTGTCTATTTCTTTTTGATTCGGATTCTCCGGATATATTTTTACTAACATATTAGCCGTAAATGACGTGTCCGTTCTCGTCTGTATATTCCTCTAATCCCTTACTGTATTGGTTCATGGCCCGGAGGCTCATACCCATGCTTGAGAAACCACCGTCGTGGTATAGGTTCTGCATCGTTACCTTGCGGGTAAAGTCGGAGAACATCATTACGCAATAGTCCGCGCATTCGTCAGCGTTGGCGTTACCCAGTGGACTCATTTTGTTAGAAAAGTCCATCAAGTGTTCCATTCCCTTCACGCCACTACCTGCGGTTGTCATTGTCGGGGATTGGGAGATCGTGTTCACACGTACGCCTTTCTCACGGCCATAGATGTAACCGAAACTACGGGCGATAGATTCCAGCAGGCTCTTAGCGTCCGCCATATCGTTGTATCCGAAGAACGTGCGCTGGGCGGCCACATAACTTAATGCCACGACGGAACCATTCTCGGCGATAGCGTCTTGTTTCTTGGCTACCTGTAGCATCTTGTGGAAAGAGATAGCGGAGATATCCAACGTCTTTTCCAGCATTCCATAGTCTAGATCATCGTACGTACGTTTCTTGCGTACGTTCGGGCTCATACCGATAGAATGTAAAACGAAATCTATTTTACCACCTAATATTTCCACTGACTTCGCGAATACGGTCTCCAGATCCTCTACGCTGGTTGCGTCCGCCGGGATTACCTGCGCGTTCAACTTCTCCGCCAAAGCATCTACCTGACCCATACGAACAGCGATAGGCGTATTGCTTAACGTGATAGTCGCACCTTCCTCTACGGCTCTTTCTGCCACTTTCCAGGCGATAGACATATCGTTTAGCGCACCGAAGATAATGCCTCTCTTGCCTTTCAATAAATTATGACTCATACCTCTTGTTTATTAATTACGGCACAAACATACACAAAATGTGCAACATACGCAAATGAATATCATAGCCTGACATTTGAATATGTGCCTTGATATTAAAACAAGGTAGAGCCATTCTTTGTTGGCAGTTACTTCTTATTCCCGGAAATAAACCCTCTTTACCCGAGGCGAGATAGAGGTTAATATCTCATAAGGGATTGTTTTCAGTTTATCCGAAAGTTCGCTCACCGGTAGTTCGTCGCCGAAAATAATTACGGCGTCGCCTTCTTGCGCATGGATGTCGGTGACGTCGATCATGCAAGCGTCCATGCAGATGTTGCCGATAATCGGGCAGCGTTGTCCATTGATCAAGACCTCCCCGCCTCCGTTGCTGAAGTGGCGATCCAATCCGTCGGCGTATCCGATCGGGATGATAGCGATCCGGGAATCACGTTTCACATAACTCATACGGCTATAACCGATCGAATCCCCTGCGGGTACGTTTTGTATTTGCAGGATCGTCGTCTTCAAGGTGCTGACGTTCCGTAAGCCTTTTTGTCCGGATGCGCTTACCCCGTATAAACCGATACCTAAACGTACCATATCCATTTGATAAGCGGCGAAACGCTCGATTCCTGCGGAGTTTAGGATATGTTTGATTACCTTATACTCTAACCCGTTTTCTAATTCCCCTGCGGCTTTGGTGAATTTATCCAATTGTTGATGGGTAAAATCATCGAAGACGTACGAGTCGCTTCCGGCTAAATGAGAGAAGACCGAACGGGCGATAACCCCGGATTGCGCTCTCAAGCGTTCACAGATCGCCGGGACATCCTCCGGTTGAAACCCTAGGCGATGCATGCCGGTATCGATCTTGATATGGATAGGGTAAGAGGTGATGCCTCTGCGCTCGGTCTCCCGGATCATGGCATCCAATAGGCGGAAGCTATAGACTTCCGGTTCCAGATGGTTCTCGAACAAGACATTGAAACTACTGAATTCCGGATTCATGACGATAATGGGGATCGAGATGCCTTCTTTACGCAATTCGGCTCCCTCGTCGGCTACCGCCACGGCCAGATAGTCGCAACGATGTTCTTGAAGGGTCTTCGCCAACTCGTAAGAGCCGGCTCCATAACCAAAAGCTTTTACCATACAAACCATCTTAGTTTCCGGCTTTAGCTTGGAACGATACTGATTGAAGTTATGTACGATCGCATCCAGATTTACCTCTAGGATCGTCTCATGCACTTTTTTCTCCAACAACTCGGAGATCTGCTCGAAATGGAAATGGCGGGAACCTTTAATCAAGATCAACTCATCCTTGAATTTCTTGAAGGAAGGAGACTTGATAAATTCCTCGGTGGTCGTGTAAAACTCCTTCTCGATCTCGAAGACGGAAGCATATTCCTTTAAGTCGCGGCCGATACCGATGATACGATCTATCTTCTTACGGCGAACCAAATCGGCGACCTTCTTATATAGAGATTTCGGCAAGGTGCCCGATTGAAGGATATCGGAGAGGATTAAAGTGCTCTTTAATTGCTTGCCTACCCGGCGGCTTTGTTGGAAATCGAGCGCGATATCCAAGGAGTTGATATCCGAGTTATAGGTATCATTTATCAACAGGCAATTGTTGATACCTTGCTTTACGTCCAATCGCATAGCCACCGGCTCAAGATGCAAGAATTTCGTTACGTCGTTTACGCTGGTGGGTTTTAGGTAAAGCATAACCGCCATACAATGGATCACGTTCTCGATAGAAGCGTCGTCCGTGAACGGAATGGTAACGACCCGGTTGAAGCCCAGTAAAGTACAGTGAATGATCGTCTCAAACTCTTTCTTATCGATAGACTCGATAAACAAAGGAGCCTCGGAGTCCGTACGGCTCCACGCGATCGCTTTATGGGAAAGGCAAGCCGATTCGATACAATTGGCGATAAATAAATCATCCCCATCATAAATAATGGCTTCGCAATCATTGAAAAGCGTCAGCTTCTCCATACATTTCTGATTGGAGGAGAGGAAATTCTCTTGATGAGCCTCCCCGATATTCGTGATGATACCGATCGTGGGGGCGATAATGGGTTGCAGGCGTTCCATCTCGTCCGGTTGTGAGATACCGGCCTCGAAGATGCCCAGTGTATTTTTCTCGCTCATCTGCCATACCGAGAGAGGAACCCCCAACTGGGAGTTGTAGCTCCGGGGCGAACGTACGATGTTGAACTCGTTATGCAACAGTTGATAGAGGAATTCCTTTACGATCGTCTTTCCGTTGCTACCGGTAATGCCGATCACGGGGATATTGAATTGCTTCCTGTGGTGGGTGGCCAGCTTTTGTAAAGCCCGTAACGTATCTTTTACGATCAGGAAGTTTGCATCCTTCATGCTCTCGAACTCCGGTAGCATATCGCTTACCACGAAGTTGCGAACACGAAGTTTATAGAGTTCCTGTATATATCTATGTCCGTCGTTCGTCTTGGTTTTCAAGGCGAAGAAGAGGCTTTTTTCCGGGAAGGAGAGACGACGGCTATCTGTCAACAGCAAACTGACCGTATCGTCAAGCAATTGGTTTGTTTTAGCACCGATAACTCTTGCTATTTCTTTAATTGCGTATTCCATTCTTTTATTTTAGTTTAGACTTTACTATTTCGATCTCTTTTCTGATATCAAAGGAAGGAATTTTCTTGCTAATTCGTTCCATCTTTAACAAAGTTTGAAGTATAAACCGCTTATAGGCTTCGCTATCCGGTTGAAAGGGCTTATGGTTAATAGCTTTTTGAATATCACCCCATTCTTTAAGGATTGCCGAAGTGTCTGTGGATAAGAAATTTTCGATAAAACGTTGCCAAATATAATCAATGGCCAATGGGGAGGGATGGAGCATATCGTCCGCATAGAAACGATAATCCCGGAGCTCGTCCATAAGGATCTCATAAGCGGGGAAGTAGGCGATTCGGTCGGGATAATCTTTCTGTAAGGCATCCGTGGCTAGCAATAGGGTGGCTTTGCTGAGTTGGTTCTCGTGCGCCCCGTCTTTCCAGTGGCGGATCGGACTTACGGTAAATAAGATTTTCAAGGCGGGATTTTGTTCCCAAAGGGCTAGTAACAGAGGTTTCCAGTCCTCGACGATCTCTTGCGTGGATAATCGTTGCCGGTCGAACATCTTTTCCGGTAGCTTATGGCAATTCGACACGATTCGCCCGTCGCTCTTGAGGCGGTAGACGAAAGCGGTTCCCAACGTGATTACCAACCGGGTCGCTTTTCGCAGGAAATCGGAGGATTCGGATAAGCGGCTGTTTATATGGCCTAGGCATTCTTCTTCCGAGGGAGCGGAGAAACGGCTATGATGGGTAAAACTATGGTATATGCCCTCATGCTGGAATAAATCGCCGGGAGTGAAACGCTCCGGGCGTAGCAGCATCCTCAATCCTTCCGCTACGGAAGCCGGGTTATACAGAGTACCGAATGGGTTTATATCTACGGAGAACTTATTCTCTTCCAGCTTCCGCCCGATATTCTCGGCGAAGCAGGAGCCCATCATCACGACCCGGTCCTCATACGAGAAAGAGAATCGTGCTTTCGGCAACAGGATTTGGGTATAAAGTTCCATATTTACTTTTTCGCAAAAGTAGATATATGTTTACGGAAATGCAAATAAGGAAGGTGTTTTAGGGGAATAATGTAACAATGCCCATTGTAAGGTTGTTAGGATGGGCAGTATAAGGAGCTTACGATGGGCATTGTCGCGACCTTATAATGCCTATTGGCGGAAGGTCGGGAGTGATACTATAAAAGAACGGCGGTAACTTGTTGAGTGTTACCGCCGTTGGTCGTAGCCTTTGCCGGGGCTACGCTTCATCTCCCATCGTTGCCATATATTCTTTCCATAAGGAGTCTATGTCGTAATCATTGCCGAGCGCATATTTCACGCCACCATCGAACGACCAAGGAATAACCTCTAATGTGCTTCGGTTGAACTTCCGCAGGAAATCCGGGCTCTTGGTTTGCGTAAGCCATGCGAGGAAGAAGCCTGTCGTGCGGTAACCATCCATATAATGGCCGCCTTTGGGACGATCTTCCAAGGTAAAACCGCCGTTCAGGTATCTTACGGCATCCGCCACACCTTCTATCATAGCCCAGAAAGTCTTATTAGTCCCATAGCTACCTATGCCTTGAGGCTCCAATTGGAAACCATGCGTCAGCTCATGGTATAATACGCCACGGGTCTCGTAATCCACTTTCGCGGTGTCATTATTGGCAAAACTTTTCTCGATCCATTTCGTGCTGTATACGATACTGATGGAAGGGGGCGCTCCGTCTTTTGCGGATACCCCGTCGTATTCCTTTAATGTATAGTGGATCTCCTCGATGCCCGGGATACTATCTTCCGGAGTGAAATAAAGCGTCTCTACGACCTTGCGGGCGTGCTTGGTAATATAAGCTTCCGGATCAGGGATAACGGCGGCATAGATCGCCGAGCCCTTAGCCTCGGGGGAAAGATTCTCGAAATCAATCTTTCCGATGTAATAATTATCCCAAGGAGTAGGGGTGGCTTCCGCTACGGTAGCCGCCTGTTCCTTTTTGCCGGAGCAAGCGATGCAAGTCCACAGCAGGAAAGCACCGCTGATTAATTGTTTATATCTCATAAGTCTCGTCTGTTTTTAGGTGAAAATAGGCTAATCTGTCAGTGAATAAGGACGATCCTCTCCGTTGAACAATCGCTTTTTGTTCGGGCTGGAAGTCATCTCGAAAGTGAGCGTTCCACCGTTCATGATGTCATCCTGCGTGATGTATCCTTTGGTATAGGGTTTCCCGTTTAGCTTTACCGCTTTTACATAACGGTTCTTGTCGCTGACTTTATCGGCTTTTACCTCGAAAGTCTTACCATTCTCCAAGCGAACCTTCATATATGGAAGGTAGGGAGCGCCTAATACGTATTGATCCGTACCCGGGCAAACCGGATAGAATCCCATGGCGGAAAGGATATACCAAGCGGACATCTGGCCGCAGTCGTCGTTACCGCAAAGGCCGTCGATATTGTTGCGATACATCTTATTCATGATCTCACGTTGCCAATATTGGGTTTTCCAAGGCTGGCTGGTCCATGTGTATAAGAATGGGATGTGATGGCTGGGTTCGTTGCCGTGTACATAACCTCCTAGTAATCCTTCTTTGGTTACGTCTTCGGTCTCGGCAAAGAACTCATCAGGAAGATGCATCGTGAATAAGGAATCCATTTTAGTGATGAATGCTTGCTCGCCTCCCATCAACTGAATCATACCATTGACATCTTGAGGGACATAGAAGGAATAATTCAAGGCATTTCCCTCGATAAACCCTTCACCGTGCGTGCTTAACAAACTGAAGTCCTCTTTGAATTTACCATTCGTATAACGGGGACGGGCATATCCGATCGAGGTATCGAATACATTCGCGTAATTGGACGCACGCTTTTTATAGGTATCGGCCACGGATCGGTTTCCCACTAATAAAGCTGTATTATAGATTGTCCAATCATCATAAGCATACTCCAAAGTCAAGGAGCCTGCGCTACCGTTGCGATCTAAAGGAACATAACCTAATTCCATAAACTCTTTGGTTCCCTCATAATACGGAATCGTAGAGCTGCTGATCATCGCTTTTAACGCGGCGTCTTTATCGATCGGTAATCCTTTGGCGATAGCATCTGCCAAGACAGAGACGGAATGATAACCGATCATGCACCAGTTCTCGTTTGCCATATGGCTCCAGATCGGCAAGGCATGATGAACGCTTTGCTCGCAATGTTTCAACATAGATTTGGCGATATCCGTGTTAACTTGTCGGTTGATGATATTGAACAGGGGATGTAGGGCACGATAGGTATCCCATACGGAAAAAACCGTATAGTTCGTGAATCCGTCCGCTTGATGGATATTATGGTCGAGTCCGCGGTATTGACCGTCAACGTCCGTATATACGCAAGGATTGATCATCGTGTGATACAAGGAGGTGTAAAGCATAGCCAATTGATCATCGCTTCCTTTCGCGTCGATGACGGAGAGCGCTTTATTCCAAGTATCGGAGGCTTTGGCGGCTAATTGGTCGAAGTCCGCACCGGAAGCCTCGGCACGTAGATTTTTCAAGGCTCCCTCGGTGCTGACTCCGGAAAGGGCGACTTTCACTTCCAACTCATCAGACGTTTTCGGATCGAAATCAAAATAAGCGACGATCTTACGTCCTCCGATATCCGGGAAGTTCTCTTTCATATTGAACTTGGCATAACCGCCCCGATAATTAACTTTCGCTTTCTCTTCGCATCCGTAATGCGTGATCGGTTTGGAGAAAGACATGGCGAAATAAGTATAGTTGGTACGTGCCCAACCGTTTGTGATACGATAGCCGGTTACCAGCGTATCGTTCTCTACGCGAATATTGGTCCAAAGAACTTTGCCGTCATAGTTATAGATCCCGTGAATCATATCAAGGATAATGCGTTGGTTCTCACTGTTCGTAGGGTATGTGTATTTGTGGATGCCGACCCGTTGGGTGGTGGTCAGTTGTGCCTTTACGCCATAATCGGTGAGCATCACCTCGTAGTATCCGGGACGGGATATCTCGGTGCCATGCGAGAAACGGGAACGGTAACCGCCATCGGGATTCGTGGCCGTTCCGGGGTTTAGCTTCAACGTTCCGGTGGTAGGCATAATCAAGATATCCCCGAGGTCGGAGTGGCCGGTACCGCTGAAGTGGGTGTGGCTGAAACCTACGATGCTACTGTCTTTATGTTGATAACCCGCACAATACTCGTAGGAGCGAGGTTGGTATTTACCATCTACGTTGTGTGGTATGGTATCCGTATCCGGACTGAGTTGTACGAGTCCGAAGGGTACGCAAGCACCCGGGAACGTATGTCCCATTCCATTCGTCCCGATGATCGGGTTTACAAGATCAACTACACTGGTCTGTGCGATCGCTACTGTTGAGCTGGCTGCCAGAAAGAGGCAACACATCGATTTCTTGAGATTTATCATGTCGTATCAATTAGTTAGAAAAGGATGAAACATAAAAGGTCACCTTTGATAGTTCCAAGGATAACCTTTGATAGTGACAAAGGTAACCTTTTATATTTTCAGATCAATAAGTATAGTAGTCCTCTATCATTGTCAAGTGCTAATTTGTTAATAATGGATTTCTACTATACTTAGTTGATATTTAGAACAATGAGTTAGCCTCGTTCGGAGATAAGTTTGCGTTAGCATCCAATTGTCTTTGCGGAATAGGGAAGATATTACGCTTTGGTTCGTTGGATGCAGTCTTGTCCCACCAAGAAGTGGTTACGAACTTGTTGAAACGAACCAAGTCTGTACGGCGGATTCCTTCGAAAGCAAACTCTCTACCTTTTTCGGCCAAGAACTCATCCATGGTCAGAGTAGCGGTCGTATATTTCGCTTTCTCCCAATCCTCTGCCTTGAAAGAACGTTGACGAACGCTGTTGATCATATCTACCACTTCTTGCGTTGCTTTGCCCCCGTTCTTACGCATCAAGGCCTCCGCTTTGTTATAGATAACCTCGGAATAACGGAACATCACCCAGTCGTTGTTCATATCGCCGGTAGTACCCGGTTGGATCTCATACTTGATAGAGCGAGCGCCGCTGTTTTCTTCGCCCTCGGTCATGGACTTAATGTAGTTTACGAATACCAAATCCTGCCCATTGTACTCCTCTGAACCTTTCAAAGGCTCTGCGGTCGTGTCGTAGTAGTAATTACCGTTTTCATCCACTTTGCGAGGATATTGCTTACCGATCAAGAAGCCTTCCACCTTTCTCAAGTCGTTATCAGCAAATGAGTCATAGAAGGTAGGTTGTGTCACCAGACCGTTCCAAGGCCCGGATTGCAAATCCCAGCCAGTTTGGTGTGCGTAATGCAACCAACGTTGATACCAGCCCATTCCTTTGGCATATACTTCATCATACACGATTGACCAGATGATCTCGGTAGATCGCTTGTCGTTATCCGCACGGAAAGTGTCGTTCCACTTCTTATCCAATGCGAAACCTCCCTTAGCTAATTCATCGCAAGCTGCGATACAATCATCCCAGCGTGCTTGTCCAGTATAAATTTCCGCATTCAAATAGAGACGAGCCAGTAATGCGTAAGCCCCCCATTTGGATACACGTCCGTAGGTCTCTGTTTTACTCTCTGACAAAGAAGGAATACTCTCGTTTAACTCTTTTTCGATCCAAGCGAATAACTCTGCGCGAGATTTGGAGGAAGGATTGATTTCACCGATTTTCTCGCAAATTGGAGCCGTACCGAACATATCCATCACATACCAATAACAGTAAGCGCGATATACACGCATCTCCGCTTGTGCTTGTGCTTTAGACATTGGAACTTGGAGTGCTTCAAAATCTATATTCTCTGTATCTGTAAGGAAGTTGTTAGCATATCCGATACCTTCAAATAATTTTTTCCAAGCATCCACTACTTGACCATCCGTAGGAATCCATTGATGGCGGTGTAGGCGAATCCAGTCTCCATTGTCATAGCCGTGGCGACCTTTTTGAGGCCATGCGGCACCGTCGGAAGATAACTCGTTACATGACCAAGGCGATTGGGCTACTTGCATGGTTCCACAGAAGTGCCCCCATGGACGCATCATGGCGGCCATTACCTCGCCTGCATTGTTGTAGTAATTTTCAGCGATTACCGAGCTATGTATTTCCTCTGTCAGGTCCGTACAAGAGGTAAATGCGGTAGCTCCCAGCAATAATGAAATTGCGCATATATTTTTTAAAGCTTTCATTGTATTGTCTTAAATCTATTGTTACTTAATTAGAATCCAAAATTAACGCCAAACGTGAAGGTACGGGTGGTGGGATAAGATCCGCGCTTCTCTATACCTGCTTGTAGTCCTGTTACGTTTACGTCAGGGGTTAAACCTGAGTATCCTGTAATAGTCGCAAGATTGGTGACATTACCATAAATACGTAAGTTGCGCACATATTTATTATTTTTGAAGTTGAATGTATAACCTAGTGTCACGTTATCGATCTTCAAGAAGTTCCCTTTCTCTAGATAATAAGAAGAGAACAATGGTTGCTCTGTTACCTTGTTCTTCAAGGCATCCTTATATACGTTTGTGCCAGACTGATCGATATTGACAGTCGTTCCGAAATAAATAGCACCCTCGTTCAATACGTCATAATCAAACATACCGCGCAGGAAGAAGCTGAAGTCAAAGTTCTTATAGGTAAACGTGTTCTGCAAACCAGCCTTGAATTTCGGCAAACCGTTACCGATAAAGGTACGGTCAGCGTCAGACAGACCTTCCTTTCCGTCTATGTCGCGAAGATTCCAAGTTCCGTCCGGGTTGATGCCATCGCATACATAACCGAAGAATGATGCGATCGGCTGTCCTTCTTGTAGGCGGTAAGCCTTGCCCGGGTTGCCCGGAGAGGGCAGGTCATATTGATCCTCGTAAGAAGATTTGTACACGTCGTTAGACAAAGATGTCAATTTATTATTCTCGTATGAGAACGTGAAATTAGCCGTGTAAGAGAAATCCTTAGTCTTTACGACCTCTGCGTTTAATGCTAATTCTATACCTCTATTTCTCATCGTGCCTACGTTGGTGGTGATCGTGTTGTAGATCAAAGATGGCTGTTGGGCATTGTAGCTACTGATCAAGTCGCGAGTCGTACGACTATACCAATCGATCGTACCATTTAGGCGTCCACCTAGCAAGCCGAAGTCGAAACCTACGTTCAAGGATTCATTCTTCTCCCATTTCAAATCTGGATTCGGGTTGATATTCGGACCGTAAGTGGCGGTTAGCCATGAACCGGTGTAAGCGTTCCAAGCTCCAGCGCCTGTACCGTAGGTAGCGAGAGACATATACGGATCGGTAGGCAAACTACCCGTGATACCGAAACCGGCACGGAATTTCAATACGTCGAACACTTCTTGGCTCTCCATGAAGTCCTCACGAGAGATCATCCAGCCTGCGCTGACAGAGGGGAACCAAGCCCATTTGTTGTTCGCTCCGAACTTCGTGGAACCTTCACGGCGGATAGAGGCGCTGGCCATGTATTTACCGTCGTAATTATAGTTGGCGCGGGCGAAGAAGGCGATCAGTTTGCTGGTCTCTTTTTTACTCTTCATCTCGGCCTTACCATCTTTTAGGTAACCGCCGGCTTCTAGGTTATTGGTACCGAATACGTCCGTCAAGAAGTTCTTGTTCTCGGCGCTGAATTGCTCGTATTCAAAATCTTGGTAACTGTATCCCAGCAAACCGGTAATATTGTGTACGCCGTTGATGGAAGTATTGTAGTTTGCTGTCCATTCAGTGGTACGGTTGGTATTCTGATAATATTCTTTTTTGGCGCGTCCGTTTGTACCGTCTTTATGTTGGCTATATTCCTCACGCATACTATAATCGTTAGTTAACGCATCGTTCTTCTCCATAGCGAAGAAAGCGGCGGCTGTCAAACCGGGGATAATCTCATATTGAGCCTTGAAGTTCGCCAATAAATTCTTGAATTCCTTTTTCTTGGTACGCTGGTATATGCGGGCTACCGGGTTGAAATCTTCGTAACCGCTGTAAGTTTCCCAGAAGGAGCCGTCTTCCTTATAAATAGGCATCGTCGGGTTGATACGGATAGCCTGGTATAATATGCCGTAATTAGGGATATCTCCTACCTTATCCACATCATCGGAAACTGCGTCCACTTTCACGAAAGAGTTTGCTAGATTGAAAGAAAGCTGTAGTTTATCATCAAACGCACGGTGGTTCACGGCGATAGAGCCATTGATCGTTTCACGGCTGGTGTTACGGATCATACCATCATTCTTTTTGTAATTTAAAGAAGCGCGATAGTTTGTCTTACCATTACCACCTGTAGCGGTCAAGTTGTGTACATGGGTGAAATTACTCTTATTCAATAAAGCGTCGTAATGGTTATCCCGTCCACCAAAGTCGCGGATATTGGCGTTGTTAGTTTCTTTGCCATAAGCGACGAACTCGTCTCCATTTAAGATTTCCGGTCGTTTATAAACCGCCTCGTGCATGATATATCCTGAGTAATCCACTTGAGTAGTTCCGGCTTGCGGACGTCTCGTGGAGACGATGATCACACCGTTATTACCCCGGGTTCCGTAGATAGCGGCTGCGGAACCGTCTTTCAATACGTCGATCGCCTCGATATCCTCGGGTGCGATAGCGTTCAAAGAAGTCATATTACCCGGCATACCGTCAATAATAACGAGAGGCTCATTGCTACCTTTCAGAGATGAGGCACCACGCATCTGTACTTTTACCTCGCCATTAGGGTCGGTGCTACCACGTGATACAGTCAGACCAGCTACACGTCCTTCCACCAATTGCATCGGGTTCACTACCGGTGCCTTGTTAAAGTCGGATGCTTTCACGCTGGTAACGGATGAGGTGATCTCACCTTTCTTTTGGGAACCGTAGCCAACGACTACTACCTCGTCTAGTGTCTCAGAGTCTTCAGCTAAGACTATGTTCAATGTTTTTTGCCCGGTATAACGAACTTCTTGGGGTTTGAAGCCGATGAAGGAAAATACCAATGTGCTGTTATCCGGCACATCCAAGGTGAAATTTCCGTCAAAGTCCGAAGCTGTTCCGTTCGTGGTTCCTTTCACAACAATACTAACGCCAATCAGAGGTTCACCCTTTTGGTCTTTTACTACACCTTTAATGGTTGAACTTTGCTGTGCGATCTGATGAATCTCCATGTTTCCCATTTCAGGAACAGTAGAATCTCCGGCCGCATAAGAGGACTGAAACATTAAAGATAAACAAAGTAACAAAGAGGTTCGTCCACCTAATAAAGTCAGGCATTTCCTCGTC
>ENA-UOJN01001040-UOJN01001040.1-human-gut-metagenome-genome-assembly--contig:-C125IIP-NODE-1040-length-20982-cov-13.359727_pt1 | contig 20982 bp, 22 predicted proteins | sample MGYA00242350_ERZ723897 | MGnify/ENA metagenome assembly ERZ723897 | reverse complement strand
ACGGTGGTGTGAGAGGTCGGCTACTCAACTAATGGGTAGTCTCCTACTCGATTTTAGAATGCTTATTTTTTCTTGTTTTTGTGATATTGATAGATAATAAAGACGACTATGCTAATAACCAGCACGTATGGAAATATTAACAGAAAGAGCTTTTTTGTTCCATCTTCTTTAAAAAAGGTTTCCGGGCTTGTTATTGCAAAGTAGGTTAATGAAATGGTTAAGGCTAGCAATATAAGCAGCATTATTGATATAATAATAACAATTAATATTATTGAAAAGCAGCCAACATTTTTGTTTTTGAACTCGTCTAAATTTTCATCGCTAAAGAATTCCTGATAAACATAACCGTCATCATCAGGCATATAATAACCTCCCTTGTGTGAAGTCCTCCGGTGTCTTCCTTATGTATATAATTATAGTAATAAGTGTGTCCAATAAGAAGTACAGCCAAAAATTTTTTATTGAAAAATCGAGAAAATTATTATGGCTGAAATAATCAAACAGGCATATTTCATTAGCTTAATTTGCTTTATGAAAATGTACTGCAATTAAGCACCAAGAGTATTTATAGAGGTATGGAATACCATTGTGCCGCTGTAATCGCCTGCATTGACTACGGTTAATCCTCCAAGAGGATTGGTTGTGCCGTCATCATTCAAAATGTCCTCTGCCTTGTCATTCATTGATTTGCCGGAGCCGGATGTTGTATCATCATCTTTCTGAGCCTGACTGAAATGAAAGTCAGCGTAAACACTGTCATCATTGGCATTAAACACCTCGTTTTCAACAGTGCCTTCATACTTAACCTCACTTGTTTTGTCTGTTTGCGGAAAAAGATAATCCGTATAGACTTCATCAAGTGAAAAGGCAAAGTTTTATTATAACGAGTCTACCATAAGTTAAATATACCTTATTTGTCACAAAATATCAAGTAATTAGGGATAAACGGCTAAAAACTGGGATGATTGCACATAAAAAAGCCGAAATGCTTTCTGTATACTGCCTATAAGCCTGACAACAGCGAGCTTATCCGCAGAACAGCAGCCGCCATTCTTAACTTATTTATACAGCTATTATTTAATTCCTACTAAATTAGATACAAATAGCCGATAGCTATTGAACGAAGATTAGTTATAGCTAATAGCTATTAATATCTATAATTAACCGGCATTGGACATTTTGGTTACAGGCATTTATAATATAGCCATAGTAAAGATTGAAACACAAATTAAAGCTAAATTTCAAACAGCTTTAGTTAAACAGGGAGGGCGTAGTTATGAATTTATTCCTAAAAGAGTACATAAGAAATAACTATACAAGAGGACGAATGTGCTGTTGCAAATACTGAATTACCAACTACTAAGCTGATACATAAAATAATCCTACTAAGAAAAAAACTGATAAATTTAAATAATTAACGAAAGAGGTAAATAACAATGAGCACACTTAAAGATAGAAACCTACATTTTGAAACAAAGCAGTTACATGTTGGACAGGAGCAGGCTGACCCTGTTACAGACGCAAGAGCAGTACCTATATATGCTTCTACATCATATGTATTCCACAACAGCCAGCATGCCGCAGACCGTTTTGCACTGCGTGACCCGGGTAATATTTACGGCAGACTTACAAACCCTACACAGGCTGTTTTTGAAGAAAGAATAGCTGCTCTTGAGGGCGGTACGGCCGCTTTGGCAGTTGCCTCCGGTGCCGCTGCAGTAACTTACGCCGTACAGGCTCTGACAAAAGCAGGCGACAACATTGTAGCCGCTAAAACTATTTACGGCGGTACATATAACCTGCTTGAGCATACTTTGCCAAACTACGGTGTTACAACTACATTTGTTGACCCTGACGAAGACGGTGCTTTTGAAAAGGCTATTGATGAAAATACAAAAGCCCTTTATATAGAATCCCTTGGCAACCCTAACTCAAACCTAATTGACATTAAAAAGGTAGCAGACATTGCACACGCACATAATATTCCTTTGGTAGTAGACAGCACATTTGCTACACCGTATCTTCTAAGACCTTTTGAATACGGCGCAGACATTGTTGTACACTCGGCTACAAAGTTTATCGGCGGCCACGGCACAGCTATTGGCGGCGTAATTATTGAGAGCGGCAACTTTGACTGGAAGGCTTCGGGCAAATTCCCACAGTTCGCAGAGCCTAATCCATCTTACCATGGTGCTGTATTTACAGAGGCTGCTCCGGGCGCTGCATTTGTTACATTTATAAGAGCACTGTTGCTGAGAGATACAGGTGCTACAATTTCACCATTCCACGCATTCATCTTCCTACAGGGACTTGAAACACTGTCACTTAGAGTTGAAAGACACGCTGAAAATACCAAAAAGGTTATTGAATTTTTGGCTAACCACCCACAGGTTGAAAGCGTAAACCACCCGTCACTGCCTACATCACCATATAAAAAGCTGTATGACCGGTACTTCCCAAACGGCGGCGGTTCTATCTTTACATTTGAAATTAAGGGCGACGAAGAAACAGCCAAAAAGTTTATTGATAATTTACAGGTGTTCTCATTGCTTGCAAATGTTGCGGATGTTAAATCCCTTGCTATTCATCCGGCCTCAACCACACATTCACAGCTTACAGAGGAGGAACTGCTTGAGCAGGGCATTAAGCCAAATACAATCCGTCTGTCTATCGGTACAGAGCATATTGACGATATTATTTATGACCTACAGGAGGCATTTGAGGCAGTTAAATAATTTTCTGTATAATCTTTGACAAAAGGGATATTTACTGTTATATTTATAATAGTTTATTTAAAACGCTGTATTATTTGTATAATACAGCGTTTTTCTCAAAGGGTGAAAACTATGACGCTGCAGCAGATATTATACACAATTACCATAGCTGACGCCGGCTCAATGAACAAAGCGGCAGAAAAGCTGTATGTTTCACAGCCGTCGCTGACAAATTCCATTAAAGAGCTTGAAAAGGAAATAGGCATAAGCATTTTTTTGCGTACAGGCAGAGGTGCCGTGCCAACAAGCCAAGGGGCTGAATTTTTAATGTACGCCAGGCAGGTGTATCAGCAGTATGAGCTGCTGCTGGAAAAATACAGCGACAAGGACAAGCTGAAAAGAAAATTCGGAGTTTCCACACAGCACTATTCCTTTGCGGTAAAGGCTTTTGTTGACACTGTAAACCAATTTGATACCCTTAACTTTGAATTTGCAATGCGGGAAACAAAAACCCTAGAGGTAATAACAGATGTAGCTGCCTTAAAAAGTGAAATAGGAATTCTGTTTTTAAGCAATTTTAACAGAAAAATAATAACCAAAATGCTTAACGACAACGACCTTGAGTTCCACAGACTGATAAACTGCAGTGCTTATGTTTATCTATACAGACAGCACCCCTTAGCCAAAAATAAATCAATAAGCATAGAGCAGCTTTACGAATACCCTTGCCTAACCTTTGAGCAGGGCGACAACGGTTCTTTTTACTTTTCGGAGGAAATTTTAAGCGATAACGATTACCCAAGAATTATTAAAACCACCGACCGTGCTACAATGCTTAACCTTATGAAGGGGCTGAACGGTTATACTCTTTGCTCCGGTATTATTTGTGAGGAGCTAAACGGAAACGATTTTGTCGCAGTTCCTTTTAAGGAGGACGCAGACAACAAAAACAGCATTATGGAAATTGGCTATATAACCAAAAAACACAGCATACACTCTCCAACAGCTGAGGTTTATATTAGAGAAATTAAAAAATATCTGCACTGTACCGACTAATATATATTATCATATGCAATAGTAAAATATGAAATAAAAGGGGATAAATATGACATTTCAGGAAATTTTTCAGGAAGCACGCAGCAGCTTTATAAACACAGATGTAAGCGAATACAAAGAAAATATCTCGGCTCAAATAAATTTAACCGGACAAGGTGCCGGCGTGTTTTACGCCAAAATAAACAACGGCAGGCTTTTTATAGAAACAGGCGAGTACGAAAACAGCGATGTATCATTTACAGTAAATTCTGATGATTTTCTAAAGCTGATACGAGGAAAAATGAACCCGATTACAGCCTTTACCTTTGGAAAAATAAAAGCAGACGGAAATATAAGCAAGGTTATGGAGCTTGCAAAGCTAATGAGCAAAAAATAATACAGCACAATTCAGTGTAAAATAAAAAGCAAAAAGCAAAGACACCGAAGAAATTTAAAATTCTCAGCTGTCTTTGCTTTTTGAAATCTATATTTACCACATACACTATTTTAGTTACTATTCCAACAAAGTTTATTGTTAGTAAACTTTGTTGGAATTATTTTCTGTATTTTATGGGGAATTTTATAAATATGTAGCTAATGCGTAGCAACCACATAAATAGGGGAGTCTGAGAAAACTATTCAGAAACCGAAATTGCCTCCAGCTGATGCTCTATAGTCCTTTTAGCTATATCCCCGTCATTAGCTATCATATTTTCTAAATATTCCGTAGCACTGCTAAAGCCGTTAAGGTGGGATTTACACATCCAATACAGCCACTTAGGGCTTTTGTGACTGCCCTTCAAAAGCAGACAGCTCAATGCATATTGAGATTCAGCATGATTATTTGCTGCCGCCATGGTGTAATAGCTGATTGATTTTTCTTCGTCCTTAACAGTGTAGTTTCCGTTTTCATAAAAAAGCCCCAGCATATACTGTGCCTCTATATCGTTGCATTCAACAGCAGCTTTATCAATATATTTCAAGCCTAACGGTACATTTGGCTGTATTCCGCCGTCGCCGTACAGGAATGCGAAGCCTATTCGATGCGTCAGCTCAGTGTTGCCGTCCTTTTCCTCTTGGATCCATTGTGCAAGCAGCTGCGGCGTTATATTGTAATTTTCAAAATTGTTCAAATTCTATTACCTCCTTTTCGCCTTAAGCATAAGCAAAATAAAACATCATAAAAGCCAAGGGCTTTACCGCATTGCCATATAGCCACAGCTTTGACGCAACTGAAGACTTCACAAGCCGCCTTACTGCAAAGCTCAAAACCGGCAGGCTATATGTACCCTACCACTACATTTTACCAAATAAGCTTTTCATATTCAATATGTGACAGGTAGTGTGACAGCAAATTTTTCAATTTGTCATTTTGCTTAAAAAATGTAAAAAATTGTTGATGTAAACGGTTTTTTGTGCTATAATTACAGCAAATTTGCTATGTATGGGGGTTAAAAACGATTATGTCGGACTTTATAACTTATCTAAACGAAATATTAGAATACTCTACAAAAACAAAAGGTGAGCTTGCAAGTGAATTGGGCATAAACAGAACAACACTTTCAAAGTATCTAAGCGGCCAGCGTTTTATGAGCAAGGATGTGTTTTTTCATCTGTTAGAAATGCTGCATCTTACAGCTATTCAAAAGAAAAAGCTGGGAGAGCTTTTTAATAAAGAAATCTGCGGCGATTACTGGAACGACTTTTGTTATACCAAAGAAAGCCTTACAAACTATGGTACTATAACATATCTGGAAAAATTTTCCTCGATGTACAATAAGATGGCTACCAATGTTATATACAAGCCCGTTAAGGATGGATATTACAAAAATAGAATCCTGATTACAAACATCATAAAGCATGTAATCAATATAGAAACACAGGCGGAGTCGCCTTTAATCTATTTTTATTTTAATTTTCAGAGCTATGAGCTGGTAGATTTTCTGGAGCAAAATTACATGGTATACAGAGATAAAATGGATATGAAAGGTCATATTCTTTTTTCGATGAAAAAATCTGACAGGCATAATAACTTTATGAAACTTATGCGTATGGTGCCTCTTATGTTCAGCGGCTACAATGTATACTGCAGCTTTTTTGAAACCGACAGCGAAAGCCAGACTGTTTTGTACCCGTATTATATTATTACCGGTACATATGTTGTACTGATTTCCAATGACTTTAACAGTGCCCTGGTTCAGTCGGATAAAAATGTTATCTCTGCATATATTGGACGCTTCAGAGAGAGCATAAGCAGCTGTGACAGCTTTAAGTGCAGAGAAATAAGCTCATTTGAAACGCCAAATATTGTCTGCTCACTTATGCAGGAGCAGGCAAAGCAGTATTATTTGAGTTGCATCAACGGAGCCTTTTGTGTAGCACCTTTTTTGACTGCGGAGCATTATAACTATATATTCAACGATTTGGATATATCTGACGAGGAGAAGAATAACATAATTACTCTAAGCATTTCGTCATATAACTATTTTCTGCAAAACCCAAAGACCATTATATGTGCTCCGACAGAAGCCCTTATAGAGTTTGTAAAAACAGGCGAGGAATCTCCTATTACAGACACCTTTGGCAAGCCCTTGCGTTTAGATGACCGCATTTATTTACTTGAAAAGGTGAGGGCGTTTATAGAAAACGGAGGTAAGTATTGTCTATATAATGGTGCCGAATTTCCACATAACCATATGAATATTAACCTTTTTTCTGATTATGATATTGTTTTTTACTACAATGACAAGAAAAAAAACAATGGTAATTTCTTTCTTCTCAGCGTTCCTAACGGACTGCTTGAGGAATTGTCTGATTTTATTGAATATTTTCAAAAAACCAGCTATGTTCTAACTGCAGAACAATCAATAGCAGAAATTGATAAGGCCATTGCATATGGGCTGGAACTAAAAAATTCGGGAGACAGCGGCAATTAATACTGTTGTCTAAAATTTTAAATATGCCTCTCTCCCACCGGCCTGCCCTGTTCTGATAACAAGTGATTCTTTCTGTAGCCTTATGTTATAATAAAATAAAATTTTAAGCTAACGGTGGTGATTTGATGTATAATCCGCAAATTGAAACATTTATAAAGGTTGCAGACGCAGGCGGCCTTAATAAGGCATCAAACGAGTTATATATTACTCCAACCGCTGTTATTAAACAAATAAATTTGCTTGAAAGCTCTTTTAGGGTTAGTATTATTTGTACGAACTCACAATTGTGGATTTTGATTTTTACTATATGAACATTTTTAATAAATGTGAAAACAGCAACGCTGTTCTGCTTGCCATTCCGGGGTGGGCAAATGTCCATCCATTATTAAAGGTTATTCCTGTGGAGTGGAAATACAGTATTCCTTATGGTTTGCTACATTCTCCAATCCCAAGCGAAAATGTTAAACGGGTTTTATAGACCACAGAAAATACAGTTGAAACTTAAAAAGTGTTATAACCTATAGGTATATACTGATAAACAAAACGAGACTTCTTTAGGTGACTTCAATTAGAGATTTTTAATCTCTGAAATAATCGGCATAACTTACGACAATGTAGGTTATGCCGTTTTTTTGTCTGCCGTGATATCAACTGTACCAATAAAGTTCCAATGGATGCAAATGGTCTGCTTTTTAGTTCTTGTTCCCGACACCTTTTCAGGTTTGTAAACATCAATTCTTTCTACAAAACTTCTTATGATTTCAGCAGTAGTTCTGTAATATCGGTGTACTTTCGTACCACCTTGAGAAATGAGTCCACATTCAATGTTTGTTCTTTTGATTTGTCGATGAACTCCTGAAGTTCGATTTTTCTTTAACGCCTATTGATTTGTAATAAGCAGAAGGTACAAGTACCTTATCTTTTTCAAGAATGCTTGCAATCTGGCTTGGACCATATCCGTCAACATAAAGTTTGAATATCCTTCGTACTACATTAGCTGCAGTTTCTTCAACAATCCAATGGTGTTTGTCCTCTGGGTCTTTTACATATCCATAGCGTCTGTTTTCAATCAGGTTGAATTCCGTTAACCTTGGAAGAGGCATAAAAAGGACGCTTTTTCTGAAAAAATATAAAAATCCATCTGCAAAAGTTACAGATGGACTGGAGGGGTAGAAAAATTCATAATTTTGTGCTATAATAACGCTATATTTTCGAGATATTCAAGAGAAGGAGATGCAACATGGGGTTTCCAGAAGAAATTAAGAGAATAAGACAGAGATGTTTTTTAACGCAGCAGGACTTTGCCAAAAAAGTACAGGTAGCATTTTCTACTGTTAATAGATGGGAAGGCGGTAAAGCAAAGCCTAACCTTATTGCAATGAAGAATATAAAAGAGTTCTGCCTTAAGAATGATATCGACTATGCAGGTGTGGAAGAAGCATGGCTTGATTTTAAGGTGGAGAAATAATTGTTATGAATAATAGAACAGAGATTGAAAAGAGAATCGATATCTTAGAAGATGATATTGCCGGAATTAATCCTACTCTTTTAAAGCTTCTGTTAAAGGATAAAACTACTCGTGGAAATATTATGTGGTGTACGAAGGATTATGAATCCTACGGACCTCTATATGATGAACACGCTCAGATTCAGGTTGAATTAATTACCGGGCGTTATTCAAATGTAATTCAACCACGAGCAGCAAAATCTAAAGCAGTTCAGGAGCAGAGAATTAAAAAGAGAGCTGAAGTGTTTACACCATCATGGATTTGTAACGAGCAGAATAATCAGGTCGATGAGACTTGGTTTGGAAGACCTAACGTATTTAATACTTCAAATGGGACAGGCTGGATTACAACATCAGACAAGATAGTTTTCGATAATAAGAAGACGTGGAAAGCATATGTTGATGCTAAAAGGCTTGAGATTACTTGTGGTGAAGCACCATATCTGATTAGCCGATACGATACTACAACTGGGGATTTGATTCCTATTTATGAGCGTATCGGTTTATTTGACCGAAAGATGCGTGTTGTAAATGAAAACTGCGATAATGACGTAGAATGGATTAAATGGTCACTTCGTGCTTTGAAGAGCGTTTTCGGTTATGAATTTCAGGGTGACAGTGTATTGATAGCTCGTGAAAATCTGTTATATGATTATATGGATTACTATAAAGAGCGTTTTAAGCAGGAACCACCTATAGATTTATTAAAGACTGTTGCAAACATAATTGCATGGAATATATGGCAAATGGACGGACTAAAATGTGTTGTTCCATACTCATGCCATGAAGTGAAGGTACAAGATTATCAGATGACATTATTTGATTATCTTGATGGGGACAAAGAGGAAGAAAAAATAACCCCTTGTCCGGGATGCGAAAAAAACAACATATTTATGCACAACGGCATCTACTGTCGCATATATGATTGGACTAACCTGAATAAGAGCATTCCATTTATTGATGTTTTCAAGGAGGTTAATAATTATGGAAAGATTTGATCAGACTCATAGTTATAAATTGATATACGTTTTCAGTATGCCTTATGAAACACATAAAGGCTTACTTAAGGTTGGTGAAGCTACTCTTACAACAGATATAATGCCAAACAACCTTGTTCCTAATTGCCATGACCTTAATCAGGCAGCCAAGAAGAGAATTGACAGTTATACAAAGACTGCAAGTATGGATTATAGGCTTGAGTATACCGAACTTGCTATAAAGATGGACTCAGGTTATTCATTCCCTTTCAAGGATAAAGACGTACATAGCGTATTGATGAATTCGGGAGTTCACAAGGTTCAGCCTAACGGCTCTACTGGTGAAGAATGGTTTGCTACAAACCTTGATATGGTTAAAGCTGCTATCAAGTGTGTTAAGGAAGGTAAATCTTCCATTTCATCCGGTTCTGTGGTTAAGGAAACACCATACACACCGATTGACTTCCGTGAAGAGCAGAAAGACGCAGTTGAGAAAACACTTAAGGAATTCAAGAAAGATAATGAAATGCTTTGGTATGCAAAGATGCGTTTCGGTAAAACTTTGACTGCTTTAGAAGTTATCCGCCGTAGTCAGTATCGCAGAGTTATTATAGTTACTCATCGTCCTGTAGTAGATGATGGCTGGAGCGAAGATTTCAAGAAGATTTTCTATCCGGGACATTCTGAACATGACTATCACTATGAAAGAAAATCAAAGGACTCTGCCGATACATTTGACGAGAAAACTGACTCTGAAAATGATTTGAAGATTCGCAAACTTGATAAGGATGGCACTTACTTTGTGTATTTCGCTTCTATTCAGGATTTGAGAGGCTCACAGATTGTTGGTGGTAATTTCAATAAGAATAATGCAGTATTTGCTCTTGATTGGGATTTAATCGTTATTGATGAAGCTCATGAAGGTACACAAACTGAACTTGGTGATAATGTTATTAAGGCATTACGCAAAGACCACACAAAGGTTCTTGCACTTTCAGGAACACCTTTTAATCTTTTAAATCAGTTCAGTGAAAATAACGTATATACATGGGACTATGTTATGGAGCAAAAGAAAAAGACGGAATGGGATTTAACACATCATGGTGACCACAATCCGTATGCCGACCTTCCTAAGATGCATATTTTCACTTATGACTTGGGTGAAAAGCTTAAGAAGTATCTTTCAGATGAATATGATACAAAGGCATTCAATTTCCGTGAATTCTTCCGTGTATGGTACAAGGGCCCAAATAGCAAACGTGATTTACCTAAAGGTGCTGTTGAGGGAAAGTTTGTACATGAGAATGACATTATTGCTTTCTTGGATATGATGGTAAAAGAAGACTCAGAAAGTGGCTATCCGTTCTCAACACAGGAATACAGAGATATGTTCCGTCATACTCTTTGGATGGTTCCGGGTGTTAAGGAGGCAAAAGCACTTAGTGAATTATTACGTAATCACCCTGTATTCAAAAACTTTGGAATTGCAAATGTAGCAGGTGAAGGTGATAAATACGAAGAAGAACATTCCAAGGATGCACTTGACCTTGTTCGTAATACTATAAAAAATAACAAATATTCAATTACCCTTTCATGTGGTAAGTTGACGACTGGTGTAACAGTAAAGGAATGGACTGCAGTTTTGATGCTTTCAGGTTCTTATTCTACTGCTGCCGCACAGTATATGCAGACTATTTTCCGTGTTCAGTCAGCAGGTACAATCGAAGGTAAGCAGAAAACTGACTGCTATGTTTTCGATTTTGCTCCAGACAGAACATTGAAGGTTCTCACTGAAACTGTGCATTTATCACGCAAGCCGGGAAAGAGTCAGAAGAAACGTCGTGAGGCTATGTCCGAATTCTTGAATTACTGTCCTGTTATATCTATCTCTGGTTCAAAGACTAAAAAATATAGTGTCGAATCAATGATGGAGCAGATTAAGCAGATTTATGCTGAACGAGCAGTAAACAGTGGATTTGAGGATGAATCACTTTATAATGACGAGTTATTGAAGCTAAATGAAATTGATGCATCAAAATTCAATGAACTTAAAGATATTATCGGTGATTCAAAAACATCAAAGAAAAAGAAAAAGGAAAAAGTTGTGGTTAATGGTCAGGGCTTAACTGATGAACAGATTGAGCATATTGATGACCCCGAGCCGCCTACACCGCCAAAGGATTTGACAAAGGAAGAGCAAGAAGAACGCAAGAAAAAGAAACAGGCTAAAAAAGTACGCAAAAAGGCTATTGATATCCTGCGTGGCGTTTCTATCCGTATGCCGCTTATGATTTACGGTGCGGATGTCCCAATTGAGGAAGATATCGACATTAACAGTTTTGTTAATATTGTTGATGATGAATCTTGGAAAGAATTTATGCCGACAGGTGTTACAAAAGAGATATTCTCCGAGTTCACTAAGTACTATGACAGAGATGTATTCATTGCAGCCGGTAAGCGTATCAGAAGGCTTGCGGCATCTGCTGACAGAGAAACCCCGACAAGACGAGTTACTCAGATAGCGGAGATTTTCCGTCATTTCAAGAATCCTGACAAGGAAACGGTTCTTACTCCTTGGCGAGTTGTGAATATGCATATGTCTGAAACTCTCGGCGGTTGGTGCTTCTTTAATGAAAATTTTGATGACGATACTCAAGAAGAAAAGCATCGCCTTGAAGAACCCCGCTTTGTAGACAGAGGTGAAGTCACTAAGACTGTATTTTCAGAAAATGCAAAGATACTTGAAATTAACTCTAAAACAGGTTTGTATCCTTTGTATGTTGCTTACAGTTATTATAAGCAGCGTATGGAGGGAATGAGCGATGATGACTGGGCACCAGCGGAATGTCAATATTTCTGGAATGAAGCTATCAGGGATAATGTTTATGTTATTTGCAAAACACCTATGGCAAAATCTATCACCAGAAGAACTCTTTGCGGTTACAGTGATATTAAGTACAACGCCCATTATTTTGATGACCTTGTAAATATGCTTAAAAACAAACCGGAGCAATTCAAAAAACGAGTATTAAAAGGTTCCTACTGGAAAAAGGATGTGAAAGAAATGAAGTTCGATGCAGTTGTTGGTAATCCACCTTATCAAGAAGAAAGCAATGGAGATAGTAATGCAAAGAAATCAATATATAATTATTTTATTGATAGTGGTGAAAAATTGGCGGATAGAGTAACGCTAATACATCCTGCAAGATTTTTATTTAATGCTGGTGATACTCCAAAAGAGTGGAATGAAAAGAAACTTAATGATATTCATTATCAAGTTATAAAATATTGGTCTGACAGTTCAGACATATTTCCAACAGTAGATATTAAAGGTGGAGTAGCCGTTACATATTGGGATAAGCGTAAAGAATTTAAACCTATAAAACTCTTTACTGCTTTTGCTGAACTGCATTCTATTTTAGAAAAGGTTGAAAAACTTAATGAAGATAGCTTGTCGAGTATAATAACCAATCGTGGAACTTATAAATATTCAAACTTAGCATATACAGAGCAGCCAGATGAAATGATGAAAACAGCAGACAGAAGAATTGCTCCAAGCTCGTTTGAACGAATGCCTAAATTATTTACTGAAGATAAACCGAATGATGGGCATGAGTATGTTCAGTTGCTTGGAAATGTAAAAAATAAACGTTGTTATCGCTGGTTTAGAAGAGATTATATTGCACCAGTAGATAATTTAGGAAAATATAAAGTTATTGTTCCTAAGGCAAATGGTTCAGGAGCAATCGGCGAAGTATTAAGCACGCCGTTAATCGGCACGCCGTTAATCGGCTATACCGAAACATATATTTCTATTGGTTCTACTGATAGTTTAAATGAAGCAGAAGCAATATTGAAATATGTAAAAACTAAATTTGCAAGAACTATGTTAGGTGTATTAAAAGTAACACAAAATAATCCTAAAGAAACATGGCAGTATGTTCCAATGCAGGATTTTACGGAGAACTCTGATATTGACTGGACTAAGTCTGTTCACGATATAGATTTACAACTTTATAAAAAGTATGGGCTTTCAGATGAAGAAATTGCTTTTATAGAAAGCAAGGTTAAGCCGATGGACGGGACTTCATATTATGAATCAATACTGAAAATGAGTTATCAAGATATTGTCTCTGCATTGCTCAAAAAATACGGTTCTGCAAAACACAACTACTTTAAGGATACTGCTTGCAAAACAAAAAATCCTTTGGTTACTCGAACAAATGAAGGACTGTTATGTCATCATATTGATGAGGACAAGGCAATAATGCTTTGCAACGATAAATTTGCGGCTGCGAATCCGTTTGATTATCAAAAAGCGAACAGACTTGTATATTGCAACCTGTTAGAGCATTTGCTTCTTCATGTTAAAATTGCAGAGAATCCTAATGCTCAGGCTAATGAAAATGAATTACCGGGAATCGGTGGTGCTGTCAATTTTATCTGCAAGGATCTGAATGATATCTACGCAGGCAAGAAATTCACTGATGACTGGCGTAACATAGTAGCTAAAAAAGTTAAAGATAACTTTGATGATTATATTGCTATACTCCGTTACCTTTGGAATGTTATCGAAAAAAATCCATTATACAAAGCTATCATAACCAAAGAAATGCTTTGCGTTGGATGGGATGATAAGGTCGTTAAGAAGGTCATGAATGCTCTTAACGATGGAGAATAAATGGAGGCTGATTTTCTATGGAAATCAAGTATGATCTCCTTCCAAAACAAAAAGCTAGAAAACATAATTTAAGGGTAGAGATTGACCTCTACCCTTATGCAACAGAGTTATATGAAGAATTAGATGGAATTGGAATAATTGAGCGTGTTAAAGAGATTCCTCAATTAGGTGTTATAAAGGTGAAAAAGAATCTTGCAAAAACAAGGTTCGATTATGTTATGTTACAGTTGTATATACATAAATTAATCAAAACCCATCTGCAAGGAGATTTACGCTTCACTTATAATAACTATATCCGTTCTAAAGAGTTCAGAGATGATTATGTTTACTCTGATAAGGAAAACAAGCCTTCAATGGGTGATATTCTTCAACTGTTGACTATCGTATATAATGTCGGCCATTTTTATAACACTTTTACTGCTTCTCGTGCAATTACTATGTTAGCAGAGAAAGATATTGCTTTTCGTGATGTGGTCATTAATGCTTGTAAGGATGAACGATATCAATGTGCGGCTAAAGTAATTTTAGAAAGCAAGAATTATCAAAGACTTCATTTGCTAAATTCAATTTTGATATTGGAACAATGCGACAAATCAAAACAGGCTATTTCAGTTGCATTAGAAATCTTGTATTCATATATAAATGAGCAATCGTTATCAGAAGAAAGCAAACTGAAATATGCTTTTGCTATATTTAGGAACATAAGAAAGGTTTCATATATGGCATATGACCTGCAGATAGCTGAAACACCTTTAACTATCGATTTATGTAATGAAAAAGCAATGTTGTTACTACTAAAAGAGTTATTATCAGAATACAACAATAATCAATCCTCAAATCATTTAGTAACTTCGATTACAAAGCTTTTGGATGATACTGTTTATAATGAGAATTCAAATGCCATTTGCTATTATAAGATATCAAGAAAAATGGTTTCACTGATAAAGAAGACCCAGGACTATGTTGATGTAAGCTATTATAATGACATGTTTATAAATAAAGCTAGTGTATTAAATCAGCCACACACTCATAAAAGGGATTATGTTCAATCACAGATTTTGAAATTGACTTTTACCGCAGAACAGAGATGGATATCAGAAGCGTTATTATCGAAGTTAGAAAGTATCAATAATACTCGTGTTGGCTATTATGATAGACATTCTGGAGAGCAAACCATTCTTGTCTCTATAAAGGGAACTTGTAATGCTGATACAAAGAAATATGCTGCTTATAAAACATTAAAGTGTACTATTAACTATCTTCGTAGGATTACTAACATTACATCTTATGATTCAAGATTTTTATTGGCAGTAAAATTTTTCTTGTTTTATTTGTTTGATGAGAATCCGGCTGTGATTAAACCAACCATAAATAGAGATATATGTGTTGTTTGTACCTGAGGGAAAAAAACAAGAATAAAAGAATTAGAATCGTTATTGGAATCTTCAATTGGCAACGAGGATGAGAATCACGAAGTTGAATTTTTACTAAGTCAAATTATGTATGATTCAGTAAATGATACGACAATCACAATTCCAGCAAGTATTCTTGTATATCAAAAGGATGCGGTAGGAAGAAAACTAAGTGAATTTGACGGCATGATTATTCATCCAATGAGGAAAACAAATCAAGTTATTTTCCTAGAGGCTAAGAACAGAGATAAAAAGCCTTCTTTCGGTAAAAATTGTCTTATTGAAAAATTGGATAAATTCTCACTTAAATATGTATCTGATGATATTAAAATAGTCGACTATGACGCTTATTGGAAATATTCTATAAAATAACCTCACATACCATTTTGGTACTTGAGCATAAGAAAACGACCACACAGGAGCATTTCTACTCTTGTATGGTCATTATTTCTTTTTTTGCCGCTTGAAGACGTCACTCAAAAACTGTTTTTCATACAATCCCTAAGTAAAGGCTTCTTTTGCCGAGGCTGACGCATTTATCGTGGGTGCACCGGTATACTACGCATCACCGGCAGGCGGAGCAATTTCATTCCTTGACAGATTGTTTTTCAGCACAGCCCATATTGATAAAACAATGAAAGCAGGTGCGGCAGTTGTTACCTGTCGCAGGGGCGGCAATACATCATCGTTTGATGTATTGAACAAATATTTTTCAATTACTCTATGCTTATTGCATCGAGCCAGTATTGGAATATGGTATACGGCGGTCAGGCTGAAGAGGTTTTGCCTGACAAAGAGGGCTTGCAAACAATGAGAACCACAGCGATGAAGTAAATAAACTCTTTGCATCCCCAAAGAGTGAAACTCGTCAGGGCAGTGCCTTGAAAACCTGGCGTATTCCGTGCAAAACCAAATAAATCTGAATAGATTCTGTTGTTTTTATGAACTATGCGTGCTATAACTTATAGTGGTAATTTTTATCTATATGACGGAAAGCGGTATGGACAACAACATTATGCATTGGTATTTTTGCCAGCCGAAATTTACCATTTGATTTATAAACGTATGGACAACAACATTGTGCGTTGGTATTCCCTCAAGGAAACAACGGAATACCTTGGTGCAAGCCGTGATACCATAATGAAATGGATTACCACCAATGAAATCCTGTCGGCAAAATTGGACGGCTGTGGAAATTCAAGACTAGCGAAGTGGCCGCTTACAATGAAATCCGGCGCAGCTGCCGACCGGTGACGGAAGGACGAGATGGCTCTTGAAAACAAATTAGGCATAACTGATTCTGCAGAGCTTGCCCGTGAAGAAGAAAAGCTCAGCAAGAAAAAAGCAGTGTGGCTGTTTGAAAGCGGCACACTGGACACCCTGCATGCGGGTACTTTTGCGGCGCTGCAAGCGATCCACAAGTATCTCTTTGAAGATATTTACAACTTTGCAGGCAAGTTGCGTACTGTGTCAACCTGGCAAAGGGCAACTTTCGCTTTGCTCCGCTGATGTATCTGGAAGCGGCGCTGGCAAACATCGACAAGATGCCCCAGTCAACCTGCGATGAGATTATAGAAAAATATGTAGAAATGAATATTGCCCACCCCTTTCGGGAGGGCAACGGACGCAGCACCCGCATTTGGCTTGACCTGATGCTGAAAAATGGCATTGGGCAGGTTGTAGACTGGAGCCATGGGGATAAGGAAGACTACTTGCTGGTGATGGAACGCAGTCCCATAAAGGACACGGAAATCAAAGTGCTGCTGAAAGCGGCACTGACAGGTGATGTGTCCAGCCACGAGGTCTATATGAAGGGTATTGACCACAGCTACTATTATGAGGGATATACCACCTTTAAGGCGGAAGAATTGTGATAGCGTAATCGCAGAAGGAATTTGCAATAGCTAAAGTGCAATCGATCAAACAGCATTGCCCGTTAGACGGACAGAACGAAAAATTTGAATGTAAAGATATAAAAACTCACCGAGAAAAGTCTGTAGCAGACTAACCTCGGTGAGTTTACTTTTGGTTAATCCTCTAAATTATTTATTGCTGTAATTTTATGCAGCTTTTCTTTTATATAAAGAACTAAGGCTGTACCGGCCCGCATAACTGATATTCCCAATGCGGAGCCAATAGTATTGTTGATTACATCGTCAACCTCCGCATAGCCTATACTGAAAATATACTGACTTAGCTACTTTGTAGTCAACAAATTTAACAGTATTATCGCCTAAGGACTCAATAGTTTTTAGGCCATACGATTGTCAAAAAGAACCATAGTTAATAATTCTTTGCATGGACATTATTCCTACCCTCATATTTACCTCCTGAGGATTTTCTTTGCAAAAAGTCTGATTTTTCTTTTAATGTGGTTTTTCATTACAACAGGCTTGTGTTTCTTAATATACTCTGAATAAATGCTTTTCACAGAGTTGTCAAAGCTGTTATTTTTAACAAGTTCTAGAAAATCATCTCTATGCCTGTTTCTTTTTGACGGAGTATTAAGCTGAGCATTTCCCTTTATTGCCTCTGAAACAGGGCGCTCTTCGAAAAATACTTTGTCTTTTACGCCCTCAAAAAAGTTAAGTCCTTTTTTATTATTAACAAGTACCAGAGAAATAGCACCTGTATATGGATGATTAAATGGTACTTCCAAACCCAAGCCCCAAAAGTCGCCTATTGTAATATCAGAAACCCTCTCGCCGCAGGCGTATTTGCAATTATAGCAGGATTCATAATAGGTCAAAGCTTCAAGAAATGACAATAAATATGTATCAATATCCTTATAAGCAGACACAAAAGGTTTATTTTCCCCTTTTTTTAAAAGAGTAAAATAACATTCATCTTCAATTCTGAATTTAACAATGTCTGCTTTCTTTTTATATTTTTGTTCGAGAGTATCAATATGGTTTTTTAAATAATCCTGTGGTGGGGTGCCATGACAAATAATGTCTACAAGTACAAGGTTTTCATATTCTTTTTTCAGGTATGTTCGCAGGGCTGCCACTTGGCATGGCAACCCTATAAATATTACTTGTCTATCCTTTACAAGATTTTTCTTTATTTTTGCATAGGCATTGGTCATATCACTGTGAACATATTTTGAATTTTTAAACTCTGTAACTCTATCGTCTGAGTATCCTTTTATTATAACATTCAAATTTTCGTCATATGCCGCACCGTAACAAACGCCATTATTATCAAGTACCTTCTGATAAAACACCGATGCTGCACCGCCTGATGTGCTGGTGGCCCTGTCAACAGGATCGTTACTCCATACGGCATACGCTTTTTTAGAGGCGTTTCGTTCCACATGATTTAATATGTGGCAGCTTTTAGCACATAAACCACAATCAACACACAGATTGCTGTCTATGCGGGGATATTCATATCCATATTCATCTTTTTCATATTTTATTGCATTTTTAGGACAAATACTTACACAAGCTCCGCAAGCAGAACAATTGTCCTTGCTACATAAGTTCATAATTTTATCACCTGTTTAACGTTCTTAATGATTTAAATACACACTTCCGGTGTGTGATTATAGCACTGAATATTTTTTGCGTCAATACGCTTATTGGGTTTACTACTAATTATTGATTAAACGCTTCAATACGCCACTGCCTTGCGCTAATATTTATGACGTCACCTTAAAGGATGTTTTTGGTAACCACAGTAGTTGGTTTTATTAAATTGTTTTATTGTATCTTAGTATGAATTATAGGCTTGTGTGGTTTATCTTTATTAGATAAACCTGTTAAATTATTTATGACTGTGATTATGCAGCTTTTCTTTTATATAAAGAACTAAGGCTGTACCGGCCCGCATAACTGATATTCCCAATGCGGAGCCAATAGTATTGTTGATTATATCGTCAACCTCCGCATAGCCTATACTGAAAATATACTGGCTTAGCTCTATCATTACACTCAGCCCAAAGCAGGCTGCCCATGCCAAAAGCAGCTTCCAAAGCTTTTGCTTTGTAAGCAACGCCCCCAAAACAAGCCCCAAGGGATAAAACAGGAATATATTCATTATACAGGTTCTAAGCATTTCCTGTGCGCCGTTAAGATAACTAATGTAAGCCTCAAAGGGAACCAAAGAAATACTGTTTACTATAGGCTCTGTACGGCCCAAAAGTGTTATATACAGCAAAAGCATTGTATAAGCAGTGCCTATGGCAATAAGAATGTAACGCCACCAACTGTATTTATATAAAAAACTGTTTACCGCAACACAAATAACAGACGCCGCAGCAACAAACAAGGCCAGCTCAAAATACGGCAGACAGTATATGTATTGTGTTAATTTTGATAAGATATTCATATATGTTAATTATTGTTTCTTTTAATTAATTTGCCTAAAAGACGGTTCATAACTATATCTAAAAAGGACTCAAAGCTTTCATCTCTGTTGTAACATAAAAAAATAATATATTTGACAAAATTGCAGTTATTATTGTAACAAGTACAAAACTCCATAGCGTTACTCCATTTAGAAAGATTAAATTGGAAATCCAGAAAATATATGATAATTCTAAACAGAATTATGGCGCCCCTAAAATTGCTCAGGAACTACATAAATCTGGCGAAACCATCAGTCAACGCACTGTAGGTAAATACATGCGTGAAATGGGCATTCGTGCCCAGTGGACTAAACCGCGGACTACTACCACCAAAGATTCTGATTTTAGCAAAGAACTCCACAACATTCTCAACGAACAGTTTAACCCTGAACATCCTAACGCTGTCTGGTGCACAGATATAACTTATATCTGGACGCAGGATGGTTTTGTATACCTTAACTGCGTTATGGACTTGTATGCCAGAAAAATCATTGCCTGGACTCTTGCAGACACTATGGAAGTATCAACAGTTATCGAAACAATCAACAAGGCAAAAGCCTGTCGTAATACTGATTTACCACTTATTATCCATTCAGATCGTGGCAGCCAGTATATTTCAAATGCGTGGCGTGAAGCCACTGAAAAGATGCAGCAAAGCTATTCTCATAGTGGTTATCCTTACGATAATGCCTGCATCGAATCTTTCCATTCCTTAATCAAAAGAGAATGGCTTAACAGATTTCATATCATTAACTACAAACATGCCTATAGGCTTGTATTTGAGTATATTGAAACCTTTTATAATACCGTTAGGATTCACAGCCACTGCGACTATATGTCTCCTAATGATTTTGAAAAATTGTTTGAGAGGGTATCTTCTCTGCCAGCAGCTTAGTTGGCAGAACTTCTCATTTTGTTTTGTGCTAAATCTTGACACAGGACCATATCAAATAAATGTAAAACTACTATTGCTAATACAGATAGCCCCTGTATCATCTTTGTGCCATCACGAGTTAATATTCTGTCTGTCATAATTATATTATTTTTCACCCCCATATTTGTACGCCCTTCACTTTATTTTTCCCTCTTTTTCATTATCTCCTGCACTGCATTGCAACCGGCTCGATCACCAATATCATATCTCTTTTTCTCCAATTACAACTAAGCATAAACATCCGTCTTTTAGCTTTTCTTAATGGTATCTGATCCTTCCGACTTTTTAACATCTTAAACTTTTCTTGATGAGCTTTTCCTAATGGGTCTGATCATCGAACAGTTATCTCAATTACATTATCTGATGTATCCACTTATAGTTAGTTTTTAGCTCTTGCACGGAAAAAATTTATTATAAGATTATAAAAATATTGGA
>ENA-UOJN01001027-UOJN01001027.1-human-gut-metagenome-genome-assembly--contig:-C125IIP-NODE-1027-length-21081-cov-63.266147_pt1 | contig 21081 bp, 20 predicted proteins | sample MGYA00242350_ERZ723897 | MGnify/ENA metagenome assembly ERZ723897 | reverse complement strand
CAGCTGCCGGAGCGGTGCTTAAGCCGCAAGGCGGGAATTGTGCGGTGTTGCCCTTGCATTCTTTGCGGGTAACACATGGATTTTTCGGTGCATTTTCGGCCCGGCCCTTACACTTTTTTCGTTTCCGCCTGCACCAGGGCGCGGTACAGGGTAAAATCCGGCACGGGGGCCGCCGGGGCACCAGGCAGTGGAGCCTGCCAGGCGGTATAATCCGGCCCGTCCCCGGCCGCGCGGGGAATCGCCATCAGACCGGTCAGAACGCGGGCGGTCAGTGCGCCGTCCAGCATGGTATCGCTGCAAAAGCCGGCCCAGAACCCAGTTTTGGGCTGCAGCAGAGCCGCCATGGCACCAAAATCATCCGCCGCACGGCCCAGGGTGCAAAAGCAGTTCTGCCAATCCTTATCCAAAAACTGCTCCCGCGCGGTGCAAAAGCGCACCGCCCCGCGCAGGGCGTACAGGTACAGCCGCACGCTGAACACCACCTGCTCCTGCCAGAGCGGCGTGGTGGCCCGCCCGGCGTAAGAACAGCCGGGCAGCAGCGTTTCATAATTTTCCAGCGCGGAAGTGCAGAGCTGCTGATAGGCAGCCAGCTGTTCCGCATAGCTTTCTGCGGGCAGCAGAGCGGCAAGTTCCTGAATCGGGCCCTGCGTTTTGCCGCACAGCCAGGCCGAAGCAAACAGCCGGGTGCTGCGGGTCAGGAACGCTTCGCCCACCGGCTGCGGCGGGCTGCCCGCCTGCACGGCGCTTTCGGCACGGGCGCGCAGGCAGACCGAAAGATCCTCCAGTGCGCTGTCCGTCAGTGCCCAGCCATCCGGCGCACGGTAGGTACAGCGCAGGTAAGCCGTGCGCTGCGCGGCGCAGTCGGTATCCGGGGTACACCACAAAGCACCGGTCAGGTTCAACTCCATCAGGGAGGGGCGCAGGTCCCCGGTGCCAACCATCCAGAAGCTGCGCACCCCGCCGCGCCAGGCTCCCTGCAGCATTCCGTTAACGGCGGTATCGCCGCCGGGGTAGGCGGTCATGGGGTTGCCGGTCAGCTTATCGCGGCGGCAAAGGCTGAACCACAGCCCGTGCTGCGCGCCGGGACCAGGGCCGCCCGCACTGCTGGCACTGGGGGCCGGGGTTAAAACGGGGATAACGCTATCCGGGATTTTGAGTTTTCCCTCCTGGTAGAGCGCAACGGTTTCGCCCTGCAGCAGAATATAGGCAGCGGCACCGGGCACCGTGGCGTTCAGCAGCTGCCATTGCTCTTGCAGCGCCGCAGTGCTGGCTGTGCCATCGGGATCACCCCCCATCCCGTCAATGCCCAGCGCCCAGATGCGCGGGCTGGTTTTGAGAGTGCGGATAGAATCCTGCCAGATTTTATGGCGTTCTTCCGGGTTTTCCGCCACAGCCTGCTGCGGGGCAGCCCCCAGCGGGGTCTGCGGGTTCTGCACAGGGCGCAGGCCCATGGCGGCGGCAAGGTCCGCCTGTTTGTCGGTGCGCACCATATTGCCGCGGTAGCGCAGCAGGGATTCAAAAATCATCTCCCAGCCGTTTTCGGTGGCATCCGCCCAGGCGGACAGCCATGGTGCATCCGAAAGATCCCACCCGCGCAGGCCGACAGCGGCGGCTGGCCCGGTAATGCGGCCCTCCGGCACAGTGGCAAAGGGTTTGGGCTCAAACTGCTGCTGGTTCCAGAACCAGAATGGTGCTACCCCCAGGTAATGACGGCTGATATCCAGCAGGCCGTACACCGCGCCCAAATCATCCGCCGCGCAGAGGGTGAGCTGGTTTTCCGTCACATCCAGCGTATAACTTTCCGGCGGCAGGGCGGGGGCAAGGCAGATCATCAGGCGGTTATCCGGCACAAAACCGGTGGTGGAAAGAGTCATTTCCATATCACGCCAAAAGCGCGCCACGGCATGCTGCACGGGCGCACTGGCCCACTGCGCCGTGACCCGTGTGGCACGGCTGAGCATAAAATCCATTGTTTTCCTGCCTTTCAATACACTCTACCATCATCCCCGCCGTATCGGCGCTTGGATGGATGCAGTATTCCCTTACTGGTCCAAAAATTCGCGGATCTCGGCTTCCACGGCACGCACCTCGCGCTCAAATGCGCGGGCGGATACCCGTAGCGCACCGTTGCCCAGAATAATGATCTGTTCCGCACCATCGGAGCTGACCACCCGCACGCGGTGGTTTTTGGCCAGCTCATGGGTGGCGCGCTCGATGAACATATCGGCGGTTTCGGCTTCGCGGGTATAAATCACATGCAGGTTGTGCCAGGTTTCTTGTTCCCGCCCGGCGCCCTTGACGCGGTAGGCGTCAAACACCAGGATGGGCACACACTTGCGGTAGCCCGCATAGTTGCACAGAATGTCCATCAACCGGCGGCGGGCGGCATCCAGGTTTTCCGCCGCGATCTTCTTTAATTCATCCCACGCAAAAATTACGTTGTAGCCGTCTACCAGCAGGTACTCCGGCCCGCTGGGCGGCGGTGCAGCGGGGGTACGGTTCTGGCTTGGCCCCACACTGCGGAAGGCTTTGCGCGCGGCAAGCTGGTCATGCTGACCTGCGGCTTCCCCCCGGCGCTTGATCGGCCCATAGGTGCGCTCAAAAATCGCCAGCAGCTCTTTGTCCTGCTCCAGTGTGCCGCAGTAAGCGGCAGCACGGCGGCGGGCATCGGATGCTTCATCGGAGGCATCCGCTTCTTCCTGTTTCGCCTGCTGGGCACCGGGCGCGTTGCGCCCCAGGCCGCTGGCCACATGGGCGTGGGCGGGAACTTCGTCCCATTTGACAAGGTAGCCCGCGCCGTGGCTGCAAAATACGGAATCCGCCGGGTTTTCAGTATCGGCATCCGGCTGGTAGCCAATGGCTTCCAGCACGGCTTCGGTGTTGTGGCAGGGCGCATAGCCGCGGGGCATACAGCTCAGGCGGCCCGCACCGCGGGTGTAGGCGGTCACTTCCCGCGCACAGCCCCGCATTTCGGCAACCGGGGCTTTGCCGGTAATGACGGCCAGGCCATCCTCGTTTTCCGGCGTGCTGAATTCCGCGCAGCGGCGCTGCAGATCGGCCATGGCGCGGCCAACACAGTCCTGCGGGACTTCCAGCCGGAAGTCATACCAGGGTTCCAGCAGGACCGCCTGCCCCCGGGCCGCCGCGGTGCGCAGCCCCTGCCGCACGGCGCGGTAGGTTGCCTGGCGAAAATCCCCGCCCTCGGTGTGCTTGATGTGGGCACGGCCTGCCGTCAGGGTGATTTTCACATCGGTCAGCGGCGCACCGGCCAGCACGCCGGGGTGGCTGCGCTCCGCCAGGTGGGTCAAAATCAACCGCTGCCAGTTCAGGTCCAGCGCATCGGTGCGGCAAATGCTGGCAAACTGCAGGCCGCTGCCCGGCTCGCCGGGTTCCAGCAGCAGATGAACCTCCGCATAATGGCGCAGCGGTTCATAATGTCCCACGCCCTCCACCGGGGCAGAGATGGTCTCTTTGTATAGAATGCCGCCCTCGCCGAAGGCCACTTCCAATCCAAAGCGGCTTTGCAGCACGCTCTGCAAAATTTCCAGTTGAATTTCACCCATCAGCTGCAGGTGGATCTCGCCCAGAGCGGCGTTCCACACCACATGCAGCTGTGGATCCTCGTCCTCCAGGGTGCGCAGGGCCAGAAGGGCACAGTGGGGGTCAGCTCCTTCCGGCAGCTCCACCCGGTAGTTCAGCACCGGTTCCAGCATCGGCTGGCGGGCATCCGGCTGTACGCCAAGGCCCTGTCCGGGATAGGTTTTTGTGGGGCCCAGCACCGCACAGACGGTGCCCGCCGGAGCTTCGCTGACCAGGCGGTATTTGCTGCCGGAGTAGACCCGCAGCTGGTCGGCCTTTTCTTCAAACTCCACACGGGCATCTGGGCGGGATACCAGGTTGGATTTGACTTTCAGCACGCCGTCCGTCACTTTCAGGTAGGTCATGCGCGCGCCGGATTCGTCTGCCCCGATCTTGAAGATGCGCGCGCCAAAGCTGCCGGCGTCCGGCGGCATGCGGGTATCCCGCTGCAGACCATTGAGCAGGTCGTCAATGCCATCCAGCCGCAGAGCCGCGCCAAAATAGCAGGGGAACACCTGCCGCCGCGTGATTGCCGTGATGAGATCCGCCTGCGGCACCGTTCCTGTTGCCAACACGGCTTCCATCATCGGTTCACTGCACACGCCAAGGGCTTCGGCGCGTTCTTCCGCCGGAACGGTGGGGGTAAAGTCCACACAGCCATCCCCAAAGCGGCCCCGCAGCTCCCGCAGGCGCAGGGCTTTGTCCGCACCGGGCAGATCCATTTTGTTGACATAGATAAAGGTTGGCACATGGTAGCGCTCCAACAGCCGCCACAATGTCATCGTGTGGCTTTGGATGCCGTCCGTGCCGGAAATGACCAGCACCGCATAATCCAGCACCTGCAGCGTGCGCTCGGCCTCCGCCGAAAAGTCCACGTGGCCGGGGGTATCCAGCAGGGTGATCTGGGTCTCTTCCAGCGGGGTGCCCGTCACCGTTCCGGCCGGCAGGGTAAGCACGGCCTGTTTGGCAAAAATGGTAATGCCGCGGGCTTTTTCCAGCGCATCGGTGTCCAAAAATGCATCCCGATGGTCTACGCGCCCCAGCTTGCGGATGCTGCCCGCACGGTAGAGCAGTGCTTCCGAAAGAGTGGTTTTTCCGCTGTCCACGTGTGCCAGAACCCCAACGACCAGACGTTTCATAACTTTCCTAACCTCATTCACAGCGTTCCCGGCTGCTGCGCCAGGGGCACCGTTTATTTTTTGCACCGCCGCCCGCCGGGCAAGGGATATCTGCCGGATTTTGGCGATCCTTTTCTATTATAATAGTACCCGTTTTAACTAGGGGATTCAACCACTAATTTGCGCGGGCTTTTGTTTTTGGGGCAGGATGCAAAAAATATTTTATAAAGGGTATTGACATTGCGGAATGTGGATGCTATACTATTTAGGCACTCAAGAGAGAGCAACTAAATATCGCGGGGTAGAGCAGATGGTAGCTCGTCGGGCTCATAACCCGGAGGTCGCAGGTTCAAGTCCTGTCCCCGCAACCATATGAAGAACGGTAGAACGTCAGGTTTTACCGTTCTTTTTCTTTTGTTTTGGAATACAGTCTTAAAAATCTTAGATTTTGACCCCAAAATGACCCCAAAACGATTTTTTCCCCCACCGTTCATTTCTATTTGGTGGAAAATCGTAACGGACAATATAACGGACAACAGCCCCGGCCATCTGGCCAGGGCTGTTTCTGTTTGTTCAGGCTGTCTTCAGGAGAATCAGCACGCTGTTCTCCGGCACCACGATGTCTTCCTGCCGGGTGGGGATCGGCGGGTATTTGAACTGGCTCAGCGCCTTTTGGATTTGCTTTTTCGCTTCCATCAGGGCTGTTTCCATTGTGCCGGCTTGAATCTGTATTTTCGGGAAGTCCGGCGCAAAGGCTTTGCATCCCTCTTCTGTGACGGTGAACAGCACCGGGTAAGGCTGTTGCTCTACCGAGATCTCCAGGCTTATCCCGAACAGGTCATCCATTTTATCCATCTCGTTTCGCTTGTGCTCATCCATGCTGTGCACATAAGTATCCATCGTGAATGATACGGAGTAATGCCCCCGGATGGCGGACAGGGTTTTGTAGTCCATTCCCCTTTCCAGGGCTCTGGTTGCAAAGGTATGACGCAACGCATGGAACGTAAAGTGACCTATGTGCTGCATCTACAACGACCAAGACGTCCGCTTCTCCGTTGGCGGCGGCATGCAGCAGCTCCACCATGCCCGGTCTGAGGGACAAAGGCTGTTCCTCTGTGCCGGCCTGCGCAAACAGTTCCAGCACGCACGGCCACCGAAGTTTGCGCAGCGCTCTACGGCACACCAGCATCTGTTCACGGATGGTCAGATCGCCTTCCTTGACTTCCTGCATAAAACAAATCGCTTTCATATCAGTTGTCCTCCGTATCGTTTTGGGGCAAAAAGTAATCCGGACCTTTATGTATCCGGAAGAAGCTGTGTATATCCTCAATCGTTTCCGCAATCGGCATATCGGGCAATGCTTCCAACACCACCTGATGATATCGCTTTCCTGGTGCTGCACGGGGGTCGAGAATAGCAACCACGCAGCTGTCGGTTTCAGTTCGGATGGCACGGCCAAAGCCCTGCCGCAGTTTGATCTGCATTTCAGGCACGACTTCAGCCTGGATATAACTGTGTAGATTGCTGTACTGCTTCCGCATGGCTTCTCCCAGCGGGTCGGGTACCTGAAATGGCAGCTTCACAATGATGAGCAAGGAGACCATATCTCCGGGGAAATCCACACCTTCCCAGCACGCTCCACTGGCGAACAGGACGGCGTTGGAAAGTTGTTTGAAGCGTTCCAGACGGCGATCATGACGAGATATTCCCGGCAAAAGATCCAGGTCCAGGCATTGGTTGGCAGCGCGCAAGGCAGCTGCACGCCTGCGGAACCGTTCGCCACGAATGCCGATCTGCTTTTGTCGAATCAAAAGCCGCCGATCACAAGCGAAACGTTCTTTTCCTTTTCTCAGCACAGCACAAAGCACAGCACAAATAGGCTTCTGAATATATCCATTTTGTATTAAAACGTTTGATAAAAACGGTATGTACTCTGTGAGAATAGCGCTTTGAAGGGCGACACTAGCAGTAGAAATCACCACCGGACGTTGCATCTGTCGTGGCCTTTGCAGCTGCCACAGCACGCAGGCAACCAGGTAGGCATAGGTCTTTCCCAGCCCCACACCGGCGTCACACAGGGCCACATCCAGGCCAAACAGGGCGTCCAGCATCATGTGGCACAGACGGATCTGCCCTTCGCGTGTAACCATCCCCCTGGCTGGGAAAAATTGGCGGAAGATCTGCTCAACCTGACGATGAGCTTTTTCATAACCGGTTTCCGGATTTGTCATAGAATCATCTCCTCGTTTGAGTTGATGGCAAAATAATACGGCGCAGTGGCTTGCACTGCGCCGCACGGGTTCGACATCAACACATGGAGCTGTTGATGTTCAGAAAAAAAGAATAACATACAGAAATGCCATATTTGCTGCTCGCCCCCTGGCATTGGGGAACACGGTTCACTTTCGTTCGGCAAGCCACTTTCGCAGCTTTCACTGGTGTTCCAGGGGTCTAAGGATTTCAACCCAAGGTCGGCCACCCCGTCTGATGTGCGGGGCAACAGGCGTATCATTATCTCCCTTGCAGATCATGGCGAAGCAGTTGCCGCTGCTTTTTCAGTAGAATGGATCGCTCGGTACAATCTCGCCCATCTTGCTGGGTGTTGATTTTACGTCATGGCGCTTCTCTGATTACGCTTCCTGCACTAGGAACGTGCCTCCGTGCTGGGTATTCAGTTGTCAAGGTAAGGCACGTTGCCTATTAGGAGCCAAAATCATGAAGAATGGACTGAATGATAAGACGCTTTTCCTCTGATAAAGAAGGCAAAAGTTGTTCAAGTACTTGAATCTGAGATGAACTAAGCGATTTACGAATGGGCCTCTTTTTTTCTAAAAGGTAGATTCCACCATTCTGACCGCGTTCTGTGTAAATATCGCAGTGAAGCGATAAGACAGTTATGTCTTGGCAGATTGTTTGACGTGTCACATGAAAACGCTTGGCTAGTTCTCGAGCTTTCACCTTTCCTTTCTGGCGAAGGAGCTCAACAATCGCATCTCTTCGCCAGTTCGCGTCCACTTCCTTTCACCACCTCATTTTGGCTCTGACAAAATTGTAGATGCCAAATGTCAAATAGACCTTTACATTAAACACAAAAAAATTTTGAAATAAAAAACGCCCGCCGCATACGGGATGCGACGGGCGCGATGGGGGGGACCTTGCGGTCACTGTTTACTTCTTTTCCTGCGGTTTGGGCAGGGGCTTTTCGGGGCGATGAGGCTGATAAACACCGCAAGGCGAAAACGGCGGCCAGCCGTCATAGGTACGGCGGATCATAACATCAAGGGCCTTCCGGGTTGCTTTGTGCATCATGGATTCCTTCTCATTCATGGTTTTGGATAACCTCCTTTTGGTTGACGTGTTCTTTTTTGAAACGGTGTATCTCACCGTCATCAACATGCGCAACCGCCAAAAGCACTGCTACCGCAAAGGTGGCCATCGCAATGCAGCTGGCAACCATCCCCTGATGCGCCAGTAGCGCTACAACATAAGCCAAAAACATAGTGGCTTGACGCACATACATTCTGGGTTTTACCGCTTTCAATTCTTTGGCGCTTAAATGCAACTCGGGATGGTTTGCTGGTCCCAACAGAAAAATTGCTACTTCGGACAAAAGAATAACCGTTGTCAAAACGTAGAGATCTTTTGTTGCTGCTGCAAGTAACGAAAACAGAACCTGCAACACGAATGAAACCAAAAGGCATCCATGCGGTGTACGAGCATGATAACCGCCTGTGCGTTGACGCAAGATACGGAAAGTTGCTGTATAAAACACAGACCCCCATACACCAACAATGGCGGCGCTTACCGGGAGTAACAGGCAAAGCGAAAGAATGCTCATCGTGGATTGCATCAGCATATAATGGCACCATTCCGACTGTTCCGGTACGATTAAATGCTTTTTCAGTAACCAATGGGTCATGTGTTTGACCACCTGCTCCATCTGCCGCCCACCTGCCTTGCTCTTTATGTTATGTAGAGTATATCATTATCCGAGTAAAAATGCCCAAAAAGTTGCGCTAAGTGCAAGATTTGCTCTGTAACTGCAAACTTTTAGGGATTCTGAAGAGCTACCGGCATCTTGCGGTTTTCATCATTTTCAAGTGCGACATCCGGCCATTCAACGGCAAACAAAAAATGTCTATCCTCGCAGGTCATCACATATTCGGCATTATACGATTTCAGGATGGATAGAACATTCGACAGACCGTAGCCATGTAATTCAGGCGGATGCTTAGTACTTGGGAGATGATCACCTACGATCGTAAGCGGCAAGCTTGAATTCATTACTGAGAAGAACAGTGAATTTGGCTGCGCCTCCGTGTAGATTGCTTTGACCAGAATCCGGCGCTTTTGATCTGCCGGAAGTCTCTGACAGCCTTCTATCGCGTTATCCAACAGATTGCTCATAACAACGGTAAGATCCACCACAGGGATACCCACCTTTGATAGATCGTTCAAAACAAACTGAATATCGATGTCGTTTGACTGCGCTTCATAACCTGCTTGGTTGAGGATAGCGTCGATCGTCGGATGATGAGAATTGACGAGCAAGATTCGCTCGGTTTGTTGAACTTTCAATTGTTCCAAGTATTTGCTCGCATCTTCTACTTTACCCAGCGCAAGCATATTGGACAGTGTAAAAAGATATTTGCGAAAATCATGGGTCAGACGGCGCTGGGCTGAGTAAGAGTCTGTTAGTGCCTTGATGTTCGACGCTTGGGTTTCGGCGCGCTGCCGAGTGACGGCCAACATCTCCCTCGACTGAATCCCGCTTTCTAACTGATCCAACAGGAACAACAGCGAAATATCAACGATGCACATGGCAGCGAGACAAACAAGCCAGGCAGTATTGGTCGGGTCTCCGACTTTACTCATGAAAAGGATAAAAAGCGTGCATCCCGGGAAAAATACGCCAAGTGTTACCCAGGCATGCGGCTTGGCGCGTTCCGTAAGCGGTGAATGGAAGCGGCGAAGGATGAGAGGAAGGCTGAAAAACTCAATGAGGGTTATGAACAGCACGCCAGTGTACAAAGCTCTTTGGTTCACCAGTTCTTCCCATGAAATGGACATAACAAATGCAAACAGCAGCTGTGTGAGGTAAGAAATTGAAAAAGCGCCTGCATACTGTGTGACTGTCACAAAGATTCGCCGGTCCCAGGAACCCTTGTACAGCGTTACATTCATCAAATAAAAGGCAGCAATCTCACATAAAAACAACAGAGCGCCGATGCGGTTTTGGAGGATGTTGGCTTCCACAATTATAACCGCCATCCAAAGGGCCAGCAAAGCATAAAACTTCTTTCCGGTGTACCGCCGCTCAAAAAACACGTCGAATAGCAGCGAAAATGCCCATACCTGTAGGCTCGTCAATATAACACTCAAAGCGTAACCCATTTCATCCGAGCCCCTTCCATTCCAGATATTTTTTCTTAATCTCGGGGTAATTGTGCTGGCTGACCATCAGGAACTTCCCGTCAAGTAGAGTAACACCGCTAGACAGCAAACGCTCAATGTACGCCATATTTACCAAATAGCTGCTGTGGATACGCAAGAATCCTTCATTGGCCAGCATTTCTTCCAATTTTCTCATTGTCATTCTGCTTTTTCGTTCCGGCCGGTCTGTTTCATCCATGTGAAAAATCAGTAGGCCAGACTTTGTTTCCACATAAATGATCGTATCAATGGCTAAAGAGGTTTCTTCGCCATCACAGATCAGATTCAGCGTTCTCGCGTGTGCCTGGCATGCAGCCACTGCCTTTTCAAAATAGTCCGGCAGCTTTTCGTCCAGGCGCAGCTTCGGCAGAAAACGGAAAGCGTTCACTTCGTATCCTTCCGCCGCATACTCGCCATAATTGGTGACAAAAATCAGAATACTGTCTTTGCGTACTTCGCGAAACTTGGCAGCCAACTGGATTCCGTTTACGCTTCCCATATCAATGTCGAGGAAAATCAGGTCCATATCGCGCGCCATCTGCACCGTGATGCTCCGTAGGTCCGTAACGCATTCGATGCTCATTCGCCGCCGTGAGTAGGTGGGCAACCCTGTTATCTTCGCTTTTAACAGCGATGCAAATTCCGGCTCATCGTCACAAATCAGGATATGTAACATGGATATCCCTTCCTGCGGATATTGATCCGCGTCTACTCGTTTTTTTATCACAATAGCTGACCCTCCTTTTTCTGTCAAGACGTCTCCAAGTAAATCGGACAAATGAATAGATTCAAATCATTTTATACGTCTTTTTGTCTGCTGTCAACTTGTAATATAGATGTATATAAGCGGGAGGGGAGACATTTGCATGCTGTTTGCATTCGGTGAGCGGCTTCGGCAGTTACGACACGATAAGAACTATACAATGGGCATGGTGGAAGACCGCCTTGCGCAAAAGAATGTGTCGATTGGACAATCTGCGCTGGGAAAATATGAAGCAGGCCGAACCTATCCCAACTTGGAAACGGCTGCGGCCTTGGCAGACATATTCGATGTCTCGCTAGACTACCTTGCAATGGGATCAAAGTCTAAGACATTGACACTTCAGGATTTAAGCGAGGAGCAAATCAAGCTGTTGACAGAGTTGGCGGCTTTGCTGCGCCAGCACAACCACTCAAGTGTTTCTCCGTCCCCAACCCCTACATCGGAAGAACAAGATGTTCTATTTAGATTGATCTCACAATTCATGAAATAGGAACCTGATCGGATGCGAAGATTTGCATCCGATTTTGCATTTAGCGACGCTTTCTTGCAGTTAGGCACGATTAGTGGCGAACTCGTGCACGGTGTGGTATCGTATAGCCACAGGAAAGGGTCAGCGAACCCGGGAACTGACCACGACTTGTAATGGTCATCACTGGCGCGCGGGTGATGACTAGTCTGCTCCGAAACCACCCCAAATCACAAAATCTCATGAGAAGGAGGATTTGTGCGATGAAAACTCTGACCAAAAAGATTTTGACCGTTTGCCTGACTCTGGCAATGGCCTGCACCCTGGCTATTCCCGCCTTTGCCGATTTCGATAATGGTTACAATGGATACCACATTCGTAACGAATCTATCGGCGGGAATAACTATTTGAACATGGAAGGTAGCGGAGGACCCTATAATAGCCGCAATGTGACGGTTTACTCCCGCACTGGTGATGGCGACCAGATTTGGTCTATTGCTAACCGCGGCAACGGCAAAAAAGTTTACAACAGCAAAACGGATAGTGCAGGCAATGCTTACACTCTCAACATCAACAGCTCTAATAACAACTGCAATGTTTATCGTGACCTTTCCAGCAATAACAACGATTCCGTCGTTTCTAACGCTGGGGATATGAGCGCGTTTACCATCCGCCTGGTAAATCACGGTAACGTCTTTGCCTACGTTAGCGGCAACAACGTTGTTTGGGGCAGTGTTGCACATGTATGGAATGAACTTGCCTGAGTAACCCAACATTTTTCTTGCCAAATCCCATTCACTGAATTGACAGATGCCAGCCCGAATTGTGAGCTTCGGGCTGGCTTATCGTGATATATGGGTGGTGTAACTACTATTAATAATTGGGCCCTAGCAACTCAATCAAGTAGTTCCTTTATACGACGCAATCTGCCAATAAACTATTTCCACTATTAAAACACTTTATGCGAGGTCATCTTATGCGAAGAAGAATTATTGCCGTCATAGCTCTTATCCCTGCCCTGCTATTTGGCTGTGCCGGTCCTACTACCAACACAACAGCACAAACAGGAAACACTTCTTCTCAAGAAGTGGCGCAAGAAGATTCTACACAGAATTCGGTTACGCTTACGGCCTTGCAACGCAGTGATGGCTGGAATTACGGCGGAAGCGGAAGTGACGGTTTTTACTATGTGAGTTCTTCCGTGCGCGATGACGGTTCCGCTAATCTCATGTATCTTGATTATGCAACCATGGAAAAAATTTACCTGTGCAACCAGCCAAATTGCAATCATGATACGGAAGCCTGCACAAGTTACTTGCCATACTCTGCGGGCGGGATTTTGCCTTGCGTAATTGGGCAGAATCTGGTACTTGTTTTTCCCGGCAACGTACATGCCTCTGCTGATACATCCTCTACCGTCATGCCTCACTTGGAGATGATGGGTTTGGATGGGTCTAACCGCAAAACCACATTTACATTTGAATCAAATCAGCAGATAAATCGTCCTCTGGTTACGGATGGGACAAACATCTACTGTGAGCTCGATACAGCAACGGAAGATGGCCAGCTAAAGGCCGAATTAGTGCGTGTAAACCCCGTCACCGGTACAAAAGACACACTTTGTGCCTTAAATCAGGAATGGATTAAAGGCAGTGCCGGATCTACAATCATTTTGCTAAACGCCAATGGTTGCTACTCTTCCTATGACCCTGTCTCTGGTGACAGGAAGGATATTGTTACTGTTGACAACGCATCCGTGGATTCACTGCTGCAGGGGACAACACTGGCATATAAGGACAATGGCTTTTTTTGCTTGATGGATTTGTTGTCTGGAGAGAAAACATCACTTAGTGGTTTCGCGGTTCCCAGCCCCGAGGAAGCTTTTGTAAACCTTGTTGATGCTGATTCAACACACCTTTTGATCAAGATTGAAACTGCTTCACATCAGAGTGGATCAAGCATGGAAGACGGTTATTACATGATAACCGGAAGCAGCACCCCTCAACAGTGGACTCTTCTGTACTCTTCCGGCGACCAAGACACCCCATTTGAAAGAGTTACTACCATTTCCAGCAATGAGTATCTTGTTATATCTGGTGAAGAGACTCTGCCAGATACAACTGCCAACAGTCACTATGTAGCGACAGGCGAAAAGCAGTATGTAATTATGTCCCAAGAGGATTATTGGAATAGCATCGCTCCCACAGCATCCTCTACACAATAATAACTGGAGAAATTATGCCAAATGCATTATTGACAATCCGAGATTTGAAAAAATCCTACTTGATTTCCGCACCCTTATTTCGTAAATCCATTGGAAGCCGTTCTAAACAAGCCCTGGCCGGGGTATCCCTGACCCTCGGCCCAGGGCTTTACGGCCTTTTAGGCCCCAACGGTGCAGGCAAAAGTACGCTCATCAGCATCATCACCGACACGCTAGCCGCGGATTCGGGCGAGGTGCTTTGGTGCGGCAAACCCGCTAGGGGCATTCGCTTCCGCCGCGTGCTCGGGTATATGCCGCAGCAGCAGGGGTTGTATGACAGCTATACCGGTCGGCGCTTTCTGGCCTACATGGCGGCACTGAAAGAGCTTCCCCGCAAAAGCGTCCCGGCTGAGGTGGATCGCGTGGCCGCGGCAGTGAATCTTTCGTCTGAATTGGACAAGCGTCTGTCCGCCTACTCCGGCGGCATGAAGCAGCGGCTGTTACTGGCGTCTGCCTTACTGGGCGACCCCAAGCTGCTGATTCTGGACGAACCTACCGCCGGACTGGACCCCAAGGAGAGGGTGCGGCTGCGCACACTGTTGGCAGAAATGGCCACTGACCGCATTATTCTGGTAGCCACTCATGTGGTCAGTGATGTGGAGACCGTCGCCACGGAGGTGATTTTGCTGTGCGCCGGAAAAATCGTAGACGCCGCCCCGGTGCCGGACCTCATCGACAAGTACGCCCCCGGCCAGGGACTTGAGGATGTGTACCTCGCAGTATTCGGGGAGGGAGACGGGAAATGAGCCTGCTCACTGCCGAACTGCGCAAGGTCTGGGGCAACCGTGTGTTCCCGATGCTGCTTGCCGTGCTGGTGACCGCTAACCTATTATTACTCTGGATGGGTACCCGTCCCACTTCCAACCAGCCCCCCGCTGCGGCCTACCGCGCCGTGGGGGCTGATTTGGCTGCCTTGGGTTCGGATATGGCCGCCAAGGGCGACTTGTTGCACAGCAAATTGGACGAAACTGAATCCTTGCTGCGGTTGGAAAACTACTTCCGGGATTCAGCGTATGGCAACAGCGTCATTCAACAAAATTACCGGGAGGAAAATGCCGCCCTGTTCGACCAGTACGAACAGATGTACCGCGACAAGAGCTACACGCTCTACACCGATAGCCTGACGATGGAATACCGTCTGCTCACTCAACTGGTGAATGAGTATGACACGGTGGCCGGGTACACCGACTTTCTGGAAAGCGTGCAAACCAAGGCAGGACAGTTGGCAGGCATCTCGATTTTCCAAAACGATGAGACCGGGTACGATCTGAAAAACATCGAGGTCACAGCAGCGGTGTATGCCGGTTTGGGCGAAACGGCCATCGACTACTACCCGCAAAAAGGGTTGTATACCGCCATTTCCTATGCTTTTACTGATCTGATTTTGTTGGCATCCATGCTGGTGCTGGCGCTTCTGCTCGTCCGGCAGGAACGGGACAGCGGGCTCCTCTCACTGGTGCGCAGTCTGCCCGCTGGACGTCTGCACACTGCGCTGGCAAAGCTGGGCTCGTTTGCCCTCTCATTGCTGGCTGTGCTTGTGTTGCTCTACGGCGTAAATCTCGCCTACTGTGCTGCCACCTTCGGTTTGGGTCCGCTGACCCGCACGATTCAGAGTGTGCCCGCCTTAATGCGCTGTACCATGCAGATCACGGTTGGGCAGTATCTGTTCCGCTTTCTGCTAGCCAAGTGGGCTGGGGCCTTTGTCATGGGGCTTTGGGTCATGCTGGCGGCGTTGGTTGCCCGCCGAGCGGCTGCCGGATGGGCTGCCGCCCTAGTTGGGCCGCTCGTGATGTTCGGCATCCGTGCCACAATCCCGGCTACCAGCCGGCTGAATGCCATCAAATACGCAAACCTTGCCAGCCTACTGCAAACCAACGAGCTGTTGGGGAACTACCGCAATCTGTATTGGTTCGGTGACCCTATCGGTTTACCGCTGGTTGAGTGGACAGCAGCTGTTCTTTACGGCGGAGCCCTGGCCTTTTCGTTTTGCTGGGTGTTCGCCCGCGCGCAACTGCTGTCTGCCACCAAGCGTGGGTTTCTGCTGGGGTTACGGCACAAGACCTGTGCCACCTATATTATTAAGGAGGAGGCACGAAAGCTGCTGCTTCTCAACGGCGCGGCGGTGGTGCTGGCCGTCTTTATTGGATTTGGCGTTTACCAGGGTGTAACAGCTGAAAGTTACATCGGGCCAGATGAAATCTATTACGCCTACTACATGAAACATATCTCGGGCCCCTTTACTCCGGAGACCTACGATTGGCTGGAAGAGCAGGGCGAGGAATTTGCCCCGATGCTCGAAGTCCAGCAGAAGGTAGCAGCCGGCGAACTTTCCAGCGACGCAATGCTGGCCTTCAGTTCCTTGCAGCAAAAGTACAGCGTCTACAGCCAAGTCATCAACCAGAACATCAACTACTATCTGAAAGAACACCCTGGCGCCTGGCTGGTATATGAAAGCGGATACAAGGAACTGTTCGGCTTCACTGGTCAGGCTGATGTGCAAGATGCGCTGCTGGCCGGATTGGCCTGTGCGCTCTGCTTTTCCGGGCTGTTCTCGATGGAGCGCCGCGGCGGCATGGAGACCATCCTCTGCACAACGCCGCTGGGCCGTAAACGAACGGTACGGGCGAAACTTCTAGTTAGTACTGTCGTAGCAGTGGGCATCGCGGCAACTTCCTGCTTGCCACATCTCATTCAGGTACTGCGGGACTACGGTTTGCCTGCGATGTTTGCCCCGGCCATGAGCATTTCGGAGTTTGAGAGCCTGCCCGCACTGTTTACGTTGTCCGACGTGCTGCTGTTTTGGTTTGTGTGTAGAATCGCCGCCTGCCTCTGCATGGGCGCAATTACCCTCACACTGGGCCGTGTGTTCGGCAACCTGCTGCCTGCGCTGTTCGTCAGCGCCGTGGGGTACTGCCTGCCCGCGCTGTTGAGCCTCTCGGGCATGGAGGGCGGCATCGAGTGGCTGGGGTTCTGGCCGCTGTTCCATTCGGCCAATTTCTTGACAACGCAAGAATATGCCGGCGAGGAGGGCCTCCCCTATAATAATGCCTGGGTGATCCTTCTGTTGTTGGTTGTCGTGTTGCTTGGAACTGCAACCTTGTGGGGATATTTGCGGGATTGTTACGAGTGGAAAGGATCGATCTTGGATGCCGCCGGTTGAACAAGATGCGCTAATCTATGGACCAATCCGTGTGGAACTGTTAACCCATAAAGTTCTGGCGCAAGGAAAATTTGTCCGCTTGGCAAAAATGGAATATCGCCTTCTCTGTTACCTGATCCTGCACGAGGGTCAAGTACTTTCGCGCCAAGAAATATTAACTAATATCTGGAATTTGCCCCCGAATGTAAAAACGCGCACGCTAGATATGCATATTCACACTTTGCGGAAGAAACTCGGCTTGGCCGATTATTTGGAAACGGTATTACAAGTTGGGTATAGACTACGGTCGATAGGTAAAAAGGAGGAATCGCCACGATGAAAACAGAGGAAAAAGCGAAAAAAGTCCAAAACATTGCCACAGCACTTGCAGCGATTTTTGGAGCGGTAGGCGCTTTTTTTGGAATTTTCCAAGCGCAGATGTCGGCCAATCTTAAAAACCAAGTGACCAGTCTGCAAAACGCCTCGCAGCAAACCATTGTAAATGTTATCTCTACCTTGGGAGATGACGCTCAGGCTGCTGATTTGGCACAGTCTGGTGATACGGTCGCAATCACCGAGCAGTTGATCAACGTATATAACTCAACGAAAGATCAAAACGCCGCGCTCACTTCTGAGACGCAGACATTACGAAGTGAAAATGCCGCGCTACAAGAACAGGTTGAAAATTTAAAATCTGTTTTGCTGAACACTTACTCGATGGACGAGATCGATACAGTTGTAGCGCAGGGGTACTTAGACGAGGTGGAAACCAAACGCTTAGACAACCTGGAACTGTTAGACAGCGAGCGATGTGAGCAGGTGGCTTCCGTCCGTGATTTGTACGGAACAACGCACAGTGTATCCTATAAGTTTGACCCTTGGCAGGAAGCATGGGCAAAATTTAAGCTTGATGGTCGGTATGATACATTCGAGGCCAACATTTTGACGTCTGACGACACAAGTCGTGACGCAAACATAAGTGTAGAAATCTATGTGGACGATGTATTGGTTGGCCGTGTCGATAACATCGTTCGAGATGAAAATGTGCGCCCTATCAGCGTAAGCGTTAATGGAGGCAAAGTGTTGATGATCAAATTGGCTGAATTTGAACGTTCACTATATACAGAGAACGTTTACAGCGAATTGTAAATCTCAATTCAAAAAATTAGAAACACCAATCAAAGAGCAAAACGGGGACTATCACCAAGGTAATAGCCAAGTGATGTACAAGGAAGACTCCAAAACAGCGACGGGATAACCAATGCAAAGCCTTTTGAAGAAACGGACCACAAAACAGGAGTAACTGCCCTAAATAAAACACCATTACAAACACTCCAACACTAGCTGCGGTTACAATCCAATATTCAGGACACCCAAGGCCATACAGTACCAAAGTGGTCATTCCTGCTAAAATTCCTGGAATCCAAAGGGATGGGAGACACCCGCCCAAAAAGCTCCCCATGAAAAACAACGGCAGCTGGCCAATCAATGTGGGATAAAGCTGCCCCGGATTTTCCACAAAACAACAAGCCAACCAGGCAAAGAGAGCTCCTACGGCGGCGAAAACAACTCCCCGGCGTCGAATCATGCGCCAAAGTACAGGAAAAACAGCGTAAAGGAACAGAATACAACCCAAATACCACTCTCCAATTTTGTAAAACGTAGGCGTGAAAGACTGAAAATATCCATCCACTCCCACTATAGAGAGAAGCAGTTTCCACGGAGCTACGCCTTCATTGTTGCCACATATAATATCGCTGTAAATAAAAATGGGAAAAAAGCAAAGCCAGAAAAGAGGGTAAATGGCCAGAAAACGTCCCCAAAGATAGCGCTTCATGGACCAGCTGCGGCTTTTTTCCTGCCAGCACAAGCAAGATCCAGAAAGGAGAGTCATGGTGTATACCGCCACTTGGACCAGCGGCTCCATAGCGGGAAGAAAATCTGCTGGACATAGTCCCCGAACAGCGGTTTCTACCTGATAATGATAGAATACTACCACCAAGATTCCGAATACCCGAATCAAATCCAGACCGGGAAGATGTTTGAACTCTTTCATGGCCAGCCTCCTAAACTCTCTTGACATATAAGATAGGAGGCATTTCTTTCTATTCGATGACTTGGAAGGTGACAAAGTTGTCAGAAACAATGTATTTACCAGGAAGATTACATATCAGATGACAGATCAGTCACGCACAGAGTACTATTCCGTGATAAAATAATATGGCACATTAAACATTTGAAGTGAGGAAATCATCCCAATGGTTCGGATATTGTTGATTGAAGATGACTCCACTATTGCAGCCGGGCTGGCGTATTCTCTGGAACAGGAGGGGTGGAGTGTCACTTGCAAGGGCACTCTGGCGCAAGGGAGAAACGCCTTAGAGACTGGAGAATACCAGCTGCTATTGGTGGATGTCGGTTTGCCTGATGGTAGCGGCTACGATCTGTGTGCTGCTGCTAAAAGCAGGAATATTCCGGTGATTTTTGCCACTGCAAGAGGGGATGAGGGAAGCGTAGTACTGGGCCTGGATATGGGGGCTGACGATTATATCGTTAAACCCTTTCGGTTGCGGGAAGTGGCCAGCCGCATCCGGGCCGTACTACGCAGAGCGGCCGGAGAGCGGGAGCAGTTGGTTCGGTTGGGGGAACTGGCGGTAGATACACAGAAAGGCCAAGTGACCCGTAACGGAACTCCCATCTTGCTTACCGCTCTGGAATACCGATTACTGCTTACTTTTCTGTCTCATCCTGGACAGACTCTCACCCGGGGGCAACTGTTGGAAGGAATCTGGGATGTGGCAGGAAATTTTGTCAATGACAACACCTTGTCTGTGTATATCAAGCGACTGCGTGACAAGCTGGAAATGCCAGGACACCCTCTCATTTCCACTGTGCGTGGAATGGGCTATCGGCTGGAGGTAGATGGCCATGACAAGAAATAAGGAATTATATCTGCCTATCGCCCTCAGCATGGCTCTGACTTTGGTTTCAGGGCTGCTCTGTGGCTTTTTGGGTGGCCCCTGGGCAGCACTGACAGGGAGCGGGTCCGTTCTTCTCACCACACTGCTCTGGATGAGCACAACATGGAGCCGGTATAAAAAGCTACAGGAATTAGGAGAATACCTGGCTTCGGTATATGCAGGCGGGGAACTTCTGGATATTCGTGACAATCGGGAAGGAGAACTGAGCCTTGCCATGGGTGGCCTTCAGCGGTTTGGAATGCTTCTACAAATCTTATGTACCGGGTTTGTTCTGCTGCTATGTCTGGTATGTATGGCCAATATTCACAATAGCCTCTCTACGGGAATGGAACTGCGTGCTCGGGAATATGGAATTCTCCGCAGCGTAGGAATCACACCCGTGGATTTCCGTAAGATGATTTGGCTGGAAAGTCTTTTCTACGGAATCAAAGCGCTGTGCTGGAGTTTACCTTTTGGAATGGGCGTGTTGGCCCTGGAATACTATGCTATCCGACGAGCATTCCAACTTCCCTTCTGTCTGCCAGTGGGCAGCATTGTCCTGGCAGTTGTTTTAGTAATGGGGGTATGCTGGATTTCTGGACTTCTGACCCGCAGGAGTCTGGAGGAGCAGACTATTACCGAGGCCATTCAGAAAAAACTTTTTTAAACAGAAGCCGCAGAAGTGTTTTCCTTCTAAAAGGGCTCTCGGAAGAGGTCACCTAAAGGTGGCCTCTTCTCGTGTCAAGAGAAGAAATACAGTACAATGGATATGAATGATGAGAAGAGCTGATATTGTTTCTGTGTAAACAGCAAATAAAAACCTGTAATTATCTTGTACAGAGACAATAAAAATGACGGGTAAGCATTTTTGTGTGCTTACCCGCCTTGTTTCATCTGTTAATTTTCAAATGGCTTGTATACAGTCACGGTTTTCAGATACTTCACGGGATCGCCGTTCAGCACCAAATCTGCATACTCAGCCGGAGCATTATAAATCAGCCAGTCCAGCTCAGAGCGTTCATACATATTGTCGGCCACTTCATTCTCTACGGCGATGGTATCAATGGAAATCATGCTGCCATCGGCATATTTTAACTCGACACAAGCGGTGTCGATATTGAATTCACAGGACAGTAAATGGTTCACAGCGTTAATCTCCTTACAGCTTTCATTTTTAACGAATAATCTGTCGTGATGAACCCGCTTCCCGAATGTTGATTCCCACACTCCGCACCAATTCCGCACCAATTTGTCATGGCAGTATATGTAGATGCATGGGGTTATGTGACGGAATCCCTGCATTTTCTGACGCACTGCCTTTAATTCCTCGGTTGCCTCCAAAAGACGCTGCTCCATCCCG